>Ga0164295_10002807_pt1 | contig 14196 bp, 12 predicted proteins | sample GEODES006metaG_FD_111798 | JGI IMG/M metagenome (GOLD analysis project Ga0164295, IMG submission 111798) | Oligotrophic lake water microbial communities from Sparkling Lake, Wisconsin, USA - GEODES006 metaG | ecosystem: Environmental > Aquatic > Freshwater > Lake | place: USA: Sparkling Lake...
ACTTCTTGTGTTTTTTCAATTACTTCTTTCACTTCTTCTTCTGTTTTTTCAAAAGTTTCTTTTACTTCTTCAACAACTTTATTAATATTTTCAACAGCTTCTTTTGTTACTTCTTCTGTTTTTATAATAGATTCGTTTATTTGTTTATTTACTTTTTCAGAAATTGATTCTATAACATTTTCTAATTTTTCATCAACAATTGATTTTGTAGAATTAAAATTATCTAATTTTAAATTTACTACTTTTTGACTTTTATTATTAATAGTTAACATTAATATAAATACGATTTTTTTTTTAAAACATTTTAAAAAATTTGATAAATTTTTTAAAAAACTATATATTTTATAATATAATGAGTCATATTATACATAAAATACTTAAAGATCCTCTAGAAGTTATCAAAAAATTATCTATTGAGGAATTAGAAGAAGTAATAACATATGCTGCTGATAAATATTATAATTCAGGAGAATCAGTTATTAATGATCAAAACTATGATTTATTGATTGATTTTTTGAAAGCAAGAGCTCCAAAATCCCAAGTATTAAAAAATGTAGGTGCAAAAGTAAAATCAAAAAATAAAGTTATATTAGATTATTGGTTAGGTTCTATGGATAAAATTAAACCATCTATGGTTAATCAACTAACTAGTTGGATTAAAAAATATAAAAGTCCATACTATTTATCTGATAAATTAGATGGTGTTTCTGCATTACTTTTATACAAAAAGAATGGAGATATTAAATTATATACAAGAGGTACAGCTACTGAAGGAACAGATATTACTCCTTTAGTAAAATATTTAAATTTACCATCTTTTGATGATATTAAAAAGAGAAAATTAAATGCAGAACATCTTGATAATATTATTGCATTTCGAGGTGAATTAATTATTCCAACAAAAGTATTTGAAAAAAATTGGGCAGACAAATTAAAAAATCCTCGTAATTCAGTTTCTGGTTTAGTTAATTCAAAAACAATTAATCCTGATTTAGCAAAAGATACTAATTTAGTACTATATGAAATAGTTGACCCTATATTTAAAATAGAAGATCAATTTAAAATAATTAATGAACTGGGATTTAAAACAGTTAAATCAAAGAAAGTAACTGAAATAAATTTTAATATTTTAAGTGAATATTTGAAAGATAGAAGAAATAAAGGAGAATATACAATTGATGGTATTATTGTTACTAACAATGAAAAATATGATAGAAATACTAATGGTAATCCAGAATATGCATTTGCTTTTAAAGATATTTTAGAAGACCAAAAAGCTGAGTCAAAAATTATTGATGTAGAATGGAAAGTTTCAAAGAATGGTTATTTAAATCCAACTGTTATAATTGAACCAGTTTGTGTTGGAGGAGTTGAAATTAAAAGAGTAACTGCTCATAATGCTAAATTTGTTGTTGATAATGGAATTGGTAAAGGTGCAATTATTGAAATTATTAGAAGTGGTGATGTTATTCCATATATTCAAAAAGTAATTAAACAAGTTAAACCAGATTTACCAAAAGGAAAATGGCATTGGAACGATACAGAAGTTGATATTATTACTGATGATAAAACAACAGATGATGTAACTATAAGAAATATTCACCATTTCTTTTCTACTCTGGATACGAAGGGATTAGGTGAAAAGAATGTTGAAAAAATGTATGAAGCTGGTTTAGATAGTATTGATAAAATATTAAAAGCAACTGAACACGATTTATTAACTGTAGAAGGTTTTAAAGAAAAAACGGCTTCTAACTTAGTTCAAAATATTAGTGATAGTATGAAAAATGTAAATTTAGCAAAATTAATGGCTGCATCAAATAAATTAGGTGAAGGAATGGGTGAAAGAAGAATGAAACAAGTTTTGGAAGCTTATCCAAATATTATGGTTGATTATAAAAAATGGAGTAAGAAAGAATTCATTGATAAAATTAAAGAATTAGATGGATGGGAAGATAAAACTAGTACAATTTTAGCAACTAGTTTTGATGATTTTGTTAAATTTTATCAAAAATTAAAATCTTTTATTACATTAGAGAAAGTAAAAGAAATTAAAACAACAAAATTAACAGGGAAAACTATGGTTTTATCTGGATTTAGAGATGCAGAAATTCAAAAAAAATTAGAAGATATGGGAGTTAAGATTTCTTCTAGTGTATCTAAAAATACAGATTATTTAGTTGTTAAAGATAAAGAAGAAACTACTAGTAAAATAGAAAAAGCGAAAGAATTAGGAATTAAAATAATAACAAAAAATGAATTAATAAAATTACTTTAAAAAAATATAATAATTATAAATAATGACTTTTACGTTTGTAACATCTTATTTTGAATTTGATGCTGCTAAAAATAATTTTTATTTTGAAAAATTTTATAAATTAGTAATTATGAATTTTCCAATAATATTATTTTTAGATTATAATTTAAAATATAAATTAGATGAATTAAATCAATTTAATAATTTGAAAGTTATTTTAATTAAATGGGAAGATTTACCAATAAATAAAAAAATAATTAATATAGAAGACTTACAAATTCCTCATAATGATAATAGTTCTAAAGATAATTTTAATTTTTTAATTTTAATGAATTCAAAGGTATATTTCTTAGTAGAAGCAAAAAAATATGTGAAAAATGATTTATTTATTTGGATTGATTTTGGATGTTTAAAAATAACAGATGATTTAGTACATTTTAGAAAAAATTTTGCAAAATTACAAGAAGAAAAGAAACTAAATAAAATATTAATACCTGGTGGTTTTGAATCTAAAGCATATTTAGATAATTTTTTTTTAATGAATTCTATTTTTTGGAGGTTTCTAGGAGGAATAATAATTTGTCCATATGATTTAATTGATAAATTTGATGAAGAAAATAATAAATTAGTATTTGAGTTACTTGATAAAAATATAATAACTTATGAAGTAAATATATTTTGTAATATTGAATTTATGAATGAAAATTTAATCCACTATTATAAAGCAGATCATAGTAGTGCAATGTTCGGATTTTATGATATTAAACGAATTTTTTTTGATTCTAATAATAATTCTGTTAGTAATGATCCAAATCTAGTAAATTCTGTTAGTCAATTTGTAAATAATAATAAATATAAATGTGATGCTTTCTGTTTAAATATAGTAAATGATAAACATAATTTAATTATTCATAATAATATATATGATTACATGCAGAGTTTGAAAGATATGAATTGTAATGCAAAATTAAATATAGATGGTAAAAAATATTTAAAAGAACATAATGAGAAAATACTTAATATAAATTTAATAGATTATTGTAATGAATTAGGATGGTTTTTAGAATATACAATAGGCGTATCTAGAGATGGGAATGAAATTCCTCTACAGGGAAATGATTAATACATACTGTATCAGTTTTTCCATTACATTTTTTTAAATAAACTTTTTTATATAATATTCTTGGGACAGGAGCAGTCCAATAAATAAATAAAAAGCATATATATAAAGTTACAATAAAATTAAATAAATTATTATCTTCCATTATTAATAAATAGAAAATATATTTATTTTAAATTCCAATCCATTTTTCTGGAAAAAGATTTGGTGTATTATTATGCATCCACCATAATGGATGTATTACATTTTCTTCTCCTGTACCTAGATATGCTCCCCACCAACTAAATGTGCTATTTGCTATAATGGCACCATCATGTATTTCAGACATTAATGCAAGAGTCATAATTGGATCACTTTCATCAATAAAAGTTGGATTTAAATTTTGAAAAAATGGTTGGGTTTTTACATATTCAATGTCATCTGAAAAAATAAACCAATTTTTAATATGAGGTAACTTTTCAACTGCTTTTGTATAATAATCTATAGTTTGTATATGATGAATATGTTGGTGATCTAAATAATCACCACGTCTTATATGTATAAATCCAGAGGATGGTAGTATATTATATTTTAATAGTATGGTTTCTTTTTGTGTTTTTAATTTGTCTAAAATTATTTGTTTAAATTCTGGTAATATAGGTTTTAATGTAGGATAATTTTGATAATAAGCTTCAAAAATAATATTTTTATTAATATAATCTTGTGGATTCCAAGGTTCAAATGAATCTTGTTGATGATAATATATTATATTTTGTGGTAATTCATCATCATATTTTGGTAAATTAAATATATTTCTATAATCTCTTGTATCATGACTATTACCATTTGTATACATAAAAAATAATTTTCCATTTGTAATTTTTTGTTGTAAAAATCCAGCAGCATATTGAAATATTTGATTTCCTAATCCTGCAAATAAGTGTACAATTATTATATCATTCATTTATAAATATTAAATATATTTCTTTAAATTATTATAATTTTTAGTAAGCAAATAAATTAGTAATATATAATAAAATTAATATATTCTAGATTTATTTATATGGAAAATATTATAAATATTTTAATAACATTACTGAGTTTATTACTTTGTATATATTTACAATATATTATGTATCAATTAGAATCATTTCAAGATACATCATTATTTGGAGGTATTTTTTATATAAATTTAGAACATAGAAAAGATAGAAAAGATCAAATAGAATCTGAATTAAATAAAATAAATTTAAAATATGAAAGATTTAATGCTATTAAAAAAGAAAAAGGTTATTTAGGATGTTCACTTTCTCATTTAAATATTTTAAAGGAAGCAAAAAGAAGAAATTTAAAAAATGTATTAATTCTTGAAGATGATTTTCAATTTATTGTAGATAATAATAAATTTTGGGAACAAATAAATACTTTTTTTAATAAAAATATTGATTATGATGTACTATTTATTAGTTATAATATATTTAAAAGTGAACCATACGATGATCAATTATTAAAAGTATTAGATTCTCAAACAGCATCTGGATATTTAGTAAATAATAAATTTTATGATAAATTAATAGAAAATTTTGAAGAAGCTTATAGATTATTAGAAGAAACAGATATTTATCACGAATATGCTTGTGATCAATATTGGAAAAGATTACAACCAACTAATAATTGGTATGCATTTAAAGAAAGATTAGGAATACAAAGAGAATCATATAGTGATATTATGGAGGGTAATGTTAAATATGAAGTATTTAGTAATATTGTTAAATAAAATAAAATACTATTTAAAAAAATGTATTTTATTATATTTAATGAATGTAGAAACTTTTAAAACTTTTAAACATTCTTCTGAATTAGAAAATTTAAGTAATGAAATTATTTCATTAATTAATTTATTTTCAGGAGGAAAGAAATTTAATAAAAATCAATTGAAACCAAATGGACAGTTTTTAAAGAATCCAAAATTTCAAGTACTAAAAGATAAAATACAAAATAAAGTAAATTTAATATTAAATAAATTATCAGAATTAAATCTAAGTAATTTATTAGTAGAATTTATTGAAAATTTAGGAAAAATAACTGAAGAAGATTGGATTAGTATTCAAAAAGCTTTTTATATAAAGATGCAATCAGATATAAATTTTATAAAAATTTATTTAAATTTTTTTAATATAGTTTCGCATGTTTATAAGAAAGCATTTAATTTTAATGCAGATTATTTATATTCTATTATTGAACTTAAATTTATGTCTGATTATAAATCAGTAGAAAAAGGTGAATATAATTTTTTAGATGAATTCTCTGAAGAAACACATCGAATTAATAATTTAATTATTATAAAAAATGCAATTAATTTAACTATGTTTTTATCATCTATTAAAACAGATTTAGATTTAATAATGTTAAAACAAGATAATTATTATGCAGATATATATTATTGGTTTCAAAATGAAGAAATATCAAATGATTATAAAAAAATTATTAATGATAAAATAATAAATAATGTAATGCCATTAAGAGAAAAAGTATTATTAGATAATTTAATAAATAGTAAAAAAGCAATTAATGAACCAGTAATTACTAATAAAGTAAAACCTATTATTAAATCGTATACTGAATCAGATACATTAAAAATAGAAACAGAAAATATTGTTGAAGAATATTTAATGATGGAATATTTAGAAGAAGTTAAAATATTTATTGAAGAAAGATGTAAAGATGCATTAACTAAAAATAAATTTTGTCAATATCTATTTAATATATATTTTGAATCAGAGTCAGAAAATAGTAATAAGATTTTAGATTTGATTAAAGTTTTAGTTAAAAAACAGGTATTATTTAAAAGTAATTTAAGTAGAGGTATTTTATTACTAGGTAATAAAAAGAATAAGAAAATGGAAGAATTATTGTTATGTCTCAAAAATATGGGAATAACAAAATTTCTTGAATCATTAATGTCAGAATATAATATTATTTTATTTCCCTAAAAATAAATATATTTTAGAGATACAGCCACATAATTGTAATAATGTATCAATTCCACCATTAACACGAATGTAAGATAAAGAAATTATTTCATGAATTTTTAATTTCTTTGATTCTTTTATTTTTAAATCTTTTTCTAATAAACATTTCATAAATGTTAATAAAATATCATTTGGATAATAACCTTTCATAAATAAATCTTTAGTTGTTTCAATTCCTTCTTTTAATCTACCATTAAGACAATCATTAATAATTTTTTCTATATATATTGGTTTTGGTTTATCAACCATATTGTAAACAGATTCATTTGTTAATTTATTAAATGCATAATAAATACATTCTAAATTATTAATAGATTGTCTTATATCCATATCAGAAACAAATAATAATGATTCGATACCTTCTTTCGTATATTCAATATCTTCTTTTTCACAAATATATTTAACTCTTGAAAATAATTCATCTTTGCTAATTCTTGGATATTTTATAATCATACATCTAGATTGAATTGATTCAATTACTTGTGAACAATCATTACAAATAAATACAAATCTAGTATTTTTCTTAAACTCAGCAATAATATTTGATAATAAATTTTGAGCTTTTGGTGTAATACTATCACATTCATCTAATATAATTAATTTATTTATTCCACTTGTTTTTTTTTTACAAAATGGATAAATTGTATTATTAATCATTGATAATCCTCTATCATCAGAAGCATTTAATTCAAGAACATATTCATTATATGTATTTTCTTTATATAATTGTTTAGCTAAACAAATAATAGTGGATGTTTTTCCTGTTCCAGGTTCTCCTGTAATAATTAAATTTGGTATTGATTTATTTTGTAAAATTTTATCAATTTTAACTTTAATGAATGGGTCTAATAAAATATCTTCAGAATTTTTAGGTCTATATTTTTCAACCCATGGTAATTTAATATCAGAATATTTGTGGTCTTTAGTTGATTTTATTTTGACGAAACCATCAAACATAACTAAATTTTCCATTAATTAATAATATAATAATTCTCTAAATTATATTATTAAATTTTATCTAATTTAAATTATATGAATACTTCAAATTATTTAATAATAATTTTAATATTATGCGTGATCATATATTTATTATTTGATTGTGATTTTAAAAATACTTCAGATAATAGTAATTTAGAATCATTAATTAAAACAACTAATAAAATATTAACTGAAAAACAAATTACATATTGGATATCAGGAGCTACATTATTAAGTTCAGTTAAAAATAAAGAATTGCTTCCATGGCTTGATAATGGTGATTTTTGTATAATGGAAAGTGAAGTAAATAAATTATTAAAAATGAAAAAAATATTAAAACATAATAATTTAGGTATGGTTGAATGGTTTGGTGGATATAAAATATATAATTTAAATAGTACCAAAATTGAAAACAAAGATTATGGATATCCTTTTATAAATATATTTATTTGTATTGAAGTAGATAATAAAATAGTATATAAATCTAAAACAGCAATGAATATGTGGGAAAATGAATATTTTAATTCTTTATTACCATTAAAATTATATACACTTGGTGATATTAAATTATATGGTCCTAATAATCCAGATGATTATTTAAATAGACTCTTTCCAAATTGGAAAAATAGACCTATTCATGATTTATATTATATTCAAAATAGATCAATAGATAAAAAAGAAAATAAAATTAGATATAGTAAAAGTTCCAAACCTTATTTATGGCAATATTGGGATACATTAGAAGGGAAAAAAATTCCTAGTTATATTAGTTTATCATTTCAAACAGTTGATAAATATTGTTCTAATAGTTTTGAAATAGTTAGATTAAATAAAAATAATATTTATGATTATATTCCTGAAATTAAAAAATATGAATCAGTTATGGATAAATTAATTATTGCACATAAAGTTGATATTTATAGAATTTTATTATTATTTAAATACGGTGGTTTATATATGGATGCTGATATTATTTGTTTAAGAGACCCAGTTGAAATAATTGATAAATTAGAAACAAATGATTTTGTAGGATTTGGTTGTACTGGCAATGTATGTAAATATGGTTATGGAAAACCATCTAATTGGATTTTAGCATCACGACCAAATAGTATTTTAATGAATAAAGTTTTACAACATTTATTATATAAATTAGATAATCAAACTACTTTTAATTATCATGATTTGGGTAAATTAGTAATTTGGGAAGAATTAGAGAAATTAATTAAAAATAATAACTATAAATATTTTCATTATCCTAATAAAATTGATGGATCTCGTGATAAAAATGGATACTGGATTCATTCGCATATTATTTTTTCAGATACACCGATAGAATATGAAGATGAAGCTAATTTAATGTTCTTTGTATTTTATGGTTCGGATATGACTCCAGAAGTTAAAAAATTAAGTGAAGATGAGTTATTAAGTAAAGATTGGAATTATACTAAATATTTAAAAAAAGCATTAATTTAATAATATTTTATTTTTTATAATTATAAATAATAGAATGTTCACAAAAATTTATTATATTAATTTAGATAGAAGAATAGATAGAAATGATCATGTATTAGAACAATTAGAAAAAATTAATTATAAAGGAGATGTAGAACGAATTAATGCAGTAGATGCAAAAAAATTAAATTATGATTTAATTCCTAAATCATTAATAACAGAAAAAGGAGTTAATGATGCATTAAATAAAAATCAAAAGGTCGGAGTTCCTTTAACTAAAGGTGCTATTGGTTGTGCTTTATCTCATAAAATTGTATTTGAAAAAATATTATATGGTGATGACGAATATGTATTAATAATAGAAGATGATATTAAATTTGATAATAATTTTAATGAAAAACTAAAAAACATTTTTTCTAAAGTTCCTGATTTTGATGTACTTTATTTAGGTTATAGTCTAAAAAAAAATATTAGTACTAATGAAGTTATTTCTGATTTATTTAATTATGTTCCAGATGGAACAGTACATGGAACATTTGGATATATTATAAATAAAAAAGCAGCAAGTAAAATGATTGATGTATTCCCAATAACTCTACAAGTTGATACTGAAATTTCAACAGTATTTCCAAAATTGAAAGTATATACACTAATTCAATCAGAAAGAATAATATTATCAGATGATTCTTCCTTAGATTCTCAATTTAGTACAGATATTCAAAGACGTGATGATATTTTGTCTAATGATGCTGTAATTATTATATCTAATAATAGTTTATTGGAATATCCCAGTAATATTTTATTATTAATAGTTATACATATACTCATTTTATGTATTATATATTATGTTTTTTTAAAAAAATAATCTTATATAAATATTAACTATAATATTTATATAATGGGTAAGTCATTAATAGAATATCGCATTGAAAGATTTCAAGAATTATCAAATAACAAATGGTTTTATAAAATGAATTGGTCTCTTGATATTATTTGTGAGAAAGATCCATATCAAAAATATATAAAAATTAAATATGGATATAATTTTCATTATTAATTATAAAATTGCATGTTTAATTACATCTTTAATATGTTCAACTGAAATTACTTTAAAAGTATCATCTTCTGGAGAATTATTTTCTCTTCTCATTATTTCCAAGTCTTCCATATTTTCTTCTGGTATCAACGCTAATGTACATCCTGCTTTTTTAGCACCATTTAGTTTAGCATTTAACCCACCTATAATTCCAGATTTACCAAATAAATCTATTTCACCAGTCATACATATATCATTTTTAACTTTATATCCAGTTAATAAAGAATACATTGCTAAGGTAAATGCTAGTCCAGCACTTGGTCCATCTTTCGGTGTTGCACCATCGGGACAATGAACATGAATTCCAAAAGTTTTTTTATTTCTAGATGCTTCTAATAATTCTTCTTGTTTTGTCTCAGATAATAAAGAATATGCATTTTTAAGAGCATATTGTATAGATTCTTTCATTATATCACCTGCTTGACCAGTAATATTTAAATCTAACATTTTATCAGAAGGAAATTTAATAACTTGAATTTTTGTTATTCCACCAGTTCCACCTCCACTTGATGCATATAAACCATTTACAATACCTACAGCTGGTTCAGAAGGAATTTTAGTAATTCTAACTTTTGGTTTATTTTCAAATAGTTTCTTAGTATATTCTTCTGTAATAGTAAATGGTAATTGAACATCATTAGAATGAAATCTATTTAAATTAATATCTCTAATAATTTCTACCATTTTTTCTTTAATTTTTCTTATACCTGCTTCATTTGTATATGTTTCAATTAAATGTTTTATTAAGTCATCACTAATAATTATTTCATTTCTATTAAATCCAACTTCTTTACAAATTTCAGGTAACATGTAATCTTTTATAATTGTTAATTTATCATTTAATGATAGTGCATTTGTTTCAATAATTGTAATTCTATCTCTTAAAATAGGGTCTATTAAATTAATATCATTGAAAGAGAATACAATTAATGCTTTTGATAAATCTAATTTAATTCCTGCAAAATATTTATCTTCAAATTCATCATTTTGTGTTGCATCTGTTAAATGAGTTAATATGCTAATAATTTCTCTACCGTGTTCTGTATGAGATACTTTATCAATTTCATCTATAAATATAATAGGGTTCATACAATTTGTTGTCATTAAAATATCTGCAATTCTTCCCCAAGTAGAACCAACATATGTAAAATTATGACCAACTAATGTAGAACCATTAACACTTCCTCCTATAGGTAAAAACACGAATGGTCTTGATTCTCCTGCTTTATTTTTTAAACATTTAGATAATCCATTTTTAGCAATAGAAGTTTTACCTGTACCTGGAGGACCTTTTAATCCTAAAACCGCACCTTTCGCTTGTCCATTAATCCATTGAGCAAAAAGTCTTTCTAATTGTAATTTAGCTTCTTTATGTCCAAAAACAGCATCATCTAATGTTTTTCTTACATTTATTAAATAATTTTTTTTATCTACTTTATAATCTTCCCATTCTTTAATTAAAGTATTAGAAGAATCATTTATTTTCATTTGATTTATATAATTATCAATATCATTATCTGAAAATAAATTTTGTTGATTTATTCTTTGTAAAAAATTATCTTTGAATGATAAAATTTCATTATCTTTATATTGATTAAATGGTATTTTAAGTAATCCATCTAACCAATGTTGAGCTTTATTATCACCTTGGAAAGAAGATTTTATTGATTTTAATTTTTCCATTGCTTTGCTTTTAACATCATCTGATACTTTCATTAAATTAATTCTTCTTTCATAAGGTAAATCAGAATCTGTAAATTTAGATAAATCATTTTCTTCTTTTTCTATTTTTGTTTTAGAAATATCTAATAAGTCTCTTAATGAAAAATGTAGTGAAGTATAAATTTCCTGTGCAATATCTTTTTTATCTTTTGATTTAAAAACATCAAATAATACATAAGCTAATTTTTGGTCATCTTCATTAGACATTAATAATAAAGTAAGAATATCTATTTTTCTATATTTTGATGCTAATAGAAATTCATTGATTAAAGATAATAATGGTTTACTTTGTAATATTTTAAAATCATTATATTTTTTTCTTACATCTTCAATTAATTCTTGTGAACTACAAACAACTAAATCTCTTAAATTTATAATGTTAAAATAAGAATCTTTAAAATGTATAGGTACCATTAAAACTTCATAAGTAAAATATTTTTTATGTTGTTCCATTATATTTTTAACATATTTATTTGAATTTGAAAAATTTAATAAGTCATCTTTAAATAATCCTTGGATAACTATAAATTTATTATTTAATTTTAAATAAATACAAGCACCATATTTATCTTCAACTAATGATATTGATCTAGGATTTTTAGTAATTTTAATATTATCATTATCTAAAATAGATAAACATTCTAATCTATTAAATATATTATTCCTTCTTGTATTTTGTTTTTTTATACCAATATCTATCAAATCATTTATATTTTTTAAGAAAGAAGGAGATTCTCCTGATAATATAATTGAACCCATTTTTTCATTATCTGGTTTTTTTAATCCTAATAAAGTTTCTATTATATCTTTTGTTAACATGGTTGACCGTGGAGTCATTTCTTTATTTGGTGATTTCAATACTATTTCTGTTTTATGATTTTCTGAATCCCAAATACATAAAGGTTTCATAAATCCAGAAATAAAAATAATTTTTTCAAAATCAGTTTTATTAAAGAATCTTGTCCAATTCTCATCACTTAATATTTGTAAAATATAATTAAAATTTTCAGGAGCTATATGATTCATATATTTAATAAGTGTATTTTGAATTGTTATTATTTTAAAATTTACTATTTTTATATTTAACTTTTTAAGATTTAGTATTGTAATAGTTTCTTTAAAATCATCTAATAATATTTTAATTTCTTTTAATTCATTTAATATAGCTAAATAATTAGCATCAGTATCTTGAAATATTTTAATATTATTACAATATGTTAAATTAGTTATCATACTAAGTAAAATTTCTTTCATAAAATAAATTTTTTGATTTATTCTATCACATTCTCTTTTTAAAAAGACAAATGTTTCTTTCAATTTAATTAAAGCCTTTTTATTATTGGTTGATAAGTTATCAAACATCTTAATTTAAAAGATAATATATTTTAAATTAAGATTTATTATAAATATTCGTTTATTTTTTCTTTAATTCTTTCATCATTTTCATAAATATTTTTTTATTAATTACAAAATCAATAATCATTGAATTATTTGAATTATCAAAATTTAAATCAATAATTATTTTTATTCCATCTTTAACAATTTCATAATTTATTTCAGGGTTAGAAATACAAAGTGTTTTATTTTTATCTAATTCAAATTCATCAGGAGAATTATTATTATTTTCTTCAATAGATTCTGTCCAATCTATATTTTCATTATTTTCTGAATCTGAATTATCTTCTAGTAAAAAATTCCATAATTTTTTTGTCATTTACTAAAAAATATTAGATATTAATTTTTTAATTAATATATAATAAAATTAATATAATTTAAACATTTGCACCAATTGGTGGGAAATCATCAGGCATTATATTCGGAAATATTTTGTTGCAATAAATTGCTGCTAATTTAAAATGAATTTTATCACATTTTAAAGATATTTTATTAAAATCTTCTAATTGTTGATTTATTTTACACCAATTATACATTAACTTACGCATTTTATTTAATGCACAAAAGTTCTCTGTAGAAATTGATTTTAATAAATGATAAATATCTTTAATTTGTAAAAAATTTGGTTTATTATTCACAATACCATCTGCTTTCTTTTTGAAGTATAAACCTCTAATTTCAAATAAAATATCTTTGTATTCTTTTGGTAATAATTTATATAACGAATCATTTAAACGTTTACCTGTTTTAATATCCCATAGAACTTTAAATAATTCAAATAATTCTGATGTAAATACTTTAAATACTGCATCAATAATACCAATAGTATCATATGATTCTTGTAGATTTAATGGGTTGATTAACTTTTTTAAATGAGTATTATTTTTATTTTCCAAATAATCAACTAACTTATCTTTTTGATATAAATGAAGTAATCCCATGTAAATATTTTTATCAGAACCAATACTTTTTGCAAATTGATAAGATTTTGTTTGTAATTTAAATAATTGTGTTTTATTATTTGTTTGATTAACTGTTTTAATAATTACTCCTTCTAAACTTGGTGGTAATTTAAATTGGTCATTTTGATTAATAGTATCAAAAGACTCTAAATTTTCTATTTTCTCTGAAATGAAAATATTTTTACATAAAATTTTATCTAAAT
>Ga0164295_10002808_pt1 | contig 14191 bp, 8 predicted proteins | sample GEODES006metaG_FD_111798 | JGI IMG/M metagenome (GOLD analysis project Ga0164295, IMG submission 111798) | Oligotrophic lake water microbial communities from Sparkling Lake, Wisconsin, USA - GEODES006 metaG | ecosystem: Environmental > Aquatic > Freshwater > Lake | place: USA: Sparkling Lake...
CTTCTCCAGATGTTTTCACAAGCTTCCAATCAATACGGACGCGCCGGCGAATGATCTGCGTAATAGCCGTCCTCTACGGCTTTGCGATCGCGTTCTTTGTGCATTCTCTCAGCACCCAGGCAGTGCCGAAGGTAGTTCTGGGGCCCATGCCACGACCCTCGCGCAAAATGGTGCCGCCACCTCCACCGCCGAAGCATATCCTGGAAGACGCCTACCGCGCCGCTGAGAAGGAGGCACGCAGGACCGCCTTGGAGGAGGCGCCGAAGCTGAAAGAGATGGAAGCGTTGCGCCAGACAAGGGAAGCAAACAAGGAGCGACGCCTCCTCGAGCGCTGGCAGAACGCCACCCGCAATGTTGAACGCAAAGAAAAGAAGATGGCCGAGCGTAAGCGCATCGCGGATGCAAAACGAGCCGCAGAGCTCCATATGACCTTGGACGAGTTGCATGCGCACGACGAGCAAATGCTCCTCCGCGCCAAAGCACGCGCCGACCTCGCCGACTGGCTCGAGCGTTTCAATTCTACCGGCAATGCGTCGAGTGCAGCTGCCACAAGCACAGTGAGCACAAGCGGCGGCGGCGACAGTAGCAGCAGCAGCGACGGTGGCAGCAGCAGCAACACGGCCCTGCTCGCCTCGGCTGCCCAATGCCTCGACGGCACGACGGCGGCCTTCGTGTTTGCCGATAGGTCCATTCGCAGAGAGCTCGTGCGGCAGCTGGCAGAGGAGGCCGTTCGCGGCAGCCGGCCCTTCTCTACGTACAAGTTCCTCTTGGCAGGAGTCCTTGATCAAGCGCGAGTCCTATGGCATGCGATCCTGGACGCGGAGATCAAAGGTGTGACAGCGGTCTTGCCGGAGCCGGTGCTGACTGCACTTGGAACGGGCGCAGGGGCGAGCGCCGAAGCGAGCGTCGCCTCGCTCGACACGGTCTGGGACCTCGATCTGTATGTGCTGCTGATGCAGTGCTATGCTGGGATCGTCGTCGTGCGTCCTGGCGACGTGGACATCGCCGTTGAGTACGGAGTCCCCTTGAGACAAGCGAAGCTCGATACGAGCGAGCTCAAGAAACGCGTGGGTAGGCGTCGCGTGCTCGTCGGGAGCATGACCTTCACAGCCGGAGCGGAGGCTACGATGATGACGCAGCTCATCGAGATCCTCACGAGCGTGGCGAGGGCGGGCAATGCCTCGGCCTCGGCCACCGTCACCGGCGCGTCCCCCGACCTGGCCTCGACCTTCGCTCGTCTCGCACAGTCGATGCGACCTGAGTCCCAACTGGCGGCAGCCATGATGCGGTCGCTCTCCCACCCCGCCGCGAGAGGCGCACCCATGGCGCCGCCGCACTCACCGGCACCTGAGACAAATCTGGCGCTCTCGTGGGTTGACCATCTGTGGCGCACGCACCGGCGCGCCCTCGCGCCTTCATGGGCAGTGGCGACGCAGGCAGCGAAAGCGCTGAGCAGCTTGCATGCCGCCGCCGCCGCCCTCGAAATCAGCGGCGGAGGGGGCCCACGGCGCATGCAGGTGATCAGTGCGAGGCTGCTTCGAGACCCATCGAGCGCTGTCGCCGCCGCCGCCGCCACCGCACTTGCAGCGCTGGGCATCCCCCCCCCTCTGCAAGCGCTCTCGGCGCAGGCGCTCGATGAGCTCGATGCTGTGGAGTCCGTCGAAAGGACGCCGCCCATGCACGTCATCGAGACTGTGGAGAAGCTTGGAGAGAAGCCTGCTGGAGGGGCCTCGGGCGCGGTATCGGACGCGGCGTCTCGACGTCGAGTACTTTTGCTGCTGATGCCCTTCGACCTACCAGCGATGCCGCTGGCGGTGGGCGCCGGATGGGCAAAGCAACTTCCGACATTCACGTTGCCCATGCTGCTGCAGAGCACCTCTGCGCCGCAACTGTGGCAGTCCTCGCTCAACGCGTCACTTCGGCAGCTCTACAGCCAGCAGGGTCTTGACGGAACTCAGCGGTGGCTTCAGCATGCCACGGAGATCTCGCTGTCCGTCTTCGCCGACCGCACTTTGGGCAGCTTCGCCTCGTCCAGTTTCCACAGCGTGGCGCTGATCCGCTGTGACGCCCAGACGCATGCGCCCGAAGGGGAACTACCTGCCGCAAGCCCCGTCGGCCTCAAGAGTGGGGGAGCAGTGACGCCGGCGGATGTCCGGCTGCTGTTCTTCTCTGACCTGCTCAAGCCCCGCCGCCGCTGGCGTGGGGGCCAGCCGCCCGACCCGCGCAGCCCGGACGCCAGGTCGTCGTCTTCACACTCACAGCGCGACTCCTTCACCTCCGACAGCATGCGTCTCGCATGCCCCGCCTTCGCCGGTGAGCTGACGCTCACATCGTCACCGCGAACGCCAACCGTCCTCGCGAATGCGCCCGAGCCAAGGCTCACTGCCGACCCATCCACGGACACGAGGCTGCTCGGCGAGAGGGCGGCGGCCGTGGGCTCGAGCGGCGCCAAGGCGACGGCGACCAAGAGGCGAGCGACGATGGACGGTGGCCACAACGGCGGCGATGCTCACAATACTCACAATACTCACAATACTCACAAGAACGGCGGCAATAGTCACAAAGACAAGCGGAGCAAGGCGATGAGGTGAAGGGAGAGTTCATGGAGAGTCGCTAGTGTGACACCGGTGCACCGGTTAGAAGACACCGGGGTCGCTCCGGCGTGTACAACGGGACGACGAGGTACAATTAGCACTACATTTGCATGCAAATCGAATCTAAAGTGTCAACTTTGAAATGCACGTCAGTGAACAGGTCTGTCGACCTAACGTTCGCGAATGTCCTCCCCGCGCCGCGTCGACTCCTACAACTTTGCGGGGCGATGGGTCGGCGAAGTGAATCTGAGCGTGCCCGCACTGTCCGCTGGCGTGTCGCCGGCGACTGCAAATTTTATCTCGCAGTTGGCGACAAGCGCCAAGGTGCAAGAAGCATCTCGGCCACATTCGGCGCGTCCTCCTTCCACACGGCTGAGAGTGCCGCACACCCCACGAGCTCCACCGCCTGCAGCAAAGCCTGCGGAGGAAATCACGACTGCAGCGCCGCCGAAAGTAGCAAACTCCTCTGCCACCACCGCTGCGGAGGCTTTCGAGGAGAATACGTTGCTCCGCCACGAGGTCAAGGAATTGCGGCGGCTCATCGACCTGCTCAACGATCGCAATCCCGTGGCCAGCTTGGCGCTCGACCAGGTCAACCAAGCGTGTGGCATGCTCGGGCTGGCCGTGGAGCCGCCGGGTCGCGATGGGGAGCTGAGCGACGCTTGGACTGGTCTCAATCCGCTTGAGAGTGCACGTGAGGACAGGTCACGCAACGGGCCGCATGGCAAAGCGGCGGCGTCCGGGTACGGCGATGCATTTAGCACGCGGCCACTCCCGATGAATCGGCCGCCCTCGAAGCCTCCGGGCCGCGACCCCGTCGGCGCGCTCGAGCTGCTGCGTCGGGTCGTCGTCCCCTCAAAGCTTCCACCAGCTCTCGATCGGCTTGTCGAGGCCGCAGTCAACGACACGCTCAGTCGGGCTACGCAGCCCGAGCGCCCAACGGACGAGCTCGCGCTGCGGCCGATCGCGGTGATCAAGGACGTTTCGAGCGTCGTGAGCGGCGACGTCACTCGAGGTGACCCGCTGCTGCTGAGTGCGCCTTTTGGCCACGTGCCCGAGCACCCCCGTCAACTGGTCCAGCGCTTCAACAGGACCACACTCTCAGCGGCCCTACAAGAGGCTCAGGGCTGGGCGCTTGCCGATGCCTTGGGCCCGAATGGCGCTGACCTTGGCGGCGCGGTGGCGCAGGTGCTTCTCGAGCGTCTCCATCAGGCGACCGAACGAGCCCGGCCGGTACAGATCGATGGGCTCCATCTCGAGTTGATCTGGGCTCGTCAGCTTCGTCAGATTGCGGCGAGCTGCGCTGAGCGCAGCACTCCCACGGCAGCCTCGAAGGAGGAGGAGCTGCACCAGGGCGGTGCGCCGTCGGCGCTCGCTGATGTGGTGGGTGCAATGCTGCGAGAGGTTCCGATTGTCGATCTGCTGGCAGCGCGCGTGGCCAAGACCCTTGCTGGGATTGGGCCGCCACCGCAGTCTCAGCTGCCGAGGCCGCAGGCGCCCAAAGCGCCATCGGGGGCCGCGGCAACGGCGCCGAAGGCCACTCGGCCTCAACTCGGCCGACCCGACATGTACTCGTCCACGAGGGGTCCAGAGCCTCTCTCAGAGCTGCAGAGCGTCCTATGGAAAATGGCTGGACCTGAGCGGGATAGCGAGCAACCCAACGCTGCGGCTGATCCCCAGCGGGCTGCCCAGCCGCCCTCCTCCTGTGGCAGGCGACGTGGGGAGGAGCTCAAACCACGGCCACCGCAACCGGCGACTCCCATTCGCATGCCCGATGGCTCCTACGTCAGCGTGATGCCCTTGGCGCAGTCCTCCGCGGCCAGCGGCGCGTCCCGAGAGCCGCCGATGCGCCCTCGCTCTGCCAACCTGCCTGGGTACGCGCCTTACCAAGAGTCACCCACCGAGGCGACACATGACGTCGCAGACTTCAGCCAGCCCGAGGCGACGGACGAGAGTCGGCTGCGTGAGGACCCGCGATTCAACTGGGCTGTGCACCCCCCTGCAACCAAAGATAGCACGGCCGTCCCAGTGCTGTCGGACACCTTTCTGACGCTGCCGCCAACGGAGCCGGCGCCGGTGGCGAAGCTGATCCTCTCTCTTCGTGTCAAGCAGCTGCCGAGTGAGCTCGACACGACCAAGCTGGCCGAAATCTTCCGGCTCGTGCTCAATGCCCCGATGGACGAGCCGCCGCCCGAGGCCGCCGACGCGAAGCTGAACGTAGCCGACGCAATCGATCGAGCTTCCGACTCGTCAGCCACGCCTGCTGCGGCCGCCATCGCCAAGCCCTCACGGCCATCTTCGGCGCTCACGACGGAGCTCATGAGCGTGGCAAAGGATGCCGCCAAGGGGCCAGCGGCCGTGCTCGGTCGTGACGTGGGGCGGGCCGAAGTCGCGGCGCACGTGGCGGCCACGCCGCTGACGAGGGACCCGATCGTCCATGGCGTGGTTGAGAATGGCGAGCCGACGGGAGCCATGCTGACGCTCACGTTCACCCCCCTCACGCCGAGCGAGAGGACGGCGCGCATAGCAGCGTCGGCGGCGCGCGAGCTCCTCGTCGGGGTCGAACACGAGGAGCTCGAGGACACGTACGGCGTTCACCTCGCTGACGAGATGCGACTACACGTGGCGCGCTTGAATGCCTATCGTGAGGAGAGGCACGAGCTGCCATTGAAAGCCAAGAAGGTGACGTCGCGCGACGCGTACGTTGCAGAGGAGGGTATCACCGCGGCGGTTGCCGAGGCGGCGTCGAGGCGGCCTGAGACCGCCGCCGCCGATCTGGAGGCGCTCAGCGTGGCCATCAACACCTTTGCGGAGGCAGCCATGACGGGTGGCGAAGAGGCAGTCGAGTTGGTGAACCAGGCGCGACGGCTGCGCGACGAGCTCGTGGCAGGTGCGATTCGGGAGGCGCATAAGACGAGGGCGGTTGATCTGTCGCTGATGATCGATGGCGTGCTCAAGGAGGCGGGGCATGGGGCCGAAGCGACCGAAGCAGCCTCCGAGACGTTGCCGATGCCTTCAGCGGAGGAGCGGCTGCACATGAGTCCCTACGCCACGCTCCGAGATATGGACGAAGGGCTCATGGGGCTGCTAGGCCCACCGAGCGCGAGCACGAGCCCCGCGATGCTCGAGGAGCACACGGGCCGTCCAGATGCGAGGCTCCAGTTCACGGACCCGAACTACCTCATCACGACCACCAGCGCCAAGGAGTATTATTTCGTGACGGCACCGACGGCCACGAAGGCAATCGAGGAGCGAGGTGGGCCAGGCACCGAGTGGCCAGCAGAGGACAAATTCCACTCCGAGACGGCACGCGCGCGCTTCCCATGGCGACTCGCCACGAAAGAAGACGTGATCGCCGCCCGCGAGGGGGTCGACTACAAGCTGCGCACGCTCGGAGAGACGCCCATCAACGACGAGGAGATCTTCGCTGCACGCCTCTTCACCGGGCCGATGGCGCTCAAGTACAATGCGGTGCTCCGCGGGCTACCGCGCACATCTCCCAGGCCTTACGCGCGCTTCGTCGAGCTGTGCATGGGCAATTGCTACGAAGCGACGCTCCACTGCCTCAACAATGCGATCGTGAAGCTCAGCCGCCTCTCAACGGCTTGCAAGCTCTACCGCGCGCTGCCCACGTGCCGTCTGGCCCGCGAGCAGCTGCTGATGGATGACGCCTTGATGCGTGGCACGATCGACTTTGGCGTCCAGACTGCCACCGCGGACGAGCAGGCGGCCTTTGGTCACGCGAAGCTGAGTGAGCCCTCAATCCTCCTTGAGATCGAGATGGGGCTCGTCGACCGCGCAGCCGACCTGAGCTGGCTCTCGATGTACCCGCATGAGCAGATGTTTGCCTTCCCGCCGCTCACGGCGCTCGAGCCCGTGCGCAGGCCCGATGGGAATCCAGCCAAGTACTTGGCGGGTGCGACAGTGGTCGTTCCGATGCGCGCATGCGTGCCGCGGGCGCACGTGCATTTGGCGGATACCTTTGAGCGCGTGCCCATGCGGCTTGCCGGTGGGGACGAGACGGTGAAGGCCGAGAGCATGAAGAAGCTCGTGCGCAACGTGAGCACCTTGGCTCAACGCGGCCTCGACCGCATCGAAGCTGAAGGCTATGCTGCGAAACTCACCCGCTCCATCCGTATCATCGACGTGGAGCCACCGGAGGTGCCACAGCCGCTCGAGCTCGGCCCTCCCCCTGCCCAGAAGAATGAGTGGGGCGACAAGGTTGTTGAACAGGTCAGACCACCGCCCACTGTGCGCGGCGGCATCGACTGGCATCCGAAGGTCGTCGAAGATGCCGCCGCGGTCGTGGGAGCCGCAGCAGCTAGCCAGGGAGGGCACCAGCCTGGAAGCGACGTCGTCGGCGGTGGCCGGCGCAGGCAGCTGCCGTGGACGTTTTTTGTGCCGTGCCCGACATATGACCTGGTCCTTCAATCATGGATTGAAGGAGAAGCCGTGCCGACTGTGCGTGAGATCGGTCAACAGGTACTCTCCCAGCGGGAGCTGGCGCGCAAGTGCTTCGATGGCAGCCTCGCGCAGGAGCTGATCATCACCCATCGGGGCAAGCAGATCGACGTGGATGAGTCGCTCGTCTCGCCCATGCACGTCGACCCCATCGTGCGGGACCGCACAATTGCCGAGTTTGGGGTCGTCCCTGGCAAGCCTTTCTCCGGCCTGATTCAGAGCGAAGCGTTGGGCCCTCTCCGTCTGTTACGCGTCGATGGCCCCGATGGGTTCGGCAAGGTTGAGTTGGCTTGCCCGAGGTGGGATCCTGTCGCGCGGCGCTGGGCGCGCGCAATGCGTGGAGGAGGCGCCTACTCCGTCGAGGAGGTGGTCACTTACGTTCACCCTCGGCTTCACATCGATAAGATGCGCCTCGATCGACAGCTGGGCGGCGGTGGGGGTGGCCGCGGCGCAAAGTCCTTCTCCCTCGTGCACGCGCCCAAGGGAGGCGATGCGCCGAAGGCGCTGGCGCTCATGGTGGACCAAGACGTGGGCGGCCAACGACCTGTGAGGAAAAAGGCCACCCTGCTCGACTACAATGTCGTGCCGGGAGTGAGCACGCTGAGCTTCGGGGTGGATCCTGCAAAGTAGGGGCACGGTTTCGAGTCGTGACTCGTGTGAATGTGAAGGGGTAACGATAAACAAGCGGTTCCGTAAGCGGGCTGGGCCTGGTCAATGAATAAAGAAACAAGCAATCGCCTTTCCGCTTTCAATGTGGTTCGTGTGTGGTTCGTGTGAGGTTCTCATCCCCCTCCCCCTTAGTTCACGCTTCACGGCGAGTAAATTGCCCGATCTCGCAGGCGATCTCCCGACAATCTTCTCTCTTCGACATGGGCTTCCAACCTTCACGCTGGCCGCGATGCGTCTGTTCAGCGCTGATCCTGACGTCTGTCGACGCCTTTGCTGCGGGCGTGGGGCACTGCTCCCCGTTGCCGGCCAGTACTGCGCGCTACCCAACTCAGAGGTGCCCTGGTGCTGCCCTGGCGATGCCAGAGCCTGATGAAGGCCGTTGGGAGGACAGTGCTGCGCGCGTGGATGAGACATCATTGTCTGACATTCTTGCAGCGCGAAGCTTTCCGAACGACGATGCGGGCATCGAGACCGATGTGCAAGTGCTGCTTGACGCCGGCCGCGTGTGGGCGTTGCTCTTCAATCCAGGCAGCGACGAGGAGGGAATCTACTCTCGGCGACTTGGGATGACCAACCTTGTGCTCACCTTCGAGGAGGAGGACGACGCCGAGCGCTACGCAGAGATGTTGGTCGCTACCGACTTCCCGAGCGCCGCCCCCGTGGAGGTGAGCAGCGCCACTTTGGTCGAGTTTTGCCATGAGGGAGGCCACATGATCGGGTTGGTGCGGGCGGGTTCGCTAATTATGCCCCCGGATGAGACGGTCGAGGAGTTTGATTGGGCTCCGGGCTCCGCACGAACAGCAGAGGTCGAGGCGATCGGCATGGCTCAAGATGAGCTCGATGCTTCCCGTGCATCGCTCGAGGCATTGTTCGGGCTAAAGGCAAGCGACGGCGATGCGACAGACGAGGCAGCGCGGTGACAGTATACGGTGACAGAGACAGATTCTGAGAGTTGTTGTTTCAATACAATATTCTATAATGTAGCGCTGCGTTAATTGTACAGTTATGCTACACGTCAAAGGAAGCGTCCGCCCATCAGACTTGCTCCAGGCGAGGGTGGTGTCCTAAAAATGCGCGCCGCCGCCGGCGCGGCCGCCGGGGCGCGGGGGCGCGCCGGGGCGCGCGGAAGCGTCGGCGGAGACGGAGGGGGGTGGCGAGAGCTGTGTGTGCGCTCATAGCCTCTCGTCATCGGTGCTTTCGGCTTTCGGCTTTCTGCCGCTCGCTTTCGGCCTTCTGCAGCTCGGCGGCGGCGGCATCGGCCTTCTGCTGCGCGGCGACCTGCTTCTGCCTCTCCAGGACGCGGCTGAGCCCGGCTACGAGCAGATAGAACCAGTATGAGTTGAGCACGAAGGGCAGCGGCGTGGTCACGAACATGACCGCGTACTCGAGCGAGCTGTAGAGGGTGAAGTTGCCGTTGACGAGCTCAAAAAAGAGGTACGGCGAAGGAGCAATGCGCCTGCGCGAGCACACGAGACGAGGGTGGACACGCGCTGAGTGAGAGAGACCGCATGACTCGGCACAGCCATAATGAGGCCATAATGAGGCCATAATGAGGCAATCCGCATGACTCGGCACGGCCTCGGAGCAGGGGCGCGCGCGTCGACGTGGCGAGGGGCCCTCACACGAGGAAGAAGAGAACGACCCAGCTGGTGCCAACGACTGTGTAGAGTTGGCTGTGCTTGAGATCAAACTTCTCGAGCAGGATGCGCGTGTGCTGGCCAATGTTCGTCACCTCCGTCAGCACGAAGAAGAGAACGAGTGGTAACATGCGATTGTTGAGCATGCAGTACGGCCAGAAGAGCACAGGCAGCACGTGGTGCGCAATCATGAGCGGGCTGCGCATCTCGCGGTAGTAGAGGCAGTACAGTGTGTCGTACAGCATGTACCCGCACGACAGGCCGACAGCGCGCAAAGCGTGGTCATCCGGCGCTGCGTTCATGTTGTTCTCGAGGTCGCCCCAGCGCACCGAGCGCATGCCAAGCACTGCGAGAACTGGCGCCGTCACTGCGTTGAAGAGCGAGACGAACGCGTTGGCGAGGAAGACCTTGTCGGCCTTTGAGCGCTTCTCGTAGGTCGCTATTCCTGGAGCTATGACCATGTGCCAGATGACGAGCAGGCCGACGCATGCCCAGAAGCTAGCTGCAATCGTACTGGAGAGCAGCTGCTGCCGCGGCGCCAGCTTCTGCTCGAGGCCCAGCTGCTCGAGAAAGGCGCGTGGCAGCACGTTGATGTACAACGCGATGGAAGCGAGGAACATGGCGGACTTTGCCGATACGGAAATTTCAGGGAAGTCCCGTTTTCCATTCGAGAGTTTGTCTAATGCCCTTGCGATGTGAGATTTCGAAAACTGTTAATGAATGGTGATTGCGGAACAAAAGGGATCGCGAAGAGTTGAGGCGAAAAATGCTGCATCTCATCGCTGCTACGATGCTGGCGCAGCAGCCGGCACTTGGGCCACGACGGGACTTGGCCATGGCCGCGATGCAGCTGAAGCGGCCACCGCCGCCATCGCAACCAGCCTCGCCGCCGCCATTCCCGCCTCCATCGGAACACAGCTGGTGGAACTGGCGAGAATGGCGGCCCTCGCCACCCCCGCCCCTGTTGCCGCCGCCTCCGTCGCCATCGCCGCCGCCGCCGCCGTCGCCGCCGCCGCATCCGCCCTTTCCGCCGCCGCCTCCCTCGCCACAATCACCACCCCGGCCTCATCCCCCACCTCACCCCCCGCCACCGCAACCCTCCCTTTTTGCCGACATTACGGGGGCAGCGCAAGCTCTGGCCGCCACTGCGGCTCACGCTGCCACCGCGGCACACGGCTCCTACACGGCACATGGCTCGCCGCCGCGCCCCGCGCCGCCGCATTCTCGCTCACACGGTGCGCCGCCGCATCCACGCACATCGCCGCCACATCCTCACCCACATGGCTCGAGCGCGGCACACGGCTCCCACGCCACCACGCGGCACCCGCCTCCACGTCCTCCACACTTGCCATTCCCTCCCGGGAGACCACCGCCACCGCCACGTCCACTGCCGCCACCGCCACGCCCATTCCCTCCCGGACGAGCACCGCCACCGGCCAAGGGCATCGAGAAGCTGATGATCTCGATTGCGAGCACAAATCCCCAGCTGCACAACGTGTTCGACGCCAAGACGCGCCCCGAGTGGCTCTCCCGCACTCTGAGCTCCATCGGCGTGGAGAAGCTTGTGGACGATGCGCTCTGCTACACGCTCGCCTGGTCGTGCCCGGAACCGCCCAAATTTTTTGAGTCGACGGTGGGCATCATCTACTTTTGGATGCTCGTGTTCGCCAACGTCTTCGTGCTCGTGTTGCTCGTCTCCGTCGTGGGAGCGCTGATCAGGCACCTGCGCGACCCCTCGCTGAAGGTGCTCTCGGAGCACCGCGACGAGATCGCTGCCGTGAGCCTCACGGTGCTCGTGCCGTGCTACCTTCCCAACGAGCAGCCGATTATCCTTGAGACGATTAGGCATATCATCGAGAAGATCGAGTACGACTTCCCATTCACGCTGATCGTGTGCTACAACACGCCGAAGCCGATGGAGTTCGAGAAGACGCTCGCCAAGCTGGACGGCACCGTCTTCCCCAACGGGCGGTCGCTCAGGGTGCTCAACGTCAAGGGTTCGATCTCGAAGGCGGAGAACCTCTGATGACCTCTGATGACCTCTGATGACCTCTGATGACCTCTGATGACCTCTGATGACCTCTTGATTGCCTCCTTCATCAGGTTCGATCTCGAAGGCGGAGAACCTCAACGCGGCGCTCGACATTGTCGACACCGAGAATCTGGTCATCTACGACGCGGATCACCACCCGGAGCCGGATAGCCTGCTGATCGCCTCCGCGGCGATGCGCACGCACGGCGCCTCCTGCATCCAGGGCTCTACCTTCCTGCGCTCACGCCCCACGCTGCTCGCCGCGTACATCAACGCAGAGTTCTTCGTGACGCACTTCGTCTTCTTCCCGGCCATGCAGTTCGCCACGTCGATGGGAGTCTTTGGCGGCTCGAATGCGCTGTGGAAGACGGAGGCGCTGCGTGGCTACCAGTTCCGGCGCGACATGCAGACGGAGGACATTGACCTGTCGGCGCGCGCGCTCATCGGCGGCAAAGTCCACATTCGATTCGAGCCGCGCTGCCGGTCGGGCGAGTTGCCGCCCTCGTCCTTTGTCGCTCTCTACCATCAGAGGTTGCGATGGGCGCTCGGGTGGGATCAGGTGACGCTGCAGCACATGTCGTCGATCTGGAGCGCAACACGCATCGGCTGCTGCCGAAAGCTCGGGCTCACGTACATCCTGCCGCTGCGCTGGGGCATTCTCTTCTCCGCCACGCTGAACGCGATCTTGACGCCCGTCATCGGCTTCTGGTATTACGAGACGACGGGCGGCTCCCTAGGGTTGCCGATCGACGCATGCATCATGCTGTCGATGACGTGCTTCTTCACCGTCTGCACCGTCGTCGCCATCAACATGGTTCTGTACGAGCCCGTCCGCCGCTGGCCCGCGGTCATTCTATTTCAAGCGACCGGCTCGCTCTACATTGGCTGGCAGATCCTCCTCGTGCTCGTCTCGCTCTTCAAGATCTACCTGAAGAGCGACGGCGAGTGGGTCGTCACCACGCGTGAGCAGTCCGGCCAGCAGCAGCCTTCGCCCTCGCAGCCCTCGCGATGGCCATCGCAAAAGTCCGCGGACGTGTCGGCAAGGGTGAGCCCTCCTCTATCGGACACTTCCGAGGGCGACACATCGGATACGTCAGAGAGCTCCGAGCGATCTCCACCGCAGACGCCGGAGCCGCCGGACAGGGCGGTGGCCGTGGCCGTGGCCGAGCCGGAGACCGCGTTATGTCGAGCTGCGGACCGAGAGACACGAGAGACACGAGAGACTCGGCATCTACTGGTAGTCGAGCCCGTGCGCCTGCCCTCGCCCATCATCCAGGCGGCTTTCGGCAACCTGTACCAGCCGGCGCGTGTGGACTTGCAACCTGACTCGCCAGTCGTGTTGCGCCGCCCTACGACAACAAGGTATAGCGAGCTCGACATGGTATGACACGCGGCGCAAGCAAGATTGCAGACAGATTTAGGAGCCAAGTGCAGGATGAATGCTTGCGTGCATGCCCATGAAGCGTGAAAACACGACTCACGAGAGATTCGCCAGTTGCAGATGACACATACATGCAAGGAAATATTTGGCATACATGTGTGTCCCGAGACTCCGACGCAAAACTCTCCGCGCTGCCTCCGCTGTCGCGCGAGACGGGTAGTCTCGCGAAAGTCACAAGTCCGTCAGCCACCCGACGCACCGCATCGTACACTAAATAATCTATATAGAATCGTATATTAATGCACCAGCATTCAAGCCTGTGTGACTGTGGTAATGGCGCGTAGGGGGGGTACAACGAACCGCCCCTCGCCAGGGGGGAGCTCTAGCCGCCCGCTGGTCGCTCGGTACCAAGTTGGTAAACATGAACGTGAACTGACCTTTTCTTTCGATCCCGGACTCCTTCTTCCAGGACGAAACTTGTTTCGACGCAAACAAAGAAAAACGCGGAAAGTGATGCCGCCACCACCGCCGCCACCGCCACCGCCCGAGGGCCACGTTGGCATCTACCAACGCACGGAGCCCACGACGGCCTCCTCGAGCGTAGGTGACTTCTCGAAGATGCTCTTCAGCCTTGCAAAGGCCAAGGTCGCTGAGGTGGACGCCAAGTATGATCTGAGCACCGCAGCAGCTGCCGCAGCCGCAGCGGCGGCCACCTCCGTTGCAGCAGCAACCTCCGCAGCGGCTGCCACAGCCGTTTGCAAGGCCCAGGCCGCTGTCAGCGCCGTCGCCACTAGATTAGATTCGATGACGCCACAAGAGCGCGAGAAACTGGCCGCCCGCGCAGTGGTCACCGCACACGTCTTGCAGGTCGTGGGAGGACCCAAGACTCGTGCTGCCGTGTGCGCGGCCGCCACCCTTGCAGCTGTGTCGACTCAGGTCAGCAACAGCAACAGCAGCGGTAGCGGTACCGCCGCCGCACCACCGTCAGCCACCACAGCGGCTGGCGGTGCGCCCCCCGGCTTCTCCGACAGCAGCGGCCTGACGGAGATATATCTGCTCGAGGTCCTCGCTTCGGTGCCTGCCGGCCACAAGATGCTGGTGCACGTCGACGGCCTCGGCGACTTTCAGGTCACAGTGCCAGCAGGCGTGCGTGTGGGCGAGTCCTTCACCTTCGAGGCTGAGGCGCCGATTGACAAGCAGCCGTCGGGTGCGCCGATCGAGCCAGTGCCCATGGGCCTACCGGTCCAGACGGAGCCACAAGTGCCCATGGGTCTACCGGTTCCTATGGCGGCACAGCCGGTGCCCATGGGCGCGCCCGTTACGTCAGCTGCGCCAGTGCCCTCGGCCTCGCGATCGGGCGCCGTATCGGGCGCCGCGGCTCTCCCTGCCCAGCTGGGCGTCGTCCCCTCGGTGGGCA
>Ga0164295_10002809_pt1 | contig 14186 bp, 7 predicted proteins | sample GEODES006metaG_FD_111798 | JGI IMG/M metagenome (GOLD analysis project Ga0164295, IMG submission 111798) | Oligotrophic lake water microbial communities from Sparkling Lake, Wisconsin, USA - GEODES006 metaG | ecosystem: Environmental > Aquatic > Freshwater > Lake | place: USA: Sparkling Lake...
ATCGCTCAACGGTCGAGCGTCCGGCGGTGTTCTCCGAGGGCATCGAACATGTCTTCGTCATGGGTCAACACGCCCTCACCCCGGCCGGGGTGCAGAAGAACGTGCTCGCGGGTCGACCGATCACTGGCCAACCAGCCTGAGACGAACCTGACAACAGTTGTACCGGAACAGCACGCGTCGCTTGGTCTCAGTAGCCTCCGCGTCGTGACTTCCTCTGATTCCTTCGCCCCACTCGATGCCACTGCGCAGGCAGCGCTCGTCCGCAGCGGTCAGGCCTCGCCGCTCGAGCTCGTCGATGCGGCAATCGCCCGCATCGAGGCGATGAACCCGCAACTCAATGCCGTCATCCACGAACGGTTCGAACAAGCCCGCGCCGAAGCCGTCGGCCCTCTCCCCGAAGGTCCGTTCCGTGGTGTGCCGTTCGTGCTCAAGGACCTGCACGCGTTCAGCGCCGGCGACCCGCACAACGCCGGAGCAGCATTCCTCAAGGATGCGGGCTGGACAGCACCCGAGGATGATCATCTCGTCGCCCGACTGCGCTCGGCCGGTGTGGTGTTCGTGGGCCGCACCAACACGCCCGAATTCGGAACCACCATCACCACCGAGCCCACCGCACACGGGGTGACTCGCAATCCTTGGAACCTCGACCATTCCGCCGGCGGCTCATCTGGCGGCTCCGCTGCGGCAGTGGCCTCACGCATGGTGCCGGCCGCTCACGCCAGCGACGGCGGAGGTTCCATCCGGATCCCCGCGAGCGAATGCGGACTGGTCGGCCTCAAGCCCACGCGGGCCCGGGTGCCGCTCGGTCCCGAGATCGGCGACTCCTGGGGCGGCGCCACAGTGCACGGAGTGGTCACCCGCACGGTGCTCGACACCGCCGCACTGCTCGATGTCCTCAGCGGCCCGGTGCCCGGTGACCCGTATCCGGCACCACCACTCGCCGGCCCACTACTCGCCGAAGTGGGTCGCGATCCCGGACGACTCCGGATCGGTGTGCTCGATCATCCACTGCTGCCCGGGGTCACCGCCGACCCCGATACTGCTGCGGCCGCGCGCCATGCCGCTGAGTTGCTCACACAACTCGGGCATATGGTCACCGAGGACCACCCTGCGGCCATGACCGAAAACGCGTTCAGTGCCACCTTTTCCACCGTTGTGGCTGCCGCCGTGGCACTCGACCTCGCGGTTTGGGGCGAGAAACTCGGTCGGGAGATCGGCCCCGACGACATCGAGGAACGCAACTGGATGTTCGCCTCGATCGGTCGGGCCATCTCCGCCCCCGAGTACCTCCGGGCAATCCATTGGCAGCAGGCTTGGGCCCGACGGATGGTCGACTGGTGGCGCAACACACCCGCCGATGATGGCTTCGACATCCTCGTCACCCCGGTGCTCAACGGGCCGCCACCGAAGCTGGGATGGCTGAGCGACCCCGTCGAGGGGCTCCAACGAGTCACCGACATGATGCAGTTCACTGCCCAGTTCAACGTGACCGGCCAACCGGCGATCTCCCTGCCACTGTGGTGGACCGAATCCGGCTTGCCAGTGGGTGTGCAACTCGTGGCCCCGTTCGGGCGGGAGGATCTGCTGGTTCGCCTTGCGTCCGAACTCGAGGCGGCCAGCCCGTGGGCCGACCGTCCTCCCGCCGTGCACGCCTGACCAGCGACGAACCCCAGCACCAGCACCAGCACCAAGAACGCGAAGCGACCCGGCGCCGAAGCGCCGGGTCGCAGTCATCCATGGGGTTGGAGAACTAGATCGCGGTTGAGAGGTCCTCTTCGACACCGGTGGCGTCACCGGGGCTGAGGAAGCGCCATACGAGGCCGGCGATTGCCGCACCCACGATGGGGGCCAGCCAGAACAGCCACAGCTGCGGGATGTAATCGCCGCCGGCGAACAGGGCCTGGCTGGTGGAGCGGGCCGGGTTCACCGAGGTGTTGGTGACCGGGATGCTGATGAGGTGGATGAGCACCAGTGCGAAACCGATGGCCATAGGAGCGGCAGCGCCGACCGCCTTCTTGGCCGTGGTGCCGAGGATGACGAACAGGAAGCCTGCGGTCATGACGACCTCGGTGATGAGCGCGGCAGCCATCGAGAACCCGCCGGGCGAAAGCTTGCCGTAGCCATTGGCGGCGAACGCACCGGCCTGGGTGTTATCGATGGAGTAGCCACCCTTCTGGCCCTTGGCGATCACGAGGATCACTGCTGCGGCGGCAATGGCGCCGATGACCTGCACCACGACGTAGGGAACCACGTCCTTGGAAGGGAATCGCTTACCGATCCACAGTCCAACGGTGACCGCAGGGTTGAAGTGTCCGCCAGAGATGTGGCCCACGGCATAGGCCATGGTGAGCACAGTGAGACCGAAGGCCAGCGAGACTCCCAGGAGTCCGATGCCGATGAATGGCTTGCCGGCGTCGAAGCCGAACACTGCGGCGAGCACTGCTGAGCCGCAACCGCCGAGCACCAACCAGAAGGTGCCCACCGCCTCGACGATGAGTTTCTTGCTGAGGTCCATCGATGATTCTCCGTTCGTGGTGTGTGTTCGAAATTCAGGTGTTCGAAGTTCAGGTGTTCGAACTTCAGGTGTTCAACGGTCCGATGCAGAATCTGACTGCCATATGACGGACGTCACCAGCGTAGGTTGCCAGTCTGTCTGCATAGTGGATGCCGTCCATCAGATTTGGCGAGGTGCCCCGGCGTTCATGGCAACCTGAAGGGGTGACACTTGAACTCCCCCCCGCCACGGACCTTCGCACCCTGCTCACCCTCGACGCCATGAGCCCCGACGTATTTCTCGCCCCGAGCGGATTCACCGGCTGGGGGCGCCTCTATGGCGGCCAGGTGATCGCCCAGGCGCTCATGGCCGCCGCTCGAACAGTCGATCCGACCCAGCACCCGCATTCCCTGCACGCCTACTACGTGCGCCAAGGGGAGGAGCCGGCACCAGTGGTCTACGAGGTACAACGCATTCGCGATGGTCGATCCTTCTCGACCCGGCAGGTCGTGGCCTCGCAGGCCAACGGCGCCATTCTCAACCTCATTGCGAGCTTCCATGCGCCGGAACCATCCGAAGAACGAGACTCGAGCACCCTGCCCGCCGACGCCCCCCGACCCGAGCACCTCTCCGACGATGAGGGTCCGCTGTTCTTCCAGAGCCGGGCCGTACGCGATGAGTTCGACATGGCCACGCTGGCATGGATGCGCACGCTCGAGAACTCCGGCGACGATTTCGGCGACGACCCAGTTTTCAACGCGTGCGCGCTCGCCTACCTCTCCGATGAACACCTCTTGGGCGCCGCGCTCACCGGTCACAGCCTGCTCGGCGATTGGGACCAGTTGATGACTGCCAGTCTTGATCATGCCCTGTGGTTCCACCGACCGGTGCGAGTGCGTGACTGGCACTGTTTCGTGCTCGAGGGCCAGGGCATGGCCGACGCCCGGGGCCTCTCGATCGCCAAGATCTTCGACCGCTCCGGACTGCATGTGGCCACCGCCACGCAAGAGGCGTTGGTGCGTCTGCGGCGATGATTCACCTGCTGTCCATCGAAATTCGACTGCATCACTTCCGATGATGTGAGAAGGTTAGAAACTCCCGCACGGGCATTCGGCAGCGCCGAACCCCGGCGCGTACTCTCCCGTGTTACACACCACCGCACATAGCGACACACCAAGACTCACCAAAATGACTGACACCTGAATGAATCAGACCCAACGTCCGATCGAGGTACGAAGCGCCGATCACCCGGATGCCGTGCCAGCACCAGCAACCGGGCTGGGCACCGAGCGTCCCGAAGCACTGCCCCCCACCGGCGGGCCCGTCGAACTCGAACGCACCTTTGCGTTCATAGATATCTGCGGTTTCACGGCGCTCACCGAGCGACATGGCCCCCGCCGAGCGATCCGAGCGCTCGAGGTCTTCCGTTCCGCCGTGAAAGAGGTCGCCGGACGTCGCGGCGCCCGTGTGGCCAAATGGCTCGGCGACGGGGTGCTGTTGGTCGGCGTGGAGCCCGGCCCCATCGTGGCCACCGTTGCCGAACTCACCGGTCGATTCGAATCGTTCGCCATTGATCTCCGAGCCGGCGTCGCCAGCGGCGTGGCCCTGTTGTTCGACGGGGACGACTACATAGGCCGCCCCGTCAATCTCGCCGCCCGCCTCTGCGATGAAGCCGGACCAGGTGAACTTCTGGCCCACCCATCCTCGCTCGATGGCGTGCCGGAATGGGTCGATATCGGTGCACCCCGGGTGGTCGGCATCCGTGGCGTGGGCGATATCGACGGGGTCTGTGCCCTGCGTGTCGCCCCCGATGTGCAGTTCCCCCCGGAACCCAATCGGGAAACAGAGCTCTGAGTTCCCGGATCCCTCAGTTCGAGAGCTTCAAACCGCCGTCGGGACTTTTCTACCCCGCTCCGCCCACCCCAGATCAGTCACTTCGGTAAAGCGAAACCCAACTGTGGCTCGAGCAGCCGAGTATCGCTCGGAGTTTCCGTAGGTTCCCGCTATGGAACTCACCCGACGGCGCGCCACCTCAATGTGTCTGTTGCTCATCGCAACGATCCTGCTCGGATTCATCTCCATCGAGCCCGCAGCAGCAGGACCCTCAACCGGCGGATCCGCACCGCGTCCCTCCCCCGCTGGCAGGGTCGGGGGCCTCACTCCAATCGCTGACCTGCGACCCGAGATGGATCCCCATGCCATCGATCAGGTTCGAGATCACGGTCAGACAAAGGTGATTGTGCACCTTCGGGCATCCGTTTTCGGCGACGATCCCACCCGTGCCGCTGCCAGTGACGCTGCCGCCACTGCATTGCTGCGCACCCTCCCCGAGGGGAGCTACGAGGACTTCACGAGCCCCGAAACCGTCCCGGTGATCACCATCACCGTCGGTGCCCGGGCCCTTGACGCTCTTTCATCATCATCGTTGGTGGCTTCCGTGGAGTCAGACAGCGTCCTGCAGCCGACGTCGCTCAACTCTTCGACTTTGCTGGGCGTGCAGCGGGCGGTCGCCCATGGTTGGAGCGGCGCCGGCCAGACCATCGCCGTGGTCGATACCGGGGTGGAGAGTTCGCATTCACTCCTGATGGACGGGTCAACCCCGAAGACGATCGCAGAGGCATGCTTCTCCTCGAACTCGACGACACTCAGCTCCAGCTGCACATGGGGAACACCCATGTCAGCGAATTCCGCTCCGGTGCACGGTTCGGGCCAACCCTGCGACCTCGCCCTCTCAATCTCCTGCGGTCACGGAACGGCAGTTGCAGGAGTGGCACTCGGCGGCGTCGGCACCGGCACCGTCACCGGCGTTGCTCCCGGAGCATCGCTCATCTCCGTCAAGGTGTTCGGCACGTACCGGACGAACCCGTCGATCATCGGGGCGACGCTCGCCGATGTGAACACGTCGCTTCAGTGGCTCTACAACCGACGGGCCGATTTCCCCGGACTTGTCGCCGTGAATCTGAGTCTGGGCGGCGGGAAGATGACCACGAACTGCGCGACCGGGTCGACGCAGGCCTACATCCATCAATTACTCAACGTCGGTATCGCAACAATCGTCGCCGCCGGGAACGACAGCTTCGACGATGCTGTTTCGGTTCCCGCATGCGCACCCGATGCCGTCGCGGTGGCGTCACTCGATGACACAACAGCGGCTCGATCACCCTGGTCGAACCTGAGCACGAAGGTTGCGCTCTTCGCCCCGGGAACTTCGATCCCCAGCGCGAACGCAACCACCGGTGGACTCAGCATGTTCTCCGGCACCTCATTCGCCGCGCCGACTGTCGCCGGCGCTTGGGCGGTCGTCCATCAACGGTTCCCCGACATGACCGCGGCCGACATCCTCGACCAACTGCGCACCAGAGGAACCCTCGTCACCACTGACACCTCCACCCCGGTCGCCCGCTATCAGATTCCGCTCGTTCGGATTGATCTGGCCATGCGCTCGCCCGTCGGAGCTGAGGGGTCGCCGCTCACCCAACTCACCGCAGTCACCCCCGCCCGCCTTCTGGACACCCGTGCCGAACCCACCATCGATTCGCTCTACCGGAACAGCGGTGCGCTCTCGGGCGGCGAGACCCGGATCCTTCGAGTCACTGGGCGCGGGTACGTACCAGCGATTGATGCTTCATCTGTTTCGGTCAACGTCACCATCGCCAACCCCACCGCCGCGGGATTCCTCACGCTCTTCCGCGGCGGCGGCTCCCGACCGACGGCCTCGAACCTGAACTTCGTGCCCGGCGAGGTCACGTCGAATCTGGTGATGGTTCCCGTCGGAGTCGACGGCACGATCTCGATCTTCAACTCCAACGGTTCGACCGATGTCGTCGTTGATGTGCTGGGCTGGTTCCCGAGCGCCGGCGACTTCCGACCGCTCACCCCTGCCCGAGCTATGGATACCCGTGATGCGCCCACGGTTGACGGACAGTTCCGCAATACCGGTGCGTTCGGTCCGGGCGAGAGTCGCAGCCTCGCCGTCGGTGGTCGGGGCGGTGTCCCGGGTTCAGGGGTCTCCGCCGTGGCACTGAATGTCACGGCCGTGAATCCCACCGCACCCGGATTCATCACTGTCTACCCCACCGGCAGTCCGCGACCCACGGCCTCGAACCTGAACTTCGTGAGCGCAGAGGTGGTTCCGAACATGGTGATCAGTCCGGTCGACTCACTCGGGCGGGTGCAGTTGTTCAATTTCGCAGCACGTACCGACATCGTTGTCGATGTCCTCGGGTGGTTCCCTCCCACACCAACCTTCACCGCGCTTCGGGCCGCCCGGCTGCTCGACACCAGGGGAGGTCCAACAGCCGATGGACTCTGGAGCGGCGGAGGCCCCATCTCGGAAGGAGCCACCCTTGACGTCCGCATGACCGGTCGGGCGGGCGTACCCAGCAACGGTGTGGCTGCAGTGTTGGTGAATCTGACCGTCGCGCAGCCCTCCATCAACGGGTTCCTCACGGCGTATCCGGCCGCGACACCCCGGCCCGGAACATCGAGCATCAACTTCGCAGCTAGCCAGACGCTGGCCAACCTGACGATCGTGCCTGTTGGTGCTGACGGTCGCATTTCGATCTACAACCTGCAGGGATGGACGCCGGTGATCATCGATGTACTCGGCTGGTTCGGCGGAGTATCCGGTTGACTGACGGCCACGACAAGATTTTGCCCAGAGTTAGCATTTTTGTGTGTCGCCGCTACCCCCCATGAGGGATACGGTTGGTGTATGCGCAGATTGAACTCTCGTCACTTCGTACCCGTGTTCCTCGTCATCGCCGTTCTCGCAGGCACTCTTGCGTTGCCGGTGCTGCAGGGGCAGGTCAGCAATGGCTCCGTCGGCGACTCGGCCGCTGCCCCCGTCGGTTCCAGCGTCGGATACACGCCTGCGGTGTCCGCCTCCAGCCCAGCCGCCCCGGTGTTCGATCCGGCGTTGGATGAGCAACTGTCCACCTCTGAGATGACCAAGGTGATCGTCCGTCTCAACACCGAGTTCACCGGCAGCGATGCCCAGCGCACGGCCGCAGCCACCGCTGCGGTCAACGAACTGCTCGCCACCCTGCCCGGGGGCAGCTACAGCGATGTTGACGAGAGCGGAATTCTTCCCGTCGCCACATTCCGGGCATCACGAGCCGCAGTCGATGTGCTGCGCACCTCACCACTCGTACGGGCCGTGGGCGCCGACGAGCCGCTTGAAGTTGCGAGCGAGCATGCCCGGTTCCGTGATGGCGCAGCCACCAGTAACGCCAGCGGTTTCAAGGGTGATGGCACCACCGTGGCCGTCATCGATTCCGGTATCAACTCGAGTCATCCCTACCTCATGAACGGCACCACCAAGAAGGTCATCGCTGAGGGCTGCTTCACCACCGCCGTCCCGAGCCAACTCTTCCAGTCACCGTGCCCGGGCGGCTCGCCGATGTCGATCACCAGTCCTTCTGTCACGGGCTCCGGTGCAGCCTGCACCTACGTCGACGCGAACTTCGGCTGTGATCACGGAACCCATGTCGCCGGTGTTGTCGCCGGTCAACCTGGCACACCGGGTTTCGGTGAACTCTCCGGAGTCGCTCCGAACACCAAGCTCATCGCTCTTCAGGTCTTCGGGTACAAATCCGACTACAAGATGGTGTACTCGCAGAGTTCCGACACGCTCAACGCTCTGAAGTGGCTCTACAACCGACGGGCCGACTTCCCCGATCTCAGCGCCGTAAACATCAGCATCGCCACACAGAAGACGTTCCCGAGCAGTTGCGACACAGACAAGGCCGGTCTGCAACCCGCCGCCGGTCAGCAAGCGATGTTCCTCGCCGTCCAGGCGCTGCGCGATGTGGGTATCGTCACGATCGCTTCTGCGGGCAACTACGGAATTAACGACGGCATCACATCGCCTGGCTGCCTGAGCAACGTTGTCGGCGTGGGTGCGATTGATGATGCCACCGGTGCCCGGGCGTCGTTCTCCAACATCAGTAATTCGGTGTCCCTCTTCGCTCCCGGCGCGGGCATCCAGTCGGCGTATCCGAACATCCGGGACACACCGAAGTCGGAATCCGGAACCTCCCAAGCTGCACCAGCGGTCGCCGGCGCGTGGGCACTGCTGCGTCAGAAGTATCCAAAGACTGACGCCACGCCGAAAAGCGTCACCGACATTCTCACCATTCTCAAGACCACCGGCACCGAGATCTCCACCACAGTCGCCCTCGCAACTGGCTCAGTCACCTACAAAGCTCCGGCCATCAACATCAATTGAGCCCTGGGCATTCCGTCGCCGACGAGTATCGCGATCGGTTCCAATTTCAGTTGCGCTCGGAACAACGACGGGACCGTCGCCTGCTCGGGCGCCAACGCCGCCGGCCAGCTCGGTGTGAGCCCAACCGTCGCCAGCAGCCTCACGAAACCGAAAGCGATCCTCGGACTCACGGGGTGACAAGCGTCGCTGCCGGAGATACCTTCGCCTGCGCTCAGATTTCGTTGGCGGTCAGCTGCTGGGGTTCGAACACCTCCGGACAGCTGGGAACCGGGAATACGGCGACCACCGCCTCGACCGGCCCGACCAAAGTGAAGGCGAGCGCGACGGCCGACCTGACCGGTGTCTCGTCGATCTCGGCGCGCGGGAAGTCGGCCTGCGCGGTTATCAGCGCAGGTGCAACGGGAACTGTGAAGTGCTGGGGTGACAATGCCAGCGGCCAGCTCGGCGATGGCACGCTCATCGCGCACTCCTACCCCGCTGACGTAAAGTTGAACGCAACCTCAAAGCTCACCGGCGTCAAGTCGGTATCTCTGGGCACGTCATCAGCCTGCGTTGTTCTCAACTCAGGGGCTGTCAGTTGCTGGGGAGCAAATGCCGATGGTGCTCTCGGCAACAACTCCGTCAACGCCAGTAAGTTTCCCGTTCCCGTGACTGGAATCAACGGAACCACTGTGAAAGCCACCGCTGTTTCCGTCGGCAACGGATTCGCCTGCGCCTTGCTGACTACGGCGACTGTGATGTGTTGGGGTCGCAACACCAATGGGCAACTCGGGAACAACAAGAATACAAAAAGCTTGGTCCCGGTCGCTGTCGTCACGAATACCGCACCAGCGACCTCGAGCACCGCTGCCTCCACCACAACGTTCACCGGGGTTGTGGCCATAAGTTCAGGCACCGACCACACCTGTGCTCTCGCCACGGTGAGCGGAGTAACCAAACTCTTCTGCTGGGGCCTCAATACCAGCCGCCAGCTCGGCGTCGGAACGTCTGATCGGTATTTCGCTGCCGCTGCGTTCAGCGCCACGACCAGCGCCAAGAGCGACGGTGCCACGTCGGTGGCGGTCGGACCGGCCAACACCGCCGTCGTCATCAGGAATGTTTCGGCGGTCATCGGGGTGAACACTGCGGGTCAACTGGGGCTGGGAGACACCGTTAACCGGACTGACATGACCTGGTCATTGACCTTCTGAGCTGACCTTCATCGGCCGGTTCTGGTGCCGCGCGCGAGCGCGTTTCACCAGGACCGAAGCAAACTCCTCGATGCGGGATTTTGCAGAAATTTGACGTCACGCTCTCTTGCGAATTCCCCTCTCGGGGGTAAAATTACGTATGCGTCGATTGCAGAGTGGTCAATTCCTGGCAATGTTCTCGATCGCCGTCCTGATAGCGAGCGGGGCCGCAGCCCTGCCACGCACGAGCCAGCACAGCGGTCGTATCGACAGAGTTTCCGGTGTTGACTCGACTGGCGCAACCGTGAGCACTCGCGGCACCAACATCGGCGCATCGGAATCCATCATGCCCAAGTTCGATCCGGCGTTGGACGACCAGCTCACCTCGTCGGAGATGACCACGGTGCTCGTGCGTCTCAACACCGAATTCACCGGTAGCGACACCGAGCGCACAGCCGCGGCCTCCGCTGCGGTTGCCCGTCTGCTCTCCACTCTGCCCGAGGGCAGCTACAGCGATATCGGAGAGAGCGGTGTGCTCCCCGTGGCCACCTTCCGAGCGTCACGAGCAGCCGTCGACGTGCTGCGGTCTTCGCCACTGGTGCGGGCTGTTGGCGCCGATGAACCGCTCGAACTCGCCAGCGAGAATGCCCAGTTCCGTGACGGCGCTGCCAAAAGCAACGCCAGCGGCTCCAAGGGTGGCGGCACCACGGTGGCCGTGATCGATTCCGGCGTCGACTCCACTCATCCCTACCTCATGAATGGCACCACCAAGAAGGTCATCGCCGAGGGCTGCTTCACCTCAGCCGTCCCGAGTCAGCAATTCCAGTCGCCCTGCCCAGGTGGCTCGCCGATGTCGATCACCAGTCCCTCCGTTGCGGGCTCCGCCGGACCATGCCCCTATGGCGCGAGCCCGTTCAATGACACGAGCGGCGGCTGTGCCCACGGAACCCATGTCGCCGGCATCATCGCCGGTCAGCCCGGCACACCGGGTTTTGGTGAGCTCTCCGGAGTCGCCCCGAACACCAAACTCATTGCTGTCCAGGTCTTCGGCTACAAGTCCGATCTCCGGATTGTGACTTCGCTCTCGTCAGATGTCCTGAACGCTCTGAAGTGGCTCTACAACCGACGGGCCGACTTCCCCGACCTCAGCGCGGTCAACATCAGCATCGCCTCGCCGACAAAGAAGTTCGCGGCGAGCTGCGATACGGACGACGCCGCTCAGCAAGCGATGTTCGCCGCAGTGCAGGCGCTGCGCGATGTGGGTATCGCCACGATCACCGCAGCGGGTAACTCCGGCTGGAACGACGGCATCTCCTCACCTGCATGCCTGAGCAACACGATCGGCGTGGGCGCGATCGATGACGCCACCGGCGCTCGAGCGTCATTCTCCAACATCAGCAACCTCATCGCCCTCTTTGCTCCCGGAGCCAGCATCCAGTCGGCGTATCCGAACTTCCCGGGCACACCGAAGATGGAATCCGGAACCTCGCAGGCAACACCAGCCGTCGCCGGGGCATGGGCACTCATGCGCCAGAGATTTCCCCGCACGGCGGCCACACCGAAAAGCGTCACGGACATCCTCAACATGCTCCGCACCACCGGGACCACCGTCTCCACCACGGTCACGATCCCCAGTACAACCATCCCGGTCGGGCCCGCATCCACCGTCACGTACACAGCCCCCACGGTCAACATCAATCGTGCACTGGGCATACCGTCTCCACTCCGTGTGGCCATCGGGGGCGATTTCAGTTGCGCTCGTGACAGCAACAACACGGTGACCTGCTCTGGAGCCAATGCATCAGGTCAACTCGGGATCAGTCCAACGACTGTTGCCAGCGTCACCACGCCACGACGGATCGACGGCCTTACCGGTGTCGGCGACATTGTGGTCGGCGTCAACTTCGCGTGCGCCAAAACCGGATCCTCTCTGAAGTGCTGGGGTTCCAATATCTCTGGACAGTTGGGAATCGGGACCACATCTGTGGCTCCATCCTCCGGCCCGACCACCGTCAAAGCCAGCGCAAAAGCAGATTTGTCGGGGGTCAATTCGGTGTCTGCTGGAGCATCAACCGCCTGCGCTGTCATCGGCATCGGTCCGACAAGCACGGTGAATTGCTGGGGAGCCAACCAGTACGGCCAACTCGGCGACGGCACGACCACGAAACGCTCCTACCCCACAACGGTGAAGGCCAACCCCACCGCGCCCCTCACGGGCGTCAGGTCGGTGGAGGTCGGTCAATTCTCAACCTGCGTGGTTATGAACTCAGGCGCCGTCAATTGCTGGGGAAATAATTCCAACGGCGAACTGGGCACGAACACCACCACCGCAAGTACCTACCCCGTGGCGGTGACTGGCATCGACGGACGTGCGGTCAAGGCCAAATCGGTCTCGGTGGGGGCTGGTTTCGCCTGTGCGGTCCTCACCACAGGATCGGTGAAGTGCTGGGGCCGCAATCCATCCGGGCAGCTCGGGAACAACACGACCACGTCTTCGCTGACCCCGGTCGACGTGGTGACGACCTCGGCGCCAGCGAACTCAAGTGCCACTACCACCCCTTCCGTGCTCACTGGCGTCGTCAGCATCAGTGCCGGCTGGAACCATTCCTGCGCAATCGCGATCGTGGGCGGCATCTCCAAAGTGTTCTGCTGGGGAGCGAACTCCAGTCGCCAACTGGGGGTTGGGACGAACGCCAGATGGTTCGCCGCCGCTGTGTTCGGAACGAAGACTGATCTAGCGATCTCGGTATCAACAGGTCCGGCCAGCACCGCTGTCGTGGTGACGAACGCAACCGCAGTGATCGGAGTCAACACCACCGGGGAGTTGGGGCTGGGCGACCTGGTCGATCGAACCACAATGAGTTGGTCACTGCGGTTCTGACCCACTGCGAGCCGAGCGATCCGCCACAGAGGTGGCGGATCGTTCGGCCCCAGCGATTCTTCACTTATCGATCCACACTTCGGTGAGTCGGAACACTCCCCCGCCGAACGGCCGGGATTCCGCACCTCCCGGCAGGGTGATGCTGCCGATATTGCGAACCGTCGTGCCCGCTCCGATCGCCCACTGGGAATGAGAGAGCCAGATGTAGGGCACCAGTTCGGTCTGGCGCCGCTGCAGTTCGGCATAGGCCTCCTTGCGCACATTCACATCCGCCGAGGCACGAGCCCGGTCGAGCGCTGCGTCGATCTGCGGATCCTTCAGACGGGCGGCGTTGAGAGCCAGCAGACCCGACGCGTTGCGGCCGGTCCACCAGACGTAGTTCACATCGGGGTCATCGCCACCGAACTGACGCCAGAGAGCGATCCCGAGTTTGCCGGTGACCGCGTCGGCTACGAATTTGCTCTGCTCCACCGACTGCTGCTGGACAGTGATCCCGCATCGATTCCATTGCTCGGCGAGCAGGGAGGTGATGGCCAGGTAGGTGGGCACCGGATTCGTGGTGAGGGTGACCGTCACATCGCCCCCGGTCTGGGCCTTCACCTCATTGATGAGGGCGGTACCGGCGGTGACATCGTTGCGGGGGAACTTCGTGTCGACGTAATACGGCGAGTCCTTGGCGAACTGGCTGTCGGCAACATAGTCGGCTGGAGTCTCACTGGCGGCGAGCACCGGGTCGATGTCTGTGCACAGCGCCAACGCTCGACGCACCCGTACGTCATCGAGCGGGGCTTTGGACGTATTGATCAGCAGGAGCCCCTCCTCCGACTCTCCCCGGTCGTAGACGATCTGGGCATTGCCCGACGCAGACTCGGAACGCAAGCGGTTGATGGAACCCCATTCCGAGACCACCGTCATGTTGAGATCGCCGCTGAGCAGCGCGCTCACCCGGGTCTGGGGATCGACCACCGGACGGAACTCGATCGAATCGAGATACGGGAGCTTCGTTCCCTTTGCGTCGGTGCGCCAGTAGTTCGGGTTCCGGGTGCCACTCCAGTGGTTGTCGGGGACCCATTCCTTCTGCATGAACGGGCCGGTTCCGATCGGTTGGTTCGAGGACGCTGGCTTGGGTGCATCGAGTTGGGCAGGAGCGGCGATGAATCCGATCTGACCAGAAAGCGTGGACGGGAGCGATGCCCAAGGGTCGGCGGCGACGAGTACGACGGTCATCGGGTCCGCTGGGTCGACCTCGACCGAGGTGAGATTGGCAAGGGCTGCGCCGGTGAGAGCATCAGCCCGTACTGCGTTGAGGTCCTTCGCCACTGCGGCACCATCGAGTGCCTGTCCGTTGGTGAAGGTGATCCCTGGACGCATGGTGATCCGCCAGGTCCGGAAATCGGTGCTGGGCGTGAACGA
>Ga0164295_10002810_pt1 | contig 14183 bp, 12 predicted proteins | sample GEODES006metaG_FD_111798 | JGI IMG/M metagenome (GOLD analysis project Ga0164295, IMG submission 111798) | Oligotrophic lake water microbial communities from Sparkling Lake, Wisconsin, USA - GEODES006 metaG | ecosystem: Environmental > Aquatic > Freshwater > Lake | place: USA: Sparkling Lake...
GTTGTCGATGGCAGATCACGATCGCCCGCCCAAAGGATTGCAAATTACAGGGATCGTGATCTGCCATCGACAACTCTCCGTTGAGTAAAGAAGGTGGGGCGAACGGGTCAAGTATGACCGCGACAGGCCCAACGCCGTCGCCATAATGAGGCGACTCAGATGGTTATGACGCGAGCGCTTCTGCTCGTTGCTCGACGAGGTCCATGCGATCATCGGGCTGAACTAGCGCGATTCGGACAAACCCTGGTCGAGTCTCTCCGTAGAACTCGCCGGGGCTCACCACGATCCCAAGGGTCGACGCCAACCGTCGAGCAAGCCCCCACGCATCGCCATTCGGAGCTGGCACCCAGAGGTAAAACCCGCCCCCGGGAAGCGGCGCATCAAGACCGCAACTTTTGAGTACTGCTTGCATTCGCTGCAGGCGTGCGAGGTAGATGTCCCGCTGAACAATGACGTGCTGTTGGTCCTCGAGCGCTGCTACTGCTGCCGCCTGTGCCGGACCAGGAACCATGAATCCGGCGTGTTTACGGATCTCGGAAAGGAAGCCAACAAGTTCTGGGTCGCCCGAGTAAAAACCCACTCGCAACCCCGCCAAATTGGACCGTTTCGACAATGAATGAACTGCGACAACCCCTTCTAACCCGGCTTGCAACATTGTCCGACCGGGTAACTCGCAGTCACCTGTTGGGTCACCTTGCCAAGTGAACTCGACGTAGCACTCGTCGGAGAACACCGGTACCCCTTGGGAGCGCCCCCATTCTGCAATCTGCGTCAGATCATCGAGGCCGCCGGCTGGGTTGCCTGGCGTGTTGGACCAAAGACATAGGGCCCTCGCCGCATCAGCGGGATCGATCGAGTCCACATCAAGTCGCCAATCGTCGTCAACGCGCACTGGGACCGCACGACACCCTGCGAGCGAGGCTCCCATGGCATACGACGGATAGCTGACTTCAGGAAAGAGCACCGTGTCTCGCTCAGGAGACCGGAGCCGAAGCCAGTGGGGCAAACCCGCAACGAATTCCTTGCTACCCACGCATGCGGCGATATCTGAGGGTCCCACCTGAACGTCAAGACGGGAATCAAACCAATTCGACGCCGCGGTCCGAAACGCTGCAGAACCAATCGATGGCGGGTAACGATGCTCGGACCCAGAGGCCGCAAGGGCGTTGAGCACTCCATCGGATGGCGCATCACAGGGCGTCCCTACCGAAAGATCGACTGCGCCACCTTCAAGTTGCTGAGCCAGTTGTGAGATTTCTCCAAGCCGGTCATATGGATATGGAGGAAGAACAAATCCGCTCACGGCGCGACTCCAGCGCTTCGAGCCACCACAAAGGCGGCGAACCTCGTGCGATCTGCCTCAGACAGTCGGACGGACATGTGCATGCCCGATTCCTCGGCTGATTCGCTCAACACCTCACCGGACCTATGCAATGCCGCAACAACATCGCCTCGGTCATATGGAACCGCAAGTTCAACGGCAGATGTGAGCAACCTGAGGCGGTCACCGATGCATTTCAGGAGTACATCGATACCTTCCCCGGTCACGGCAGAGATCGCTACGGCATGACGATGCTGTCCAGCGAGCCAACGCGCATCTTCTGAGCGATCAACCTTGTTGAACACGAGGAGTTCAGGACGATCGCCGCCCCCGATCGCATCAATGACCTCACGAACGGCGTCGATATGCCCCTCTGGGTCTGGTCCGGCCCCATCAACGACATGAATCAGCAGGTCAGCCCCTGGAATGACGTCAAGGGTGGAGTGAAATGCCTGAACGAGTTGATGCGGGAGCTTCCGAACAAACCCAACGGTGTCGGTACACAGCACCCGTTCTCCACCGGGGAGATCCATCCGGCGAGTAGTGGCATCAAGCGTTGCAAAGAGCCGATCTTCAACCAGCACGCCTGCATCAGTCAGCCGGTTGAGCAGCGTCGACTTTCCCGCATTGGTGTAACCCACGATGGCGACTTGAGGGAGGGTTGAGCGCCGCCGCGCTTTGCGCTGAGTTTCCCGATGGCCAGCGATCGTTCGGAGTTCCGCCTCGAGTTTGTGAATGAGCCGAGCAATCCGCCGACGATCGATTTCCAATTGGGTTTCACCCGGCCCACGACGAGCACCGATACCGCCAGCCTGCTGACTCAGCGTGAGTCCTCGACCCTTCAGACGGGGAAGCCGGTACTTAAACAGCGCCAGTTGGACCTGCGCCTTACCTTCCTGGCTCGTGGCGTTCTGAGCGAAGATGTCGAGAATTACGGCAGTTCGGTCAATGGCGGTTCGGCCCAGCAGCTTTTCGAGTTTGTATTGCTGGGCTGGACTCAGTTCATTGTCGAATACGACGGTGTCGCAGTCGGTGGCCTCGGCAAGTTCCTTGACCTCTTGGGCCTTACCGCTGCCGATGTAGGTAGCAGGGTCCGGAGCGTTTCGACGCTGGACAACCCGGGCCACCACATCCGCGCCAGCAGTGTCGACGAGCAATTCCAACTCATCGAGCGATGCGTCCACCGCCTCATCGTCAAACGGCGGAAGGTTGACTCCAACCAACACAATTCGTTCGCGGAAGGTGCGCTCAATAAATGCGCTGGTCTCGCCACCAAACTCGCCAAAGGCACCGCGGTGACTTTCCTCTGGTTCCCCGCTCACCGCATCGTCAGCAGTTCCGCGGTCGCTGGCGGCAAGGTCGCCGGGGGTGCCTGATGCTTCACCCCGTGGCACTGCTAATAGAGGTAGGACGAGGTCGGGTTCAGGTGCGTTGTCGCCCTCAGACTCTGGTGGCATCAAGGAACTGCTACCTCGGCCACGAAGACAGTTGGACCAATCAGCGCGGCACTATCGCCAGATAACTCCACGGTGGCGCTGCCACCCGGCATAACCACCTCAACCGTTGAGCCCACTAGCCCCCAGGCGTGTGCGGCTGCGGCGGCTGCGGTTGCGCCCGACCCGCATGCTTCGGTGATCCCCACACCGCGCTCCCAGACTCGAAGATCAATCGCTCCGTCGCTCACAGAAATCACGTGCAGGTTCACGCCCAACGCGAATCGTGACTCGACCCAGGGTCCAAGTGTCTCAAGATCCACCTTGGAGGGGTCATCGACCACGACCACGAGGTGCGGGTTGCCCACATCGAGCGTTGCCCACGGCGAGCCGGGAAGTTCACGCGCCGGGAAGGGTAAGTCGGGGCCGGGACGCACCTCGCCCATCTCTACCCGTATCCACAGTTCATCGCCTTGACCGCGAACCGTTCTCAATTCCCGGAGCCCTGCAGCGGTTTGAATCCGTACAGCGCCCTCATCGATGCCCTGAGATCGCAGCCACGCTTGGGCAAGGCAACGAATGCCATTTCCCGAAATTTCTGCCTCGGACCCATCCGCGTTCAACAACACCATTTGAAGATCAGCGTCAGGGCCTCCGGCTAGTCCGTAAATACAGCCATCGGCGCCGAGCCCCCGACGGCGATCACACAATGCACGAGCCACCTCTGGGTCAGGAACGAGGCCCTGATTGTGGGATTCGAGCGCAACAAGGAAATCGTTGCCAAGTCCGTGGTGCTTTGTCAGACGCAGCATGTTCGCCTTTTACAGAGTGACGGCCGGTCTCGACCTAGGGAGCACACGCTAGTGGGGACCAGAAGTAACCGAACGACGGGACCAGGGTGACATCTTCATCAACGGTCTACCCGTTCCATCGGGCCAGTACCTCAGATGCCAAATCTGCGAGGGGGGTCTGAGCGGGAAGCCACTGAATCCGCGGGTCGCGCCTGAACCACCGCTCCTGCCGCACCGCAAACTGGCGAGTACGCAGCACCGTGAGTTCGATTGCCGACTCGAGCGAACACTCGCCACTCAGATGCGAAGCCAACTCCCTGTAGCCCAAAGCCTGCGAAGCGGTTCGAGACCAACCTTGCGGGCGCTCCATCAGTGCTGCGACCTCAGCAAGAAAACCGTCAGCGAGTTGTTGCTGCAGCCGAGCCGAAATTCGATCAGCCAAGTCGGGGCGATCGACCGTCAGACCAATCTGCACATACGGAACTGCGGGGTACTCGGTGAGGCCAGGTCCGAAGGAAGAGAAGGGACGACCGCTGCCGATGCAGACCTCAAGAGCGCGAAGAACTCGACGCCGATTTGTTGGCTCCATTCGGCTAGCTGCCACTGGGTCGAGTTCAGCCAAGCGGGCATGTAGCGATTCGGTCAGCGGATCAGACTCAAGTGCTTCAAGCACCTCTGGAAACCGACCCGGCGGCACCAGGCCATCAACAAGGGCACGAACATATAGGCCGGTCCCGCCCACCAGGATCGTCGCAGCACCGGATGAGGAAATCCGTCTTTGTTGCTCGCTAGCCAGACGGGCGAACTCAGTTACGGAACACTCATCCTCGGGGTTGATCACACCGACGAGATGAACAGGAACGTCACCGCGTTCGGCCTCGCTCGGAGCGGCAGTGCCGACGGCCATACCCCGATACACCGCCATTGAGTCAACGCTGATCAGTTCGACTGATTGCCCCGAAGCAGTTGGTAGCTGCCGAGCGATTTCCAGCGCTAACGCGGTTTTGCCAGATGCCGTCGGACCAACAACGACCAGCGAGGTACGACGTGGAACTGAATTCACTCCGCTGCTACCGGAATGCGTGTTCGATGGATCGCTGGTGCAACGATCTCTCGTAACTCGCCGCCGAGGTGCGTAGTTGTAGCAGTCGTCATCTCTACCGTGACGTAGGTACCGGGCCGGATGTTGGTCCCTGCAAAATGCACCAGACGGTTCTGACGGGTGCGGCCGCTGAGCCGTGAAGGATCCCGTCGAGACGGACCAAATACGAGCACTTCCTCAGTGAGGCCCAAGCGGCTCTCATGGCCGAGTCGAGAGGTTCGCTCCACTACGGCGCGCAACGATTCCATTCGGGCGACTGCAACGTCATGCGGAACGAAATGGTCACTCATCTCAGCAGCTTCAGTGCCGGGTCGAGGTGAATATACAAATGTGTAGGCGCCGTCGAACCGGGCTTCGGCCGCCAGCTGCAGCGTTTGATCATGGTCAGCGTCAGTTTCGCCAGGGAATCCGACAATGAGATCGGTTGTAACAGCGAGATCGCTGATACCTGCCCTAGCTATTGCAAGTTTCTCTAGGTATCGCTCCGCTGTGTAGCCACGATGCATAGCGGCGAGGACCCGGTCACTCCCCGACTGCGCCGGGAGATGCAGGTGCTCGCACACCGCTGGAGTGGAGGCCATGGCAGCGACGGTCTCGGGCCGAAGATCCTTGGGATGTGGACTTGTGTACCGAACGCGCCGGATGCCCTCAATGGAGCCAACTGCTTGCAGTAGGTCCGCAAAGAGAGGGCGAGCTCGTGGATCTCCTGTGGCCCATAGCTCTCCTGCGACGTGCGTCGAATCAAGCGAGGGGCCATCCTCGCCTCGGAGTCGAAGGGTGAGATCGCGGCCGTAGGAATTCACGTTCTGGCCCAGCAGCGTTACTTCAGTCACGCCATCGGCAACTGCCCGCTGTACTTCGCTAATGATGTCGCCGAATGGACGGCTGAACTCGGGGCCACGAACAGCGGGGACGATGCAGAACGCGCATGCGTTGTCGCAGCCGACCTGAATGGTGACCCAACCGGTATAGCCAGCCTCCCGGACTACCGGGAGCGCGGAGGGAAACATTTCGTGGTCATCGGCGACGGTGGCCTCAAGAATTTCCACCACCTGCTTGCCTGTCTCACGGTGTTCGCTCAGGAGCTCGGTTGCCCGGTGGACGTTGTGTGTACCGAGCACCACGTCGACATGCGGTGCCCGACGAGCAATCTCATCACGATCTTTTTGAGCGAGGCAGCCAGCAACGACGATGTCGAGCGATGGACGCCGGTCTTTCAGCGATTTCAAATGACCGAGAGTGCCGTAAAGACGGTTGTCAGCGTTCTCCCGGATGCAGCAGGTATTGAGCACAACAACGTCGGCATCGGCTTCATCGGCGGTGAGTTCGTAGCCATCGGCCTCAAGCAAACCGGCGATTCGTTCGGAATCGTGTTCATTCATCTGGCATCCGAATGTGCGCACTACATACTTGCCAGCCATGGGCTCATGGTACGGGCCAATGACCCACAGTCGGAAACGAGGTCGAACGGTGCAGCGTTCGGAGTTCGCCCCTACAAATAGGGAGCACCCGTCACCGCATGCGGTGACGGGTGCCGGACCCCACTGGGAACTGTTGGATCAGTCCAACGAAATCGGGAGATCATCGGGGTTCAGGATCTCTCCTGTTGCCTTGTCCACGGCATCATCTGACTTACTGCTGATGCCGGTGGCGTCAAGGATGCGTTCGGAGATATCCATCATGATCTCAGGGTTCTCGGTCAGGAAGCTCTTGGCGTTTTCCCTGCCCTGGCCCATCTGTTCACCCTCATAGGTGTACCAAGCACCTGATTTCTTGACGATGCCGAGATCAACCGCCAGATCAAGTGCTGTGCCTTCACGGCTGATTCCCTTGCCGTACATGATGTCGAACTCAGCCTGCTTAAACGGCGAAGCCATCTTGTTCTTGACGACCTTGACGCGAGTGCGGTTACCGACAAGCTCCACGCCATCCTTGATGGATTCGATTCGGCGGATATCGAGCCGAACCGAGGAGTAGAACTTGAGTGCACGACCGCCAGGTGTGGTCTCCGGAGAGCCGAACATCACGCCGATCTTCTCTCTGAGCTGATTGATGAAGATGCAGATGGTCTTTGTCCGATTGAGGTTGGCGGTGAGCTTGCGCAGCGCCTGCGACATAAGTCGTGCTTGAAGACCCACGTGCGTATCGCCCATATCGCCTTCGATTTCGGCACGGGGTGTGAGTGCCGCCACTGAGTCGATTACCACCACGTCAAGTGCGCCGGAGCGAACAAGCATGTCGGTGATTTCCAACGCCTGCTCGCCGGTGTCGGGCTGAGAGATGAGGAGCTCGTCTACGTCAACACCGATTCGGGCTGCGTACACCGGGTCCATGGCATGCTCGGCATCCACATAGGCACAGATGCCGCCGTTGCGCTGGGCCTCGGCCACCACGTGCATGGCAAGTGTGGATTTACCCGAGGATTCCGGTCCGAAGATTTCCACCACGCGACCACGAGGCAGCCCGCCTATACCGAGAGCGATATCTAGCGAGAGAGCGCCGGTAGGTACCGACTCCACATCGAGCGAGGTCTTCTCGCCCATCTTCATGACAGAGCCCTTGCCGAACTGCTTCTCGATTTGGCCGAGTGCCATCTCCAGTGCTTTTTCCCGCTCCATAATTTTGTCCCTTCGTCTGGCCCTGTAGGCCGCTTGTCCGGTTGTTGCGGGGCCGGAGTGCCGGCACCGATCTGTTGGAGAGGACCGTAGACACCGGGTGTGACAACGGCTTGCTCTTATGACAACAGCGTAATTCCGAACAGGCGTTCGATTCAAGCATTTCCGGCGATCTTTCCAAATTCGTCGACTATGCGAGCGCAGGGCACCGCAACGACGAGTGATCGAAGCGATGCAGAGAACGAACGACAAGCCGCCATTGCCCACCAATGACGGGATCAATGGGAACTAATGGCCAAGCAGAAGTTGCCTCCGCAGTAACGCAAGTGCGGTGATAACGCTGAACTCGCGAACCTGTCGACGTCCGCCAGGTAGCTGTATTTGGCTGGTCTCCACCACTCCCCCATTCGCTGGGTCCCCCAGACACACAGCAATGCACACAGTGCCTGGACGCAGACCCTCGCTGGGTTCGGGGCCAGCGACACCGGTTACCCCAATTGCCACATCGGCTCCAAGCAGCGCTCTCGCCCCCAGCGCCATTTGCTGTGCAGCGCTCAACGACACCACCGGGCCAGGATCAACTCCGAGTAGGTCGAACTTCACCTCGGATGCATAGGACACGATGGACCCTTTGAACACGTCGCTGGCTCCGGGAACATCGCAAAGGCGGGAGCCGACCATGCCACCGGTGAGGGACTCGGCAACGGCCAAGGTTCGGCCTTGCTGGCGGAGTAGGTCCAACACGACTGACTCCATGGTGTCGTCATCAAAGCCAAAGATGAGTTCACCCAGCAACGACCGAAGGTGTGCTTCTTCTTGGTCCAAGATCTCCGCTGCGTCCTCGTCGGTAGAAGCTTTGGCGGTGATTCGAACCTTGAGACCCTCCATTCCTGATGCCAAGAACGCGAGGGTGGGGTTTCCTATTTCATCAAGTTGATCAATGCGTGGGGCAAGAATCTCGGCGAGTCCGGATTCGGTTTCGCCCCAGGTACGCAGGGTGCGTGACCGGATAACTGACGTCTCACCGGATCGCATCCGCAGATCTGGCAGCACAGTTCCGTTGATCATCTCCTTCATCTCCCATGGCACTCCGGGAACCGCGTACAGCACCTTGTCGAGCCGCTCCCCCGCCGCTCCGGTGACAGTGATGGGACAGACCAAACCGGGAGCTGTGCCGGGTTGCTCGGCAATGAAACTGGCACCGACTGGTCGCTGCGCCTGTCGGAGATTGTTGGCTGACATCGACCGACCGCGAGACGCAAACATGTGGAGGATCTTTTCCTCCATGTCCTCATCGGACTCCAACCGGACCCCCATTACCGCAGCAATGGCATTACGAGTGAGGTCGTCTTGGGTGGGCCCAAGCCCCCCACAGCAGATCACCGCATCACTTCGCGACAGCGCCAGCTGCAGTACATCCACGATCCGATCAAGGTTGTCGCCAACTTTGGTCTGGAAGAACGAGTCAATCCCGGACAAAGCGAGTTGCTCGCCAATCCACGATGAGTTGGTGTCAGTGATCTGACCGAGCAGTAGCTCCGTGCCGATGGCCACGATTTCAGTACGCATGGCGCGCACCGTAGTGGCCACCGAGGTACTGGAGCGTCACGTCTCACGTCGCCTTAGCAGCTCGCGCTGTGTGGGCAAGGTTGCTCACAGATGATTGGGGTTCACCCCCTATGGAACATCCGACCGTCGTAGGACTATGTGTTCCAACACAGCGCAGCCCACCCGGGCTGCCATCTCCCCAGAAAGAACTGACATGCGTCGAGCACTTGCAACAATGGCAATCATCGGAATTGGAATGACCGCAGCCGCACCAGCGGCCCACGCAGCGGTCGGCGACGTAACCGGCGCCGGAGTGTGCACCGGGGGCGCCGTCGCTTCCGTGAAGTTGTCACCCGACCTGAAAAAGAAAGCCACGAAGTACACCCTGAACTTCTCCTTCCCTAGGGAGACAAAGAAGTGGAACTACGCCATCTCCGACAACGGCACCGCAATCGCTGCCGGTCAGCGGGATCTCAGGGCGCCGGCGTTTGGCTTCAACATCTCCGGTAGCCGGGTCGGCGCAGCAGGTCACAAAATCTCCGCCACCTTGGTCGACATTCAGGGTCGAAACAGCTGCACCGTGGAGGCCACCGTCTGAGTTCATAAAAGTCAGAGACCGCTCGGTCTCAATGACGCGGTTACCCGGTGCCCCACCTTGTCGCGAAGGTGGGGCACCGCCGCGTCAGTGGATGTGATGACCCATGGTCGAGGTCGCCTTCGACCCGGCCATCAGATACTGGATCGCGCTCACCCAGGTGACCACTACCGCCGCCCAGAGAAACCCATCAGCTAGCCAGGTGATCTCAGTGAACCAGGGCCATGTCACCCAGCCAACCGCACCGAACTGCAAGAAGGTCTTGACCTTTGCCACCTTGGAAGCAGGTACAGCCAGCCCCTTCCGACCCCAATATGAGCGAAAGGCCGAAATCAGGACTTCGCGTACCGTGATCAGCACCACGGGGATCCATAGGAATCGCCCCGCAATCACCATCGCCCACAGTCCTCCGAGAGCGAGCACCTTGTCGGCGAGCGGGTCAAGAAAGGCACCAGATCGAGTGGGCCCTTGCTTGCGGGCAAGGTGACCATCGATGAAATCAGATGTGGTGATGACGAACCACAAGGCAACCAACGGCCAGCTTGATTGCTGATCGATAATCATCCAGAACGCCAACGGGGCCAGCGCAATCCGCGCCAAGGTCACAAGGTTCGCTGGAGTTAAGAGCGCTCCCGGCCCAAATTGTGACTCACGAGTGGGACCGCTCGATGCCCCCGCGGCTGGTGCGGTCACTGACCGCTCGACTCTGAGTCTGCTGGGACGGCGGTGAGGTCAGGGCCAGCAGCGCCGGTGACGGTCACCGTAATGAACTCGCCAACCGGAAGATGCTCTGGGACTAGGACCACACCGTCGATTTCTGGAGCCTCATAATGCGAACGAGCGATTCCTGGTTCGTCAATGAGCACGTCGAGGGTCTCGCCAATGAGGGCATCTCGGCGATCAGCAGTAATGCGGTCTTGAAGCTCCCGGAGCTCGGCTAAACGCTCGCTCATGAGTTCAGGCGCCACCTCGCCATCAAGCTGTGCGGCATAGGTTCCATCTTCAGAGGAATACGAAAAGAATCCGCACCAATCGAGTTGGGCTTCGGCGACGAACTCCAGGAGCTGGTCGTGGTCCTCTTCTGTTTCACCCGGGTACCCAACGATGAAGTTTGAGCGGAATGCTGCATCAGGGCGAGCCCGACGAATTGAGCCGATTCGATCGAGGAACTTCGTACCTTCTCCCCACCGTCGCATGCGACGCAGCAATGGTGCCGACACGTGCTGAAGCGAAAGATCGAAGTACGGAACCGGCGACGAGGCCATGAGGTCGGTGAGTTCGTTGGTGAGTTCCGACGGGTACAGATACAGCAGCCGAACCCGATCTACGTGCTCCTGAACTGCCAGGTAGAGAGGAACAATTGAGCGCTCACCTTTGCCACCATCTCGACCAAAGGCTGCGAGGTCTTGGGCCACCAGAACGATTTCACGGACCTTGAGCGACTCAACCTCGCTCAAAATGGAGTCAATCGTGCGCGATCTTTGGGGGCCTCTGAAGGTGGGAATGGCACAGAAACCGCAGGCCTTGTCGCAACCCTCCGCCACCTTCACATAACCCCATGGGGCTGTGGACGCCGGACGGGGCAGGTTCAACAGGTCAAGCAGCGCAACATCGGTGCCGTCCCCCGCAGGAGCAGACGGACGCGGCATCAGAGTGACCGGAACTCCAAAACCTGCAACCTGATCAACCTCTGGCAGCGCATCGGCGAGTTCGGAACCGTATCGCTCGGCCATGCACCCGCTCACGACCAACCGGGAGCCTTCAGCCCGATGTTCGTCAAGGGCCAGAATCGTTGCGACGGACTCTTCGCGCGCCTCCTCAACGAAGGCACAGGTATTGACCACTACAAGGTCGGCAAGTGCCGGGTCAGTTGCTGCCACCATGCCATCGGCAAGGAGGGTGCCTTCGAGCTTGTCGGAGTCCACCTGATTCTTCGGGCAACCGAGAGTCTCGATCCAATACGAACTGGTCACGATGGGACCCTACCCGTGCGCAAGGTGTAGCCCGGGGCGAGGCCATTCAGCGGCCAGCAGACGGCCAGTGCCCGACGCGGTGATGTAGGCGGTACGAAGGTCGGGCCCGCCGAACGCGATGTTGGTCACCAAGAGGTCATCGACTGCAATGTGCTCGACAGTCGAACCGTCCGGTGCGATGACAGTGATGCCACCATTGACCAGTGTGCCAACGCACACGTAACCCTCTGAGTCGACGGCAAGGGAGTCGAGCAACTGGTGGCCGGGGAGACCAGCGAGCAGCGCACCGAACGGCTCAAGTAGGCCGTCACCCTGCACCGTGCCAGGTGACGGCACGTTCCACTCCCACACTCGACCCGTGTGAGTCTCCGCGGCATAGAGCTTGCGGCCGTCCGGCGACAGCCCGATGCCGTTGGGAGCGTCGAGGGGGTGGACCACCTCAACGCACGATGATCCATCGGCGAGCGCGTAGTGCAGACCAGTGCGATCACTAGTTCGGTCGAGCCGCACACCGTGGTCGGTGAACCAAAATCCCCCGTGACCGTCGAATACGAGGTCGTTGGGTGCCCGCAGCGGTCGGCCGGAGGATTCGGTATAGACGGTGGTGACTTCGCCTGTCGCTAGGTTGACCTTCTGGATGCTGCCACCGGTCCAACCGTCCGGAACCCCACCAGGGATGAGCATGCCGCCAAGGTCGTGGTACTCGAAGCATCCGCCGTTGTTGGTGATCCAGATGTCCCCGTCCGGACCGACCGCTGCACCATTGGGCCCGCCGCCGCAGTCGGCGACCACCTCGACCGTGCCGTCGGGCTGCACCCGACTTAACGTGCCCCGCGGAATTTCACAGACCAGTACCGAGCCGTCCTGTAACGGAACCGGCCCCTCAGGAAACTCAAGACCAGTTGCAACTGTTTGGAACTCCATGGCCGGATCGTACCGGCGGGAGCAACTACATACGTTGAGGGCAGGCGGACTCGGAGAGAGTCAGACCTCGCCGTTCTCAATCATGCGATCAAACTCATCAGGCGTCAGCAGCACAGTGCGAGCCTTTGAGCCCTCTGACGGACCCACCACGCCACGTTGCTCCATGAGGTCCATAAGCCGCCCGGCGCGAGTAAAGCCGACCTTTAGCTTGCGCTGCAGCATTGAGGTGGATCCGAGATTGGATCGGACAACGATCTCAATCGCCTGAGCAAGGAGTTCGTCGTCATCGGGGTTGCTACTCCCCACTGAGGACCCTCCGTCGGACGAACCCGACGAGGTCGCTCCTTCGGCGTCGACGCCAGCGACATAGTGCTGCTCCACATCGGGTGCTTGGCGGCGCCAATGCCCCACAACGCTCGCAACTTCTTTCTCTTCTACCCAAGCGCCCTGGATCCGCTGAGCGCCGGCAGAAGATCCACTCAAGAGGAGCATGTCGCCACGGCCGACCAGACGCTCGGCTCCGACTTGGTCAAGCACCACTTTTGAATCGGTGGCCGAGGACACCCGGAACGCGAGGCGGGCAGGGATGTTTGCCTTGATGACACCCGTGATGACGTTGACCGACGGACGCTGCGTAGCAATGACTAGGTGGATTCCCACCGCTCGTGCCATCTGAGCGATACGACAGATCGAATCTTCAACGTCTCGGGCCGCAACCATCATGAGGTCGGCGAGTTCATCCACAACCACCAAGATGAAGGGAAGGCGCTTGAGCTCCTCGCCCTCGTCACCGGCCTCGGCAAGCTCGCCCCGGTCAAATGCGGCGTTGTAGCCAGCCATATCGCGGAATCCGATCCGCGACAGGAGGTCGTAGCGACGCTCCATTTCCTTTACGGCCCAATTCAGAGCGTTTGCTGCCTTCTTTGGGCTTGCCACTACTTGGGTAAGCAAATGGGGAATGCGGTTGTATTGCGTGAGTTCCACGCGCTTTGGATCGATGAGGATCATGCGCACCTGGTCTGGCGTGGACCGCATAAGGATGGACGTAATGATTGAGTTGATTGCCGACGACTTTCCGGCGCCCGTCTGACCAGCGATCAGCAAGTGGGGCATGGTGGCAAGGTTCATCATGACGCCAGCGCCCTCGATGTCCCGTCCTACTCCGACTTCCAGCGGATGCACGGCCTTTAGGGCTTCGTCAGAGGCCAAGATGTCGCCCAGCATCACGATCTGGCGACTCTCGTTGGGAACTTCTACGCCAATGGCGCGCCGACCAGGAATCGGAGAGATGATGCGCACGTCGGGAGTTGCCATCTCAAGGGCAATGTCCTTGTGAAGGTTGGTGAGCTTGGCCACCTTCACGCCGGTTGCAAGTTCCAACTCGTAGCGGGTGACCGTGGGGCCAACCACCATTCCAACGAGGCGAGTCTCCACTCCGTGTGAGGCAAGTGTTGCCTCAAGGCGTCGCCCGCGTTCCTCCGCAGCGGCTGCGTCAATCTTTTGCTTCGGGGAAAGAGGTAGCAGTTTGGCCGCTGGCAGCTTCCACGGGGACGGCTCCGCGGCCGGGCCGAGGTCCAGCCGAAGCGGCTTGCCATCGTCGATAACAGGCTCGGTCGCCAACGGTTCCGGGAACGACGCACCAGAATCAGAGTCGTCGTTCTTTGGCTTGCGCTGGCGAACCCGCTTTGGCTTCTCGGTTCCAGCCCCACCGTCTTGATCGAAGAGGACCGCCGTACCGAAAGTGATCTCATTGTCCGAGCTATCTGAGTCAGCCGCTGATCCCGCTCCCGAGACGCGAAATAGTGCTGAGAACCAGGTTCCGAGCCCCCGCGCCACCGGTTGCGCACCAGAAGCAGCGGATGCTCCGAGCTGACGCACTGA
>Ga0164295_10002812_pt1 | contig 14176 bp, 5 predicted proteins | sample GEODES006metaG_FD_111798 | JGI IMG/M metagenome (GOLD analysis project Ga0164295, IMG submission 111798) | Oligotrophic lake water microbial communities from Sparkling Lake, Wisconsin, USA - GEODES006 metaG | ecosystem: Environmental > Aquatic > Freshwater > Lake | place: USA: Sparkling Lake...
CTTGCAGGTGCGTAATTAGAGCTGGCAGGTACGTAACCAGGGTCTGAGGTATCGAGGACTCCGGGGCTCAAATAAACAGTACCCGAGGCTGCTGTGCCAACTTGAGCGGTACCAACTTGAGCGGTACCAACTTGAGCGGTGCCAACTTGAGCAGTGCCAACTTGAGCTGTACCGATTTGAGCAGTACCGACTTGAGGAGTACCAGAAACTGCAGAGGCAGTGGCGCTGTTGGTCAGTTGGGCCAGGCCCTGGATGTTCGCGCTGGAGCTGACATCGATACCCGCAGCATCAAAACCTTGAATGGCATTGGAAAGGGAGCCAGTGGCTGCGGCTTGACCAACCACAGTTTCAGCGGCACCGGTGATCGTGTTCACCGATTTGCCGAGGGCTGTCAGTTCGCCGCCAACGTCAAGCGAAGAAATATCGCTGAGACCAGCTGCATCACCGATGGTGGCGAAACCGGTGGCATCACCAGCACTTGTGGCTGCAGAGGCATTGGCGGTTGCAGTAGCGATGCCGCTCAGCCCAGCGTTGGAAGCAACGTCAAAAACGTTGGTTCCCATAGGCGCGTAGTTCGCACTAGCAGGGGCGTAATCAGCACTAGCAGGGGCGTAATCAGCACTAGCAGGAACGTAATCAGCACTTGCAGGAACAGCAGCAACAGCTGCTACATAACCGGGTGTCCCGACCGTTCCGCTTGCGGGTATGGCGGCAACCGCAGCTGTACCGACTTGAGCGGTGCCAACTTGAGCTGTACCGACTTGAGCAGTACCGACTTGACCAGCCTGCAGGCCGGAGTTAAAGGCGACTCTAGAAATACTGCCGCTATCGCCGGTTACATGCTCAGACTTAGCGGCCGACTTAGCAGTGGAAGTAGCAGAGACGGTTGCATCAGCATCGAGAGTAACGTCAATGTTTTGAAGACCAGCTGCGCTGACATCATCGACTGACCAGGACTCGAAATTGGCTGAAGAAGGAGAAGTGGGGGTGGAAGGAGCCATGACTTTGAAGGATTGTTTGTGGGGTTGAACGTGAACCATTCACCCCACAAGGGGGCGTGAAAACAACCTACGCCCATGGAGTAGTCCTGTCGATATTGCTAGGTATAGCCCTGTATCGACTGGCAATTGTGGGGCCCTCGCGTTACAACAAGCGGGCACAAGACTGGGCTTCAACGAGCAATACGACCCCTTGATTTAGGCATGGTGCCTACTAGCCCCTTCAACCTCGATGTATGGCTTGGTATGGATGGGCTCCTGCCAAAAGGGGCTGTCGCGGCCAGGCCAGGGGCCCGAAAATTGCTTGATTAGAGTTTCTTATCAATGCCAAATTCGTTGCTTTTGGGCGCTTTCACGAGCCCCAAGCAGCCACCAACTACCCCAAAACAGCCAGCAGACACCGGCCACGGGCAGGCCTCCACCTGGCCAGCTACGGGAAAAATCCCATTTTTTACCTCTGGCGCGCCTAGGGCATGGGATTCCAGGGGATAGCTTCGACGTCCGCGCCGTCGTTGCTGGGGGGCTGCTGGGCTGCACCTGTTGGCGCGGCAGGAAGCAGGCAAGCCGCTAACAAGGCAAACTCAGGATCCGGCAGGGCATAGCAGCGCCATACGGGGCCGGCTCAGCCACGGCCGCCTAATCCACCAGGCTTGGCTCCGCACAAGCGCGCGGCTGGTCCCCCAGCAGCAGATTGAAACCGTACAGGTCGATCCAGTTCAGCCCGGCGTCCGGAGCGCAGGTGATACCCGCCAGACCGGAACCGCCGTCTTTAGCTGGCTGGGATCTCCCACCCCCTCGACGCTGATCAACCCAAAAGTCCGCCCCGGTGCATCACATTGGACGCCATCTCCGGCTTAAGCAGCTGTTGAAGCCGGCCCACTTCAGCGGTAAGCAGTGGGCATCGTTCCCAGCACTTCCCACAACTCCTGGCCGATTGCAGCCAGAAAGTCGCTTTTTTTAGGTTTTGCTTGCCTGGGACGTGCCATCCCAAGGGATGAATTCGACATCCTCGACATCGTTGCTCGCTGGGTGCTGGGCCTGCTCCTGCTGAAGGGCCAGGTTGCACGCCGCGATCAGGGCCGAAACGCCCGGCTCCTGCAGGTCGTAGCCGGCGCCCATCAGGGCCGGTTCGGCCACGGCCGCCAAATCCACCAGGGTGGGGGCCGCCAATTCCAGGGGTTGGTGGCGCAGCAGCAGGTTCCAACCGTCCAGGTAGGTCCATTCCAGCCAGGCTTCCGGACCGCAGGTCAGCACCCGCCCCGCCTGGTCCGCTGTCATCACCTGGGTGTGATCACTCACCCCATCGGCGCTGATCCGCACCAACGGGCGCCCCGGCGCATAGGCATCGGCCGCCATCTCCGGCTTGAGCAACTGTTGCAACAGCCGTTGCAGCAACCGGCCCCGTCCTTCCTTCAAGGGGGCACAATGGCGATCGATCAAATCAATAAATTCAGGCTCGAGCCACACTTCAACGCGACGGGCCAGGGCACTTTGCTTCTCAACAAAGCGTCCCTGGGAGTCCCGTTGTCCCTGCCGCCCAGCTGCCATCAAATGTCCCTAGGGAGTGAATGAATTGCAGTGAGCTTAGGTGTTGCTGGAGCTAATGGCACTGGCCTTGGAGTTGGCGCTGACCGTGAGGCTGCCCTCGCCGTAGAGCGACACTTCGGCGCCACTGATGCCCACGGTTTCCGACTGGCTGTGGCTGGTGGCTTGACCCTGGCTGGTCATCGCCGTGACGAAGCTGCTGTCCTCGGCAATCGCAACCAAATCTGCACCCGAGGTAACGAGGGTTGGCGTGCCGTCGTTGGCAAGCACACCGACGCTCTTGCTGAAGTGCAGCGCTGAGGCATCACCGTGGTCGGTGGAGCTGAGGCTCTCAACCGCCACGCGGCTGATGCCGCTGATGTTGTTGTCGCCGAAACCGGCACCCAGGATGCTGTGGTCGAGGCCCACGCCGGTGCTCTGGCTGCTGAGATCGGCATCGCCCCATTCGGTCAAGCCCAGCAGGCTGGCAGTGATCAGGCCGGTGCCGCTGAGGCTGCCATCGAGGCCGGCACCCTGCACTTCGCCACCGCCGATGCCGCGGGCCGAGAGGGTGGTATCGATGCCAACATTACCGAATTGGCTATTGGCGATCAGGTCGGCGTCGATCACGCCGATGCTGCTGATATCGCCAGTGCCACCCAAGCTCAGGAAGCCATCATTGGCGAGGGAGGCGCCGATCGCATGGAGATCGGCGGCAATCAGGGAATCGCCACCTTGGGCGGCGGCAGTGATCGTTGCCGTGTTGGTGGCATCGATCGTGATCGAGCCATTGCGATCTTCGGAGATGCCTTGGCCGGCGTCGCCGCGGTAGCCGGCAACCAATGCATCAACGCCAACGATGGCGTGATCGCTGGCCTGATCACCTTCGCTGCTGGCCACCACATCGGTGGTGCTGCTCGCCGAGAGGCTGACATCGCCATCCTTGCCGCCGAGGATCGAGCCGTTCTCGACGGCCGCCACATCAAGGCTGACATCGGTATTGGCCGTGCCTTCCTGGGTGCTGGCCGAGGCGGTGACGGTGGCATCGGCCGAAACCTTGGCATCGAGGTCGCCGCCGGCGACCAGATCCAGGTTGCTGATGCCATCAACGTGGAGGGCCTTGCCTGTACCACCATCAACCCGAACGTCCACCGATCCTTCGGTGCTGGCGGCTTCAACGGAGGCCGTGAGCTCGCTGCTGGCGACCAAATCGAGGTCGGAGCCGGTGGTGATGGCGTCGTTGCTGTCCGAATCACCGCTGGCGGCGGCTTCCTGAGCAATCGTGAGCTCGCTGCTGGCATCGCCAGCAAGGCTGGAGGAACCCAGCTCAATCTCAACCAGGCTGCCAAGGTTCAGATCGCCGCTGCCGTCGGCGCTGTAGTTGCCTTGGCTGCCAATAATCTGATCGAGGGAGGCATCGCTGTAGGCAATACCGTCAATGCTGGAGGCCAGCAGGAGCAGGTCGGCGGCCACATCGCTGCCGAGCGTGATATCGCCGCCGGCATCAAAATCGCCAACAACGGTTCCTTGCAGCTCTCCGCCCACCAAGGTGGAGGTGGCATCGCCAGCCACGGACGTCGCCGTATTGCTGGAGCTGAGGCCCAACTTGGCAAGCACATCGGCGTCGCCTTCCAGCACCACACTGGTGGCATTGAGACCCAGCAGGGACGCCAGCTGGCTACGGCTTTCGGCATCGCCATCGACGCTGGTGGCCTTGCCTTCCAGGGTGGCGAGGGCATCGGCCAACACCTTCGCGTCGGCAGAGCCATCCAGCAGGGTCGCAACCGCGACGGCCTCCTGGCTGCCGAGCTGGGCCAGGGTGCGGGCATCCCCTTGCAGGGTATCGGCCAGCAACTTGAGGGAGCTGGTGGCTGAGCCATCGAGGGTGACGTCGCCGCGGGAGTCAACCGAGCCAACATCGATGCCATAGACATCGTCGTTGGTCGCCAGGGCCGTGGCGTTGTCCTCACTGGAGCGCGCCTTGCCGCTAACGGAGAGCGTGGTGTCGGCCGTAACCGAAACCGTGCCCCCACCCTGGAGGCTGTCGGCGTCCAGACCGGCCAGGTAGGTCTGGATTTCTTCGGTGCTCGCCGTGGCCAGCACACTCGTGGCCGTGGCTTCGCTGCCAAGGAAGTTGGTAACGATCAGCTGAACGTTGCCCTTGGCCTCCTGGGTGCCGAGCTCGATCGCGACTTGGCGATCACCATCAGCTGTGGTGCTGGCCGCACCACCCATGCTCTGGGCAACCTGGGTGCCATCAACCGAAAGCTTGGAGTTGAGAGTGGTTGAACCGCCCGTTTCCAGCAGGCCGGTGTCCTGGACGCCATAAACATCGGTCAGGCGGCTGGAGGCTTCACTGTCCCCACCGGCGCTGGCGGCGCTTTGGTTGAAGTCGAGCTTAACGTCGCTGCTGCCAACAACCTGGGCACCCGTGGTGGTATCACCAAGACGGACACCACCGGCCTCCAGGATCTCAACGCTGCTGCTGGCATCGCCACTGCGGCTAATCGAGGTTTCGTCGAAGGAGGCCGTGCTGCTATTGCTGAGCAGCAAGGCACTGGCAATGCCATTGAGGTCGCCACTGCCGGAGGCCTCGGCCAGGTTGAGACCGAGGAAGGAATCGACCGTGGTGGAACTGGTCGCATCGCCGCTTTGGCTGGTGCTGCCCAGGTCGAGCGAGACATCCGTCTTGGTGGTGAAGCTGGCAATGCCGCCCACCAGCAACTCGGAGATCCCGGCGCCAAGAAGGCTGTCGATCGCGGCAATGGCATCGGCATCGCCGGCAGCACTTTCGGCAGCAGCACTGAAGTCAGCCGCCACATCGGCGGACATGACCCAGTTGCCGCCAACCTCCAAGCTGTCATCGGGGCCCAGCAGGTCGAAACCGCCGACTTGGGCGCCATCGAACTGGGCCTTGGTCGCGCCATCGACGCTGTCGGCAGTCGCCGAGGCCGTGACCTTGACCGTATTGCTCGACTGTCCAGCGGAGCCGATCTCAACGGTGGCTTGATCCGCCTTGACGCCAGAGACATCAACCGAGGTCTCGGCGCTGGCGCCAGCCTCAACCGATGTGCTGGTGCTTCTGATCGCACCGGTGACGTTCGAAACCAGGTTGGCGTCACCGCCGGTGCGCAGGGCTGAGCGAACCGCATCAGCACTGCTTGGATCGCCCAAATCAGCCAGGCTCAAGCCAAAGGCTTCAAGGGCGCCGCTGGCGACTGAATAATTGTCAACCGTGGTGCTGGTCGCTGCCCCAGTACCAGAAACCACACCCGTGGCCTTGGCATCACCGCCTAGGTCAACGCCCTGGAGCGCTACGCCCTTGAGAACAACCTCTTGCACGGCACTGGCCGGAGCGGGAGTCTCGGTCTCTGCAAAGGCAGACATCGCTGCCATGGCAACGGGAGCATCCCTAAGAACCGTGCCATCGATCCAAGACCCAGCTTCGCCCGTTTCACCAAGATCTATCGCTTCGCCAACCATCTCAGAGCCGTCTTCGCCCTTGGCCACACCAAACTCTGGGGACTCACTAGCAAAGGCGCTGAATTCAGCAGCGACCTCTACTGGAGCGGAGTCGTACTCGCTGCCAGTGGCTACATCGATGGCCTCGTCAGCCGTCGCTGCAGAAATAGGTAGGGGCGAATCCGAGATAGACATCATTAATTGGGCAGACCTGTGGGGGGTTCCGCCTTGCGAGAAGTCTCCCAGCCCGCCGGTGGTTGGGCAATGCATCGCCTACATGATCCAAATACGCAGCACCGCCGTATTGCTCCGCCAGCCGGCACGGGCGCAGGCCACCGGGGTCGAGGCATGCACCCACATCCGCCAGAGGTCACTTAAGGGGCCTAAAGATGGCGGTGTTGATACGTATTGATTGGTATGGAAAGGCAAGTCCGAGCCGGCCCGGCCTGATCCGCCTCGCCTAGCCCAGGCCACCAAAAGCCACCACCAAAGCCAGCGCCCTTGCCAGAGCGCTTCCCCAGAAACCGGGTCCATGGCCGTGGGACCCATCAAACCGCTGAGAAGCAAAGGGAGCAGACTCAAAAAGCGGGCGAAAGCCAGGCGCTACAAGCCTTTGAGCCCCTTTCTTGCTTGATCGCTGCCAAGAAAATTCGCGCCTATTGCAGGGGCAAAGACCAGGAATAGAGTCAAATAAATAGGCGTAAGTATTGCCCCAGCAACACCCAGCAATACATGCAAATTCGTCAGTCCAGAGTATTGACAGGGGCACAAACGTGCCTCAGACTATGAACAACAGGGGCGGATTGGTCGATCCCGCCCCAGCAGGAGTCACGACGAACTCCCGCAAGCCCCCTCCCCTTCCTTTCCAGCAAAACCATGCGGAAATCCGGGCCCACCACCCCCAGATCAAGCCGTATAGCACCGTCTATACAAGCCCGGAGGGCCTGCGCTTTTGGCACAGAAAAAAGTAGTTATTGCTACAAAATAGGCGGCCAGGACGGGGGCTTTGCTACGCGCTCGAGCCATCTCCATGCGCTTTTGGCGCAGCACTTTGCGCTTTCTGTTCATCGCCCTGCGCTTTTGGCGCGGCAGCTTGCGCGTCTCGTCCATGACCTTCGCCTTGGCCATGGCGACAAGGGCCTAGCCCCCCTCGCCGCCATGGGCGGCCCGGAGGCGGTGCTTGGCCAGCCCCTGCATGCCAGGGGGGGGGCCTAAATGGCCAAATTCAAGAAATCGGTCGCGCTGGAGTCCAACCGCAGCCGCCTCACCCTGGAGGGGGCCCTCACCGTTGCCGCCATTGGCTTGATGGTGGCCCTGGTGCTTCAAAGCGAAGCCCTGGCCGGCCAAGGCGAAGAGATGGGCCCGGAAAACTCGCTCAACTTCGACGTCACCCGTTCAGGCGGCAATGGGGGCCCGATCCGCTTCCAGCCGGGCGATGACCTGCGCTTGAAGGCCCTGGCCCCCTACGCCATTGCCGAATCTGCCCCCCTCGGGACAATCGATCCCCTGGCGGGAAAGCCGGCTTCCATAGCGCCTTATGCGCCGATGGCGGATTGGCCAAGGCCCTCAGTTCCCTTTGGCGGCGTCGGTAGCGTTGCGAATCCCGGTGGTGGAGCTGGCGGTGGCGGTGGCGGTGGCCGCGGGGGCACTGGCGGTGGCGGTGGCGGAGAGGGTGGCGGCGGTGGCGGCGGTGGCGCAAATTTCGGAGCCACCAGCAGCGTTGGCACCGGGGCCCTTGGCAATGCCTCAAGCGCCGCGGCAGGGGCTGGCAATGGCGGCAATTCAGGGGCAGTGGCCCTGCAAGCGCCCACCCCATCGCTCACCTACCGGGCCTTTGACGGACCGATGGATGGCTCCACGGCCTACATCGATACCAACAGCAACGGCTATTTCGATCCCGGTGATTGGTACACCTTTACCGATAGCCAGGGATTTTTCAGCATCGATTATGTCGATGCCAACCGCAATGGCAGCTGGGAATCCAACGAAGCCCTGAAGCGCGCCGATGGTCGAACCTTCCAACTCGACCCGAGCGCAACCCTTCAAATCAAAGTGATGGGCGGCACCGACTCGGTGTCCGAATCCCTGAATCGCCACGAGTTGATCACCAGCCTCACGTCCACGGGCGGGGTCGTGAGCCCGATGACCACCCTGGTGGAAGGCCTGATCGGTGACCTTGGTTTAGATCCCGACGCCGCCCAGGAGGCGGTGGTGAAGATCCTGGGCCTGGATCCGAAGATCGATCTCGCCACTTTTGATCCGTTCTCAGCAACGGTCTCCGGACCCGGCGCCGATGACTACCGCACCAAAGCGGCCCAGCTATACAACCTTGGCTATATCACTGAGGTTGTGGCAGGCGAAGAAGGCTATTCCAGCCTGTCCGCCCTTGGACGCAATCTTCTACAAACCGCAACCGGCACAGACGGTTCTGTCAAAAGTCTTGATCTCACATCTACCGAGGACCTGAGAACGTTTTTCGAGGGCTTAGCCGGGATCGAGGTAAGCAATGGAGCACTCGATGCCTACATCAGTATTGCCAACCTGAGCAACAAGCAAATCGCCGAATCCGGTGCGGCCGGCGATGTATTGTCGAAGCTGAATAGTGATCGCTCCCTCGATGGGCTCTCCCAGAGCAAGTTAAGCGATAACGATTTTGATAGCTGCAGGGATCTTCTGGGCCAAACCCTACTTCGCGACAATAGCTTTACAGATGGTGGTGCGGCAGCCCTGATTTGGGACCAGCAACTCGGTCTCACCGACCAGGATGCCGATCTGCAATTTGAGGCCATGCAAGCCTTTGTAGGCATGCCGGTCGGGCAAGATCAAGCGCAGGCCTACGGCAACCTACCTGGGGTCAACATTCAAGCGCGGCACATCGGTGAAACCAATGCCTATGCCGTGGATGGCTCTGCCACCGTCACCACCGATGAGCGCGTCACCCTGATCAAGGATTCTAATCTGGATTATTCGATGCAGCCCGCTGCCCTAGCGTCAGCGAAGCCGGTTCTGCTCGAAGCAACCAACACCCATGGCGTCAACCTCTCGGCACCAGACTCCCACGTAGCAGCCGATCTACTGCATCGAACCCGCGTGCTTGATCGCAGCACCTTGGAGCTCGGCAAAGGCGATGACATGCTGGCCCTCCATGCCCAAACAGACCTGACCATCTCGATGTTTGAGTCTCTGGATGGAGACTTAGATATAGACGTGTCAAGTATTGCGATGAACTTCAGCCAATTAGACACCGGTGATGGTGACGATCTGGTCACAATTTCTGCCAACGTGGCACTGCAGATCGACGCTCCCGATGATTTAGCTGATTTGATTGCTGATTTTGAGCCGGAAGAACTCGGCATGGTCGATTCGATCCTCAGCGGTGGCAAGGGAAATGACACCCTTATCGTTGAAGGGGCTGTGCGTTCACGCATTAGTGGTGGCGCCGGCGACGACGATCTGTACTTACTCGGTGATTCCCTGCAAGTCACGCTTGAGGGCGGACTCGGGGATGATCGAATTTTTGGCACCCAACATGGGGAAACCCTTCTCGGCGGCAGCGGCGATGACTTCCTCTTCAGCAATGGCGGGGATGACGAAATGACCGGTGGAGCGGGCAGCGATATCTTCGTGATCGACATGGATCAGGGGGTGGACTTGGGCGTGATTTCCCAGATGTCAGATTTTGAGAAGGCCATCATCAGCGGCAAAACCAATCTCGATCTCGCCCACATCACCGATTTCAACGCTATGGAAGGTGATTCCATCGCCCTACGGGGGTCCAGCATTGGCATTGCCAATCGGGCACAAGATCTCTTTTCCTATGACGCCTCCCAGGCGGATATGGACAAGCAAGTGTTGTTGCTATCCAATTTCAATGAATTCTTTTTTTCCGGTTTGGTGGAGCACAAGGAAGGCTTTGCCCTGCTCGACGACACCAACATGCTGCTGCAGATCAGCCATGACCAAAACATCAAACTCCTGGGCTATATCGATGCAGACGTAACCCCAAGCAATGGCATGGTTTACACAACGGATATGGGCCTGCACGCCTAGCCGGAATCTCAGAGCAAAGCGTACCCGCAGTAGACAAGCATCTCTCAAGAGATGCTTGTCTGCTACCTAGAATTGGCTGACTTTATCATTGGGATTATCAAAGATTCTGGTGAGCATGGAGATAATCGGCTTTTCTCCCACCTTCACCAAGGCAGTCACGCCCATGCCTGAACGCAGGGGGATATGTTTGCCACTGATTTTAATCGACTGACTTTGCAGCTTCACCTTGCCGGGGAAGTAGGACGACCGGGGTGAGATGCGATCAGGCGGCAACAGGTTAGTGCCCACTTCAAGCATGCGCCCCTTCAGCGAGCCGAAGTCGGAATAGGAATAGGCATCTAGACGCAGCTGCACTGGCATGCCCGGAGTGAGGAAGCCCACGTTCATATCCGGGATGGTGAGCTTGGCAATGTCCTTATCATCAGGCACAACCTGGAGCAGTTCCTCTCCGGCGGCCACCAATTGACCACTTCCTTTTGAGAGATTAAACACCTTGCCCGAAACGTTGGCTCGGATCACCGTGAGCTCAATCCGGCTGCGCAATTCCGATAGGCGGTTGAAGGCCTGGGCCTTTTCTTCGACGGTGGCCACCTCCAGCCGTTGCGAATCCATCAAGACCCGCTCACTGGCTGAGGAACTAATCAGCCGTTGCAGGGAGGCCCGGCTTTGGGCCTTGCGTAATTCCACCTGGCTAGCCAGTACGGAGGCCTCGAGCTGGCTGACCTTGTTGGCTTGGTCAAGGGCTTGAAGCTCCGTAATGGCGCCATTGGCCAACAAACCGGAGTAACGCTTGTAAATGTTGGTAGCCAAGGCCAGCTCCTTGGTTTTGGCCTCAAGCGAAGCCTTATTTTGCCGCACGGCCAGGTCCGCCTGAATAAACTCCAGCTCTGCCGATTGCACCTTGAGGTCATCCTGCTGACGCAGGCGGCCCGCATCCCGGTTGATGTCGCTGCTGATCGCCCCAAACGTTTGCGCCTTGCCAGGCTTGTGTCCATTGCGCAGCTCCAGGGCCGCCAACCGCCGCTCCTTGAGGCTGAGGATGGCACGGGCATCCCTGGCCTGGCCGATTTCCTCGGTGTTTTCCAGGGTCATCAGCACTTCACCCTTCTCCACAAACTCGCCGTTTTTAACGAAAACGGTGCCAATTTTCTTGGTGAGGGTCGAGACCACCTTTTCGGTGCCATCGGAGGATTCGATTACGCCCCGAATTTGTATTGTTTCGTCCATACGGCCCAGGAAGCCGATCAGCATCGCAACCGACGATCCACCCAGCATCACCCACGCCACGCCCCGTGAGAAACCGAGTCCCTGCTTGCCAAGTCCGAAGGACTTGTTCGTGCGGTATTTGGGGGCTGGGGGTGGGGTGGGGCCTGAGGCCTGTATAGCTTTCCCCCAACCGGGGAGTTTGAAAGCCATCACTTAGGAATTGATCATTCGATCTTAGCTGCTTGCTGGGTGAAAAGGCTGTAGTAGGCGCCCTTTTTGATCAGCAGTTGCTCGTGGGTGCCCACCTCCACCACTTCGCCGGAGCCCATCAGCACGATCATGTCCGCGTTGACGATCGAGGAGAGGCGGTGGGTCACATAGAGGACGGTTTTGCCCTTGAGCTTGGCCATCAGGTTTTCGCTAACCCGCCGCTCGGTTTGGTAGTCGAGGGCGGAGGTGGCCTCATCCATCAGCAGCACGCTGGGCTTTTGCAGGATTGTGCGGGCAATCGCAATCCGTTGCCGTTGGCCCCCGGAGAGATTGGAGCCCCGCTCACCCACTTTGGTGTCATACTTAGCCGGCAAGGACTCAACGAAGTCGCCAGCACAACTGATTTCAATCGCTTCATCAATGTCCGCCTGGCTGGCGGATGGATTGGTCAGCACAATGTTGTCCAAAATACTGCCATCGAACAGCAGGGTATCTTGGGGCACAATACCAATCTGCTTGCGCAGCGAATAAAGCTCCAACTTGGAGATATCCATGCCATCAACGAGAATTTTGCCCCTTTCCGGTTCATAGAGCCTCGGCAGCAGCTTTGTGGCCGTGCTTTTTCCAGAGCCACTCAGCCCCACAATCGCCACAAACGAACCGGCCGGAATGGTCAGATTCATGCCCTTCAGCAAGAATTCCCCAGATGGGTTATAACGGAACCAGATATCCTGATATTCGATTTGTCCGGCCAGGGCTGGCACCGTTGGCTTCTTTAATTCGTCTGGGCCCGTTTCCTGGGGATGGTTGAGAATATCGCCCAGGCGTTCCATCGAAAGATTAATTTCCTGGAAGTTTTGCCAGATTTGGGACAGGCGAAGCACCGGACTCGTCACATAGCCAGCGATCATCCGGAAAGCGATCAGCCCACCCATGGTGAGGTTACCCTCAACCACTAGGGCCGCTCCCATCCACACCACAATCAGGCTTGAACCTTTGTTGATAAACGTGCTAATGGAGCTATTGGCCGTGCCGACCACGGTATTATTAAAACCATCAGCCACATAATCCACGTAGAGATCCTGCCACTTCCAACGGGTTCGCAGTTCAATACCCTGAGACTTAACCGTTTGGATACCAGAAAGAACTTCGACTAGGTGCGACTGGGTTTTAGCTGCGGCCACAGACTTGGCCTGAATTTGCTTGCGTACAATCGGTGAGAAATAATAGGTCACACCAATCAGGGCAGGAATCACTGCCACCGTGACCAGGGTCAATTGCCAGCTATACACCAACATCACAAACACATAGAGCAAGGCAAAAACAGCGTCAATCACGGCAGTAAGCGCCGTGCCTGTCAAAAACTTGCGGATATTTTCGAGCTCGCCAATGCGACTCGAGAGTTCGCCCACTGGCCGCTTGTCGAAAAACTTCAGGGGCAGCTTCAACATGTGATCAATCACCTTGCTGCCCAGGGCAATGTCAATCCGGTTAGTGGTATCAACAAACAAAAACGTTCTGATACTCTGGAGAATCACCTCAATCAACGTAAACAGGATCAATAAGCTGCCGAGCGTACCCAGGGCGCTGGGCGAATTATTGATGATAACCTTATCAATAATCTGTTGAATCAGCAGTGGGTTGGCCAAGCCAAACAACTGGACAAACAAGGATGAAAGCAGAACTTCCGTCAGAACGACCTTGTATTTGCCTAGTGACGGCAAAAACCACTTTAGGCTGAAATTATCCTCTGGTGTTTGGTCGGTCTTGGTGACCAGAAGAATCTCAATTTTAGCGTCTTCACCGTGGGGCAGATCTTCGACTGCAATTTCAGCAATTCCTTTGCTGGGTACGGCAATCTCGCAGCTGGCATCTGTCGCTGCACTCAGCATGATCAGCTCTTGATCCATCAGAATCAAGGCTGGCAGCTCAAGTTTATGGATTTGGTCGTAGCGGCAGGCTGTGATTTGGGTGCGCAGACCCAAGGTTTCACAGATTGCACCCGCCAAGGGCAGGGTAATGCCGCCAAACCGCACGGTTTGATCCCTTAAAATCCGCAGCACCATCTCCCGCTTAAGCGGGATACCGAGGGTTTCACACAACATGCGCAGACAGGCCGCCGATCCATCGACCGGCCCCTTACCCTTGCGATAAACAATATTGAGATCATCCTGCTTTTCTACATATTCTGGCTCGAAATCCTCATCGATCACAGCGATACCGGCTTGATCGAGTTCGCGTATTTGATCGAATAAACTCACGACGGTGGAGTCTTCATCGGCGACCTCGTCACCCTTCAGGGCAGCCCGCAGTGCCGCCAGTTTCAGGCCAATCACGCGATAGGCCTTCTTCTCTTCGATCAGGCTGGCGATCTGGTTCGTGACCTGGCCATGCTTATTACCGCCACTGACATACCAGAGAAAATCTTCCTCGCCCAAGGCCTGCGCATTCGCCTGGCTGGCCACACAGATACGGAACGAATTACGACATTTTTCGATCAGATCAAAGGTTGAAAGTTGGCAGTCTGGATGCTGGCTTAAGAAGGTTGATGTGGCCTCAAACAACTCGGCCTTGGCGGCATGGTTACTCCAATAGACGCGCGCTTCTTTTGACTTCGCAAATACGGTGCTGATCACCTCCTTCTCGAGCCTTACCGTGATCACATCGGATGAGCAGAGGGCGGTTTCACAACTCCGGCCCCGCAGCACTGCCACCCAGCCAATGCA
>Ga0164295_10002813_pt1 | contig 14173 bp, 9 predicted proteins | sample GEODES006metaG_FD_111798 | JGI IMG/M metagenome (GOLD analysis project Ga0164295, IMG submission 111798) | Oligotrophic lake water microbial communities from Sparkling Lake, Wisconsin, USA - GEODES006 metaG | ecosystem: Environmental > Aquatic > Freshwater > Lake | place: USA: Sparkling Lake...
GTAAGACAACAAAAATGTAATTAAACTCCGTTGCAAAAAACTTCAAATGTCTATTAATTTGAAAATTACACTAATTTTGTCGATATGTATGCGTCAAAAAATGGAGATAAAGTTCCTCGGACCGGAAAAAAATACATTGACTGGTACGGGTATATTTTAGTGGGCGGTCTTGTTGATCGGAGGAGTCGTTTTTTAATTCGTCGTTTTAACTTTATTGCCAAGTAAAAACCCGGCTTTTTTAAATGATTGCGACAAGAGTTGGAGTGAGCATCGTTGGCTCTACACTGAGGACTGCATTACTGAATGTGATCACTACTGTTGCATCAAGGTTATTGTCATTACCTCTTTTATTAAGCTTCACGTTACTTTCACCTATGAAGAAGTTTTTTTCGAAAGTACAATCATTCGATTCATCCGTCAATGAATTGCTTCGTATCCCATTCACGATCATAGCACCATACCGTGCACCTCTTCAACCTATTCTTCAAATACTGATGGTGTCAGTTTCATATTTGAGAGTCTTACTGACTCCTTTGGTGTGGTTATTCACATTATTTACAATCATAAGTCGATTCAATTTAGTAACAAGTGATCTGTACTTGTTCAGACAGGCTCTCCTTAGTACTGATAGCATGCATGCAAAGTGCACTCTCTGTCATGAGATCATCGATCATATACTAGAAAGTGAGAATATCGATATCGAGGGTATGGATTGTGAACTGAACTGTCCCTTTCGATTGCACAAGTGCATTGATCTATGTGAAAAACTAAGAAAATTATTGATGGAAGCTCACGAATACCCCTGCGAGCTGATGAATATGTGTCCGGCTCATAATGCTACCTCAATTATGGGCGGCCAGTCGCATGATAAGGATGAATGCATACTGTCCAGGAAGAAGACCTTCCCACTGTTCGGAAAAGTTGTTACCACTTGTGAACCTGTGTCATATTGTCTAAAGAGAATTGAACCATTTAAGAATAACTCGCAGAATGTAATGGAGTCATGCCAATTGAAGCAACCAATGTTGGCAAGACTGAAGAGAATGAAAAGGGATTTAACCAAGATATCGCAGGTCGTTATGTTCAAACGGTATTGTGGTGATCTGAGTGATGAGCAGCTGAAGAATGGAGAGTTGTGCATTGATAAGCCGACGGGTACTGCCTTTAACTTGTATCTGTTGGAGTGTCTCGCTCTATTCGTTGCATTCTTGTTGTCTATCTATGCTATCGAGAGTGATGAGTCCACCGATGACACACAGTGGCTGACCTTCTGGATGGTGCTGATCCTCGTCAGTCGTATCGAAGGCTTCACTGAAGTCATGCTCAGCAAATACCCCTACTACTACTTGATGAGACTGATAGTCATCCTAGTACTGATGTGTCAAGGAGCTATCTTCACTTACAGCTCTATAAGAGCAATCTATTCTAATGTCATCAGATTTTTCAGCAGGAAGGAGAAGGAAGTCTTACTGTGAGACTTCGAATAGCTCTATGCTCGATGGATAGATAGATGGATTGATGTCCGATCGAAGAATTATATGGTCGTTTGTATATAGAGTCACTGTGTGATAACACTTGCAGAAACACATAGGTACTGTATGATGAAATATGATGTCTGTCTGTTTTCAATAAAATTTAATATAAAGAGTGATGAATGTTGTCTACAAGCGAACGACGTCTACTTTCTACTGTAAACACAATATTTGCTACTGTTTGTGTCGTCAGGTTAAAACAGTAGTACAGATTGCATTAAACGATAGAGCCATCCACTAGTGCTTGTGATCACACAGTCATTTCATTCAAAGGCCTGTTGCTCTGCTATCAATTCATCCCAGTACTCTTCACGCATCATCCAGTCCACTCCAATTCAATCCAATTAGCAGACGAGGGTCCGACCATTCTTCACTACGCCCGGGGTAGGAGAAGCGTGTTCAGTTGTCGTCCCTCCATCTGTGGGTCCGGTCGATGCGATGGTCTCCGAGTGATGGTTGCTGCTGCTGGTGGTGATGTTCGTTGGGCTGGAGTACTTACTGTCCGAGGGGCTTCCAGGCAACACTGCAGCATGAGCATATGCAGCATGACCATCAGTTGATGATACAACAGTGTTGTTAAGTAACAATGCAACCCCGGCATTCAGTAGCTTCTTGCCTATGATACGTCGACTACCTTTCACGGAGAGATTAGATGACACAGCGTTGGTACTTCCCCCAGTAGTAGTAGTAGTAGTAGCAGCACAGTTACCGATGCTAGTAGTGTCTAGTTTCTTCGTTGGACTACTGCTTTGTACTGCTATGTCCCTGTTCTTGGATGCGGGAGATGGAGGCTCTACCAACTCGAGGTCTTTCAGTGATACTGCGGATGAATGATTGCTGCTGTTGCTGATATTGGGGATTGAGTTCAAGTTCCCAACAACTGAAGAAGAATTTGAGAGCGTCATTGTCATTGGGATAGGCGTGGGGGTAAGTAGTCTGTGCATGTTCTGTTGCTCTTTCACTAGCTCTTGATATGCGGGACAATACTTATCTTTCATTCTATCAGACTGCTGGAGCTTTGGTGTGTTGGTTGGACGAAATGCATTCATGTATATGGGCACAACTGTAACTCCCGCATCGCCGATGCTATCATCACTGGAAGTCAGTTGCTTTGGTCGTCGCCTGGAAGCGATTCCACTGCTGATAGTAGTCACCACACTGCTGTTCACTGGGAGGGACTTTAATCGAGGAAACTGTAGTGATTCAGGTCTAGGTACTAACAAGCTCTTAATTTGCAAGGGTGCTGTGCTAGGTACAGTGGATGGATGGAGAGACTGGTTGAGGATGGAAGGCTCACTGGTGGTGGTACAATCATCTACTTTGGAGGTAATCATCATCCCCTTCGTGTTCGCATTGTGATCACTCGATCGGTATCGGGACGATTTATGGAAGGAATTGCTATCACGAGAGGGAATGTAAATTATGTCACCACTGTCGCTGCTGCTGCTACTACTACTACTACTGGCTTCGCTGGATGTCTTGCTAGTGCTACTACTGCTACTACTACTACTGCCATGATGAGCTAACGATACAGGAGACGAGTCTTGAGGCCCTGTAGAACAAGAAGCATTATTCTCATCGCTTTCCACTCGCTTCCACATCGCATCATCAAAATTCAGGTGACTATTCGGAGACGCACTTCGAGAGGCATTATTCCTCCGGTCCGCAGAACTCAAAAGTCGTCTGCGGGTGACTACTTTCCCGAAGAATTCTTTCTTACTGCGTACTTCTATCATAATCGAACTACGGATTCTATCCAACGTTTTGAATTTTGATTTCGGTATTCTAGAACACGGGTTATGTCCACGTAGGTCCAGTATAGCGATGACACATGCTCTACCCACACCATGGTAGATGCTGGGAGTATATTTCTCGGGGTTGGTGGTGAATGCAGAGGCGACAGTGACTATGCTACCACCAGGGTCGATATCCGGTGCTGCAATCTCATTCCCGACTCGGGATGTGTTGTAATTACATTCTATGGTGTAGCTGTGGATCAACTTGTGCTTCAAGTACGTGGCAACTCGTCCACTCCCTTCAGCACTGAGGCCTTTCGCTTGGTCGCACATATCTATCCGACTCATGTGGTCTTTGGAGAACAGACAGGCTTCATAGTCAAAGTGAGCAGAGTTAAGGGAGATAAGCTTGCAATATAGTTGATTCTGGATTTGATCGTCTAAATTATTCAATACATTTCCATAGATGAAGCATCCTCTTTTAGATGCATGTGCATGGAAATCTAAATAAACAGCAAGCTTCCCTTCCTCCGCATAAAAGTCGATCAATGATTTCGCTGCGAATATAGATGGTTGCAATAACGAGTCGTTTTCCATATAATATCGATTAAGATTGTTACCCAGTTGGTCCATGCGGAAGTGTCCTCTAAATACCCCGTCCGGGTTGAGCATGGGGATCAGCTTGAACACATACCTAGCTCGGAGTTCCCTTGCCTGTAGATCTAACGGATCCATGAGTAGATTGAGAATGCCCTTGAAGGCGTGTTGGGCGGGCACTTCTCCAGGATGTACACGAGAGGAGATGAAGATCACCTCCTTCCCCACAAAGACAGGAGATCTGTCAGTAGTGTGCTTAGAGTCGGGAAAGAGACCGCTCAGTAAAGGTTCATGCTCATAGTCTTGGCGACCTGCTACCGATGTGATGGTCAGCAAGTCGATTCGTCGACCGTCGATGGAGCTAGTCAATAGCTCTCGCTTGTAGAATATAGATGTTGGTTCATCGAGTGCATTGACATGAGTCTCGTCATAAACTTGCAGCTCCGACTGTACTTGGCTATATGAGTACGGATAGGTGAAGGCAAAGAATAGTTGATCATTAGCCACGTCCACACTGTGTTCAAAGAAGAGCTGTTGAGAAGAGTCGGTATCCTTCACGAATCGCACCGAATTCCTCAATCGAACCCATTTCTGGTTGGTGGAGTTGCTTTTAAACACAGGGCGCTATGAATAACATGAAATAAAGTCAATTTAATCGAAGGTAAGAGAGATCATCATATGATTCATCAGTCAGTCAGACGTATGTACCATATCATATTTATACAGGCCCGAGTGATTGGAAGTGTTGACGATTTGCACCTTTAGCACACACCCCACCGGCAGTCCAGTGACCATGAAGTAGAACCAAGCGCAGTGCTTGGACTGATGAGGCTGTCCAGTGTTATCGGGAGCTGTCCACACACGATAATCATATGACTTATTCGTCTGTTCAACTCTAAGCAAATTTCCATTGTCGAAGTTGGAGGAGAATATAACACCATCAGAGAATGTGAATACATTATGTGCAGGTACAGGAGTTACAATTGAAGGAGGGTTGTGGTTGATGCTGTTAGACATGTCCAAAATCGAACAATTATGTAGTCTATTGTCTATAAAATCGGGATATCAAAACTATTACTACTGTCTATGCATAGCGCTCAAGCAACAATCTCTCCACTGCAGCAATATGGGGTGGTTGTCTAACGTTACGTGCCGTTGAGGTTAACAATAGTCTGGAAGACGCAACGTAACCGTTAGAATCCAAGGTTAAGTTACGATCCAATTCTCACTGAGAGTTTTCTTGTCGAGACTTTTTGTACAGAAAGTGTTTTGATTGATCATTAACTTAAAGTTAATTGAATGATGTCAAGTGGAGTTATTGTCAGTAATGCTGGCGATACAGCGCAAGGTGGAAGAAGTGACGAATCGAGTCATGCAGTCAACTCAAGGCTACAGGAGGATGAGTCGACTCATTCATACAACAGTAGTGACGATCTTTTGATGGAGGTGATGAAACACCAATTAGCTATCATGGCAAAGAAGCATCCAAAGATGATTTCTACTGGAGCACACAGCAGACTCTGGCGAGTTGTATCCGGTAGATCATCCGACTGCTCGCTCTGCAGTGAGCCTGGAGGAGTGGTTCTAATGCATTGCTCCGGCAGCGATAAATGCCCTTATGAATATCATATTGAGTGCGCATATCAAGATGGAGGCTTATTGCTAGATGATGACGGCATACTCAGTGTCTTCTGTTCATCTCACTTCAAGCCTCTCCTGTTCTGTAGCTGCAAAGAGAAGTACGATGACTCACGCCCCATGATCTACTGCGACGAGTGCTCGGATTGGTTCCACCACACCTGTGAGAACCTCTCCATCAAGGACCTCAACTCACTCACCGCTGATCAGTACGTCTGCAAGTCGTGCAAGGCGTCGCTGAAGCAAGGTAAGGCTATATCTAAGGCGACCAAGGATAAAAACTACGAGAAGGAATGTCGATCAGGCTACCAACAGAACGCAACCAGAGCGATACGCCTACTCCTAGAGCTATCTAGTGGTCTATGTCCAATTATTGACGAGATTACCTCTCCGATCAGGTCTCAGTTCAGCGTGAAGGAGATCAAGGAGGCATTGGAAGTGCTGTCTAAGTCCCCCTTCACCCAGGAAGGTACCGATGTGGACACTGAGTCACTGGTGGACCGACTAGGCATACAGCCTCTCATAGACCAGTGGAAGCTGCGGCTGCTGGACTACATATCCATGTACAATGACTGGTACTCGTCCGCATCCGAGCTGTACAGTCGATCGTTGACAAGTCTAAGTGACCCGGAGATAGCCTTCCTGACACAGCAGCTAACTGTCCTAGATTCATCGGTGAGAGACCTCAAGGAGATCAGCAAGGTGGCGGTCAGCAAGCTCATCGGCACGCCTACAGACTCTAATGGCTTCTACGTGGTGTTGGACTGTATGGATTGGATGCTGGAGTATCTCACGGTGAGCATGTTGAGTTCTTGCATAGCAGCAGTTACAGTAGCAGTAGACATTATCAGCAAGCATGTATGTTCTCTGCGCATGTCACAAGCAACTCATCTATTCAATAACTTGCTGTGCTGTGCTGTGTTGTACTATATGATGTGTTAACAATAGACACTGCATTCCGATGCCAAGTCCGAGAGTTGGATGGTGAAGATCTCCAACCTACTTCGCCTGGGGAGCTCGAAGCAGAAGACTCTACAAGGTAGTGGCAACGGCAAGAACTTCTTCTGTTCGTCCTTCCAAGCATTCTTCCAGGACTACCTAGCTCTTGCCAACCAGCATTCTAATAGCATAAAGGGGTGGTACACACATGCATATAAGTTCCTGAGTCAGAATCTAGAGTGTAACTTCCAAGATCTACAGCAGTTTCTTTCCGACGCTGATGGTAAAAATCGGATCGTATTATTATGCTCGCTGTCATAATCGCTGATTGATTCGTCTCAACTGCTATACCCACATCTACTACTATATGCATCATCATTGTTCGTCATATCTCAACTATATATGCATCATCATCATCATCATCATCATCATCATCATCATCATCATCTGTTATATCATATTTATGAAATTATATTATTTTAGGGTTTCCTACAAGGCCTCCGTTGTACAGTGAGTTGTCTGAGTTGTTACAGAGCTGCAATCAGGTGGAGCAGCGGATCGAAGACACCCTCAACAGCGAAGACACTGATAGAGACTTGATACAGGAGCTAATGACTAAGGTAAGCTTCTTCTACTCCCCCCTTCTTTTTTCCTCGTATAGCAACACAATCACTACATGCACCCTACCCTACCAAGCTTTACATTAGTCCTGATGTATGTTAGTCATGATCCTTCTCTTCTCCTGTCTCTTTCACTTAGTCCAACGAACTCGGAGTGGCTCTCCCTTCGCACGACAAGTTCTCGGTCATCAACGCACGATTGATTTTCATCACAGGTAGCTGGTAGTAGTGATTTATTGATAGCTTTCATTTCTGCTTTATTCATTATATTGTGTGTTGTAGTATAAACATCCTTTGATATTGTTCTCATAAATCAACTATACTCTTCACAGCATACGAAATGAGTTTTCCTGATGTCCGTAAAAATCCTACTGTCGAGCGCTTACCAACTTACATTGCAGAGAATTTACAGAATGAGGCGAAGGCTTTGATTGAGAATTCATCGAAGTTACCACAGAGCAAGAAGAGTATACTCAGTGAGTGCTTAGATAGAAAAGTAATCGATGCGGAGAGAGTGATAGCTGATCTGTTGCAGGAGACCTCTGTTGTAGTGTCGACGATGAGTTTGTCACTTCCTTTGCTCCGGAACACCTCTATTGAAGAAGATGATCGTAACTTGTCCCTACTGAGAGGCCTCCGATTGATTGCACCCGAAGAGGAAATGCTTGAATTCTTGAAGGCTTGGAAGGCTGTCCACTGGGACATACTGCATATGGTTCCGATTGAGTCTTCCAACACTACAAATACTACTGCGGTGAAAGAAATATCTCTGTCAGATGCACAGTCACTGATCGAGCGCATTGAGTCTCTACTGGAGAACAATAAGGCCATCACTGATGAGTTCGATCCATCGAGAAGCATCAAGCTTGATCTCAACAAGCATCATAGCGAACTGGTGGATCATGAAGTAGCTGCAGAGAAGCTGTGGAAATTAGTCAGTGATAGCCTACTAGAGTGCGAGCGCGGGTCATTCGTCAGTAGGGAGGAACTTAGTGCTAGACTCGAAGCTGCAGAAAACACGAGATTTATCGATAATTTGAGTCGCGACAAGGCGAGAATTCTGTTACAGGCTGCAGATAACATATCCGACGAATGTGCTACAGCTTTGAGTGATACTCAGTTTGGTATCGATAGCTCTTCTTCATCTTCATCTATTGGTGATGATGGTGATGATGGTGATGTTCCTGCTTCTTCGGCGATCGAGACACTGTATCAGCGATGCTGTTGTTATCCTGTGAGTGCGAGTTTGTTTGAGAGAATCTCGAATCGTAGGGATATTTGCAACGTAGTCCGTGACTCCCACACTCTCCTCACTCAATCATCCCACCAAGAGAATGATGCTTCAGAGACTGCATTAGTAGTATCAGATCGTGACATCACAGCTATTCGAGACTTGAATCATCGTATTTGGAAAATGCATGAGAAGGCAGAGAGTAATTTGCTCGATGCGATTGAATCCTCCATGTTCCTGTCCGTGAAGGATCGGGCGTTGCTGTTGTGTTGGCGAAAGGAAGTGCATTATGCATGGTCACATCCTTGCTCTATCATATCGGCTGAGAATATCATCGCAGCAGGACAGAAAATTGGAGAGTCTGCGATGAGTTCATCCGAATGGACAATGATTGGTGATGGTCGGAAGAAAGCACTTGATTTCTTCGATGCATGTAGAAGAGTTCATGAAGAGGTCCATAAGTTGAAAGCTTCTAGTGCTGATGAATTAGTGAAGATGAGCTCTTCTAGTGATATCAGTAGAACTCCGTATCATCTACCTGTGTGGACAGAGCAATCTCAACTAGTAGCGTCTGAGTTATCGAAGCTAATGCAAATCGATATGGGTTTGAAGATCAGAAATGCTCAGGTGTCACAGCAACTGAAAGAGAGCATTGACCTCATCTCTTTGGTAAACAATGCTCATGCTAGGATATCGGCAGTACATCTTGTACTCGATAAAGCAGCCATGATGACAAGTAAAGGCAACACCACAACAGAAGAGCAGATAACTCATCAACCTATCATGGATCTCAGTGCTGTCACCTCCCTCACGAACCAGTTATCTCTATTATCCGACAGAGAGCAACACTCCTCCTCCTCCTCTACCATCACTCCTTTCTTCCCTCTTCTCTCCAGTCTGATAGTTGATATCAAACGGATATATGTCGATGCATGTCGCTGGAACGAACAAACTGCTACTCTAGTACCACAGAAAGCGACTCGTTATAAGCTGAAATCCGAAGCCAATGTGATCACCAAGCAATTGCTGATGGAGAGGCTGAAGGAGCCTATCGCGATGGCCATTCATACTCCCATGCATCAGAAAGTATACGAGGTGCTCCGTGATGCGGACAACTTTCGGACTCGATTGATTCAGTTCCTACTTAGCGGTGACTCGTATAATACATATCTGAAGGCCCACGATGTTTATAATTATCAATCTGTGGATTTTCAAGAGCGATTAAGGGCAGATATATCCTTTCTAAACGAAATGAAAGATGTAGCGAATCTGATGATCGTCGAACTCAGTGAGTTTAAAATCCTCGGTTGGGTGAGCAGTTTGTACGATTGGATAGTAACAGTGCCTTATCCCGGTGACGACCCTCTAAAGAGTTCCATCACATTAGAGTACGCTCAAAAGAAGCTACTGGAGTCGGAACCACTCATACTCAATGTCCCTACGACCATGATGGACATTCTAAGTGAGTTGGGTATCGTGAATCTCAGTAGCAATCAGGGATCAATCGGCTTTAAAGCTACTACCATCCCTGTCCTGCGAATGGTTGCTGGGGAGGTACGTGAGTACTTGGAAGAACAAGTGATGCAAACAGAAGCACGTCAGCAACGAATATTCCAACTTACTCAAGAAAATGCACGTATTGGAAGCAAGCAGGCACAGGAACTACAATCTCTTTACAATGAAGCTATGAATCTCATCGTCGAGTTATCACCTGTTATCCGTAGATTACTTGAGAGAGCAATCAAACCTACTACTCCGGGAGGAGATGCTCCACATCATAGTAGTAGCTCTAGTAGAGGTCCATCTGTCGAGGTAGTAGAAGCAGAGGATGATGATGATGAGAACGAGGACTACATTGCGATGGATGTCGATGATAAGAGTGGTTACTGGTCGCCTCAAGACTCACCACCTATCGTGAATAAGAAGACTGCATCGAAGCGAGCGAAAGGTCCTGATGGACTCCCTCTACGTACTACAAGTACTACTACTACTGCTGTCAAGAAGGAGAGTGTGCCTTCTACAGTGGTGAGGATCAAGGCTGGTGAAGAGCCTCCTACAACAATAGGTGTTCCTCCCTCTTCGGGTATCCCTCCTTCTACAGCACCCGGTCCCCCTTTGAAAAGGATGCGTTCTGTCAGTTTCCGCTCCTGTATGAATGCGGATTGTCAGAGTTCTGCTAAGAGAGACTCCATGTATTGCTCAGCGGACTGTGCGATCATTAATGCTCCCACTCTGCTAACAGCTTTGCTACGCTATCGACGATTGCTGTGTCTTTATGGGGGCAAAAGCATGAATATCCTGCAAGTATCTGATCCAAATAACCTTTTGCAGCATGTGTCGAAGCTGGACTGGAGTGCATTCATGATTGGAGCCAACAACCTACAGATGCTGACACGATCTTGTTCAGAAGTCATCGTCGATCAGCTTACAGATGCATCATCATCTGCTGCTGCTCTAGTTGATAAGAAAGGATCCTACATCCAATCCATCCTCAAGTCTTTACCACCAGCAGCAGGTCCATTCATTTGGCGAGGAGATAACGATGAGCTAGCTATTCATAATTCAAATATTGCTGCTTCCGGTGCAGCACCTGTCCCATACAATCGTGGCTTGTTGTCAGTGGATGATGAGCTACGATTGAAAGTCCGGTATAAATTAGAAGATCTCATCGCACGAACATTCCTCCGACTGAAAGTACCCGGTGCGACTCCCCAGGCAGCATTCCTCGCTTTGGACGTCGAGGATGAGCTGTATTGTCGGTATCTCACCAGTAGTTCTGCTGCAGCAGGTGTTGGAGGAGGTAGCTCTACGAAGACATTGAATAGCAAGGAGTACACCAAGCACTATATCATGTTATTAAGCAATCTGAAGAAGTCTCATAATGATCAATTGGTAAGCAGCTCATTGTATCTTGATGGATGGATGGATGGATGGATGGATGGATGATTTTTACAACTGCTATTCGTATTAACTATCTATATTGTCTTCTTTCAATTTCAGCTGTTGAAGCTGATTAGTGCTGATCTGACAATTGAGGAGTTACTCAGTATGAGTGCTCAACAATTAGCTGATGCGACGACACAACAGAAGCGCCAACAAGAGCGTAGCAATGTCCTTCAGGATGCATACCGAGGTGTGTCAACACAAGAAACAATCGAGATGAGGAACAGGGAGGTGATGTCAGGAGCTGTGGAAGCCTGGCGCACTGGTGAGTTGGACTCCAGCTTGAAGAGATCCATCAACTCCTCCTTGGGATCATCATCATCATCCAACGAAGCTTCTTCTTCTGTTGGTGTTAGTAGTACTTCTCCAGGGGGATTAATCGATGTAGGAATGACAATTGAAATGATGACAGAGTCTGGTAGCTCAAAGGATCAATTAGAATCGGAGACATCCGAAGCAAAGACTGCTGCATCATCTCATGGGGGTACTACTGGACTGAAGAAGACCCCTACATCGAAACGACCTCTAGATATAGATGCGATGAGTAGATTTAATATCCATTCTGCTCATGACTTTCCACCATCCATTGATACATCATCTGATCTAAATGAGAAAAATAATTCAGCTAAGCTAAGCAGACTATCGGAAACTAAAGCTGATCCATCTCAGTCGATTACTATGAGCAAAGAGTCACCAAGGAACAAACCTCCTCCCACCCTACTGCACAGTATATTAGCGAACCAAGTCAGCTCCAAGTTAGCCAAAGAGAAGTCCGACTCTGCATCATCAGCCACAGGAGGGAGTATGATGTCAAGTAAGAAATCATCATCAGGGAGCGAGTGGTCGTCAGCCAAGCTATGTAAGCTAATCTCTAGCGCTGGATCCTATGATTTCAGCATAGTTCGTCCTGCTCATGGGGGTAATAATAAGTCCGTTGTTCTGAAATGCCAAGGACTCATCGCCGACAGGTAGGGACAGCAGATGAGTGTATATATATACCCACATCCATGTATGTCTACATCCATGTATTGCCTCATATGTGTGTATACTCTACTTTATGTTCAAAGAAATCTTCAAGGGATCATTGCCACTAGCTGCAACATCGATGGCCGAGTGAAACTAGATGAGTTCGTTCGCATCACCACTAAGCTCATGTCTCTATTGAAAGATGATAAGGCAGCTCATCATAAGAAGCTCATCACCCCTCTGAAGCTGACCGTGGTGGGTTCTAGCATCCTAGGAAGTGAAGCAGCCCTCAACTACAAGAAGTTCATCGATGAGTTTGGCACGGATAGCAGAGTGGGGCTGAGCAATCTAGGCTGTAAGACAGCCAATTCTAATCCCCAATTATATGTATTACCTCCGTCACTGACGAAGAGTTGCTTGTCAGTCTTCTCATGCTTTGATGGAGACACTACCAGCAGCAGCAGCGGCGGCAGTGATCACTTCTTATACGGTGTCCTCACTAGCAAAGACCCCGGACCTGCGCAATACACGAAGGAGGGTGTAGTGGTGATGAGTAGTAGTAGTAGTGGTAGTAGTAGTAGTAGTCCAAGCACTGCGATGAAAAGTAGTGTACCTAGTGTAGTTAGCAGTAGTAGTGTACCTAGTCAGGGGGGTGCTGTGAAAATCAGCAATAGCACCTCTAGCATCGGTAGTGGTGCTGCTGCAAGTGCTATTCAACACAGTGGTACCAAGTCCACAAGTCCCTCTGCTACTGCCATCGGAACTACTGCTCCAACGAATGCTATCGCCATCGCGTCGTTAGCTGCTGCTCCTACAATTATTCCTCCTCCAATGAGGTCCGGAGTAGCACCAACACCATCAGCATCATCCACTACACCAGCTCCTCCAGCGAGACCCCCTGTACCTCCAACCAAGCCAACCACCACTAGCATGCATCCTATTGCTCCCCCACCCAAACCAACGACTCAAGTGTCACCATCAACACATACCCAAAACAAAAGCATCAGTCCATCCAATCCTACCGCTACAACAACAAGTGCAGTCACAACATCAGCTACCGCTTCGTCTACCACCACCACTAGTGACGATCCTATCTATCGAGTTGCCATCTTCTGTGCAGGTAGAGGGGTGCAAGCTATCCGTGACTTACAGGCCAAGGCGGAGGCACGCAGTGTCATGCCCTTCATATTTGATGGACATGTGGACCATCCGAAGTTCGTCCAGATGTTGAAGGAGCTGGTAGAGGCTAAAGGCAACAAGTGACTTCATGCACTGCCCTTATCCTATCGGAGTTATATGGTGTTTGCATTGGGAGCATGTGATAATCAATCAAATGGTTGAAGTTAAGTAACAAATATACATGTTGCTATGATTTTACAATCAATCGGTGCTATGCTATCCATCTGATACTGAATATCGCATAGCGGTATGAATGGTCTGTAATAGTAGCAACAATTATACTACAATTCACAGTGATTTTAGAATACTCTCATCGCGATCCTCAAGCCGTTATCTCTCTAACAGCTCTCGCTGCCTCTGCCTGCATCTTCTGCTGTTCCTTCGCTATCTCGTCTCCTAGGGTGGCTTGTTCACCCTGCTTGCTCGCTATGGCAGTGTCTATCTTCTTCAGCTCTGTCTCTATGAACTCTAGCCTCTTGGCCACATTGCTCTTAGACTCACCTAACTCCACACTCATCAATACCGGACCCACAAGCTTGTACACTTGATTACTCTCGGTCAGTAAGTCCAACTCCTACAGGTACAGTATCAGGATAAGGTAGATGCAATCGTCTCTTTCAGTATAGCCTACCATTGGTGGCGAATTTTATTCGATTGTCACTTACCCCTTTCACCAACGTGTTCTCATTAAACTGACTCAGTGCCTGCTGCTTATTCGAGAACAGTTTACTAATATCTACAAGTACATTCAACGTTACAGTAAAGTAAGGTAATTTATTGTTGCGTTACGGA
>Ga0164295_10002814_pt1 | contig 14170 bp, 12 predicted proteins | sample GEODES006metaG_FD_111798 | JGI IMG/M metagenome (GOLD analysis project Ga0164295, IMG submission 111798) | Oligotrophic lake water microbial communities from Sparkling Lake, Wisconsin, USA - GEODES006 metaG | ecosystem: Environmental > Aquatic > Freshwater > Lake | place: USA: Sparkling Lake...
AAGTGGCGATTGTGGCTTTAGATATTGCTGGTAATTTCTTGTTTGATACCGCAAATCACCGAGATTTTTTAGGCGCAATGCTGGGAACAGGAATTGTGCGGGAAAAAACGGGAGATGTAATTGTGTTGGGAGAAAGAGGGGCGCAGGTGATTGTTGTCCCTGAATTAGTAGAATTTTTAGAGATGAGTTTGCAACAGGTGCGTTCTGTGCCGGTGAAAACTCGACGCATTGAGATTAATGAGTTAAAAATCCGTGAACCTAAGAAGAAGGAAATGACGACTGTGGAAGCTTCTTTGCGGTTAGATGCGGTGGCTTCGGCTGGGTTTGGGATGTCCCGCAGTAAGATGGTAGATTTGATTGATTCTAATGATGTGCGTGTCAATTGGAAGGAAGTCACCCAAGCCAGTTCCCAAGTTAAATCAGGGGATTTAATCGCTATTCGGGGGAAAGGGCGATTGGAAGTTGGGGAAATTGCGGTGACGAAAAAGGATCGCTATCGGGTGCAGTTGACTAGATATATGTAGGATAAAATTTTGGTTTTAGGGATTGACAGATTATATTTTATATGATATGTTGTTAGTCTATGTGATTAAGGACGGTTAGCTCAGGTGGTTAGAGTACATCGTTGACATCGATGGGGTCGTTGGTTCGAGTCCAATACCGTCCATATTTGTTGTAGAGTGATTAGTTATTTGTCATCGGTGACAAATTAGTCTCGAATTGTTGTCGTTTTAATAGTAGTGACAAATTAATCTCATTTTACTATTCTGAGGCTGACTTGTTGGCACTGTCAGTAATGGAGCATTTGCTGTCAATTGCTTTAAACTTTGAGATGTGTCATGTAGCTTTGGAAACTTTGCGTAAAAGAGAGCCTTGGCTATATAAGATGAAGCGGTTGATGTTTTTACCTTCAAAATCGCCTGAACAACCCTTGCAACTGGCGGAGTTTGACTAGCAAGCGGCTTTAGAGGCACTTTGTCAGGGACAAACTGTGATTCCTTTTTGGGGCGATAGCGAAGCGCTGCTGCAAGCAGTTCGCGTGCATCAACAATTGAGGGATAATCTGAAAAGCTTTAGCAATGTTGTAGAAAACTATTAATTCATATTTTCCTTACTACATAGTATTCAATACTTAATTTCAAGTAACAATTGTTTCTTGAAATGAGTTGCTTAACCGCTGAAAATTCTATAATTTGCATACCATAATTTTACGTAACTCTTGTGGGGTAGTCATCCTACCCTCCCTGGATGTGCAAATCAGAAGCGCAACAGCTTGAACCAGCATTAAAATTAACATTTTTAAACAACTATTTAAAAAAATCTTGTTTTAAGGTATGTTAAAAACAAGTGTTTAAAATCTAAACTAAAATTTAAACAAAATAGTGCTGTATGTTATATGGAGTACAAAACCTTTTATGGTTAGTGGATTTACTAGACAAGAAACCATTGCTTTAACTGGTATAAACTCTGGTAGACTAAGCTACTTAGACCGAACTGAATTAGTAGTACCAGAAAAGTTTGGTAATATTCGACACCCTAAAGTTGTTTATAAGTGGCAGCAAATTCTAGAAATAAAAACCATTGAAAGATTAAGAGAAAAACTTTCATTACAAGAAACTAGAAAAGTTTTAGATTTTTTAAAGTCAAGAAATCATGAATATTCATTTTTTCAGCATCGCCTAGTTTTTGTTAATTCTCAACTTTATTTAATTGAAAATATGCAAGATTTCGGTTTGATGGTTTTAGAAACATCTGGAAAAAATCAAGGACAAGTTGTAATCAACGAAATTGGAACAATTGGAGATGTAATTACAGAATTAGCAACAGAAGCTGAAAAACATCATGTTTTAGATTTTGATAAACGGACAGGAATAGTTTTGAAGAGGTAAGAGAAACACATACTAAGGATGGGAAGGAGAAACCAGTCATGAGTTCTAATATAGCTGCAAATCAAATATATCAGCGAGTAATGGAGCATACTGGCTTCTATCGTGATGGTGTACCAACTACAGGAGTTACAGAATCCGAAGATATTCGCAAAAATTTAGAAAAGCTCTTTAAATATAGTGCGATAATTAATCCTGATCAACCAAAGGGAAGATATCAGCGAGTAATGGAGCATACTGGTTTTTATCGTCATGGTGTACCAACTACAGGAGTTACTGAAGCCGAAGATATTTGCAAGAATTTAGAAAAGCTCATTAAATACAGTGCAGTAATTAATCCTGAGCAAATTAACGCTACAGCAATATATGAATTATCTGGTTCACCTTGTATTTATTTTACTCAATTAAATGAGCCTAATCCTACAGAGTTAGCTAAACTACATAAATTGTCTTGGAATCATGGTTTAGCTCCAATGTTGTGGGTAATTACTCCTGATGAGGTTTTACTTTATAACTCTTATTCTCAACCAAGGGAAGATGATGAAAGTCATCCAAATCGGCATTTAATTGAGAGATTTGCAACTACTGAAAGCGGCTTAAAAGATATGAACAAATACGCTAGTCGGTTGCAAATTGAATCTGGTGAATTTTGGAAGTGGGAAAAAGCCAAGCAAATTGATCGTCAACAAAGAGTAGATTCAGTTCTTGTAAAAGATTTAAATATCGCTGAGAAAGAATTGACTAAAAATCAAAAATTAGATCGTCAATTTGCTCACGCGCTTTTAATTCGTTCTGTCTTTGTTGCTTATTTGCAAGATAGAGGTATTTTAAATCAAGACTTTTTTAGCAATCGCTTTGGAGTAGAATCGTTTAACACATTACTAAATAATAAATTAGCAACTTATAATTTGTTTGAGTGGTTGCAAACAATTTTCAATGGAGATTTATTTCCTGTTTCTCCAGAAGAAAAAAATGCTGTAGACAATAAACATCTCAAAATTGCACAAGATTTAATAAGTGGTCAAGTAGATCCAAAAACAGGACAACTACGTTTATGGCGTTATTATGATTTTAAGGTAATTCCCATAGAATTGATTAGCTCAATTTATGAAAGTTTTATTTATGCTACAAATGCTAAATCAGCAAAAGAAAATAGTACCCATTATACACCGATTAATTTAGTTGATTTGGTACTGTCTGAAGTATTTAAAGAATTAGATGGTAATGCTAAAGTTCTAGATTTAGCTTGTGGTTCAGGTGTATTTTTAGTTGAATCTTTGCGGAGATTAGTTATTAAACGTTGCGCTAATGGAGAAATACCAACTCGTCATCTAATTCGTGGAACTCTCTATAATCAAATCTTTGGTGTAGATATTGAACCAAAAGCGGTTCAAATTGCTGCTTTTAGTCTTTATCTGACTGCTTTAGAATTAGATTATGAATTAGAACAAAATCGTCAATTAACAGATGATTTGAAATTTGAAAAGCTGATTGGTAAAAATTTATTTACTAGCGATATATTTAATGAAGAAGCAGAGTTTAACAAAATAGAAGTATTTGCACAAAAACAATTTCATGCAATTGTTGGTAATCCACCTTGGACAAAATCTCAATCAAATAAATCAGCAGAAAAATATTGTCAGCGCAAGCGTCCTGAATCTGGTTATCCAAATGGCTATCCTACAGCTAATGGTACACCTCCAGATCAAGCATTTTTATGGCGTATTGGCGACTTTGCTAATGATAAAACTTGCATTGGCTTAATTTTAGGTGGTAAACGATTTTTCAGTAATGATTCAGCAGCTAAAAAAGCAAAAGAATCTCTGTTAATGAGATATAAGCCAAGAGTGATTGTTAATTTATCCAAGTTGCGTTTAGATAAATTATTTCCAAATTCTAAAGCTCCAGCAATGATTCTCATAGCAGAAGGGAAGCGTTCAGAACAAAGAGATAATTTTTACTTTGTCTGTCCAGAACGTTCTATAGATTTCCTCCGACACGGTATTGTAGAAATTGGTGCGGAACATATTAAAAAGCTGCCTGTTTTTAGCACAGCATTGGACTCAGATATGCTGAAAATTCCTACTTGGGGTAGTGCTAGAGATATGTACTTAATTCAAAAATTACAATCTCTTCCTAAAATTGCAGAAGTAGCTGGAAATTCACCTCAAAATGGATTTAAGAGCGGTAATGATCAGGAAGTTGCAGAAGAATGGATAAATAAAAAATGCCTTGAGTCTGGCAAAATGCCTAGATATCAAATAGATAAAAATGATGAACTTGATATATTACCTTCACGAATGGAATCACCAAGAAATTTCCAAATTTATGAAAGTCCATTGGTGATCATTTCACAAAGTATTGATAGAAATGAGGTATTTTCTGCCTTTAGTCAAGAAGATATTGTTTATACACAAAGATATTCAGGTATTTCTTTTGCAAATAGACCATTTTGGCTGGTATGTTTTTTGAAATTAGCTGTAATCTCGAAATCTTACAATTCAATGAAATATGCTTGTGTCAAATTGATACGCTCGCTTTATATCCAACAAGATAAGGTCAATTTAGCTCATTACTTAAATGGTGTTATCAACTCATCATTAATCAGTTACTTTCTATTTTTCACAGCTTCATCATGGGGTATTGAGCGTCCAGAAATAAAAACACAGGATTTAGTGAGACTTCCTGTTCCTAAACCTAATGAAGATAACAAATTTTTAATTAATAAGATTATTGAAATAGAAGGTAGATTACGTAAATCTCATAGTCAAACTTTTGAAAAAGATTTAAAAAAACAACTTGATAAAGCTGTATTTGATCTCTATGGTTTAAATGATGATGAACGTATTTTAGTTGAAGATACTACTCAAATAACGATTGATTTATATATGAATCGTGAAAAATCAGCAGCATTAAAAAAACCTAAAGCTACTGAGTTAGAAGCATACACTTTGAGTTTTATGAGTGTGATTGAACCATTTTTTGACACGCTCAAAGAAAGAAGTATAGCTGCTGATATATTTGATATTGCTAATACACCATTACAGGTGGTTAAATTTAGTATAGTACGGTATCCAGGTCGTGAACAAATTGTACAAACTATTCAGGCTGAGGATTTGATAACTGTGCTGCAAAGCATTGCGAAACAACTACCACCACAACTTGGTGATCGTGTTTTTACACGACGCAATTTAAAAGTTTATGTAGGTGAAAATATATATATCATTAAACCTCGTCAACTTCGTTACTGGAGTCGTTCTGCTGGGTTGAATGATGCTAATGATATTATTTCTGAACAATTTAAAACACAACCTAATTAAATCTGATGACTATAGAATTGGATGACAATGATATTATTCTATTTTCTGCTATATATCTACCAAGAGATATCATGTCCGCAGTGTTTGATATTACTATTATTGCTTGGTCAAAAGTGATAGCTAATAGGGAAATAAATATCAGTAGTCATGAACCTATCATTGCTGGTTATCTTGGTAAAGCAATGACAAAAGAAAAAAATAGTCGTCCGAAATTAAAAGATAAAATCCGAATTGAGGAAGAAGTAGGTACTCGTTCATTTCCTAACTCACCTAAACCTGAAGGACGTATTGATATAAAAATTATTTATAATTTCAATGAAAATGAATACTTTGGAATAGAGTGTAAAAGAGTGACTAGTAAAAATAAAAAATTAGCAGAGGACTATATAAAAAAAGGCATAATGCGGTTTGTTAATGGTAAATATAGCCCTGGTCATGACTATGCAGCAATGTTGGGTTTTGTGATTGATGGTAAAGTTAATGACTGTATTGATTTAATTTGCGATCGCCTGAATAAATATAAAAATGATATATGCTTAAAAGAAGATTGGGTTGATGAGCAAAGTTTTGGAACAACACAAAATATATATCGTACTCGTCACCTGCAAAATGGACAAAATATAATGTCTATCCTCCATTTATTTCTTGTAGTTAGTTAATTCTGATACTTCCAGCTTAATAGTAACTGATCTTTGGTAACATTAGAGATTCGAGCATCAATACTTTGGTTATAGCGATCAACAATATAGCAAACAATGAGTTGTTCTAGCTCTCTCAGAGTCAGTTTTGCATCCTTTTCCGCATCTTCTGGGCGTTCCTGGACATTAGAGCCAGTATATCCAGGTAAAGTAGAAAACAGTTGATCATTCAATGTCTTAAAAGGACGTTCAACGATTCCACCCTCACTAGGACAAGCCCTGACGGGAGGAGCTTCGCTAACGCGTAAATGACAGACAAATCCATTTAATATAAGATAATTTTTATATTTTCTTCATGATTACTCAAAACTACCAAAAATATTCATAAAATCATACTTACGAGAGATTTATTCGTAACTAAAGTAGTTTTTTTACATAAAAAGTGATAATTCCAATACTTCTCTCTAAAATCAAACAATGTATATTATTCACATCTAGCACAGTAGGAAACATCAAGGCAGAAACAAGGTAACGGTAAAAGGTAAATTTACTTCTTTCTACCCTTGTCGTGTCAGAACTTCATCTTGATGTTTCTCTTTTTTTTAATCATTTGTAAATTGTTGTTTTTTTAACCTCTTATTAAGTATTTTTAAATATAAAGCTTTATATGGCAAGCTTATAACTAGATTGGTTATGGATTTTAAAAATGTCGCTGTTAGAAATCAAGTTACCGATTCATGAAACTTTTCAAAGTACAGTTCAGGGAGAAGGATTCTGGACTGGTTGCTTAGTAGACTTTATTCGCTTATCAGGTTGTCCAGTCGGTTGTCCCTGGTGCGATACTGGTTATGCTGACCCAGGAGCGAATTTACCACGAGTAGAACGTCCCATAGCTGAACTTCTAGCGGAAATCAAATCTCCCAGAGTGGTAATATCTGGTGGAGAACCATTCATTCACAAGCAGTTACCTGACTTAGTTCAAGCTTTATTAGCCGCGGACAAACGAGTTAACATTGAAACATCAGGCTCTTTTTGGCAAGAAGTTTCCCCAGCAGCTTGGATTACTCTATCTCCCAAAGAACATATTAACCCTAAATACCCAGTAAAAAGTCAGTTTTGGAGTCGAGCTAACGAAGTTAAGATAGTCATAGAGACTGGTGGAGAAATTGATTTTTACCAAGAACATCTATCTACTCACCCTAATTTGCTTGTCTACTTACAACCTGAGTGGAACAGTTCGTCGAAATCAATCCCACTGATTTTGCAGATATTACAACAAAAACCTGATTATAAACTATCCTTACAAACACACAAGTATATCGGGGTACAATGACCAATCATCAGTGGCTACTGGCTAAAGAATTCCGCTTTGAAGCAGCACATAAATTACCTTACCATGACGGTAAATGCTCCAGGCTGCATGGACATAGTTGGCGTGGAGTTGTTTATGTAGCTGGTGATACCTTAATAACAAAAGGTGCTAAACAGGGTATGGTAATGGACTATTCAGATATTAAAAAATATCTCAAACCCTTGCTTGAGAATTATTTAGATCACTATTATTTAAATGAATCTATGGGTTTGGAATCACCAACCAGCGAAGCAATTGCTGCTTGGATTTATGAAAAATTAGAACAAGCAGGATTAGCGGGATTAACAGCAGTGAGAATTGATGAAACTTGCACTTCTATCTGTTTGTATTCCAAAACCCGCATATCTGGTTGGTTGAATTCTGGTGAAAGTTTGAATTTACTGCAATCTCGTCAAAATGATGATGTTAAGATTCCCCGGTCTGAAGACGCGGGGATTTCTGAAGAGTCCACAAAAGAACTTTCTTAGGCGCACTTAAAGCACCTCTACCTACTCCACTTAAGTCAAACTTAAATATCGCAGCTACTTTTTTGATTATGTTAACTGCGCCGTTGCAGTCTGCATTTATTTTGATTCCAGTTGAGGTTCTAAATTGACCTCTAGTAATCCTAATTCCGCTAGATTTCCACCCTTCGGGTTTTGCACCAAATGTAGGTAGAACATCATTATCTAAAAACGATGTTTTTGAGGTATAACTCTCTTCAGTTTCCACAAAAACAATACCCGATTGTTCGCATAATTGGGCTATGCGTCCTTTGAGTTTAGCTGTTGGTATTTGAACAAACTTTTGATTGTTCTTTTTGCCCAGATCAGCACTGTCTTTTTGCCTCTGGTTCCATCCAAAAACAATCGTGCCAATTTTATTGTCTATGCAATGGTTGATGACAATTCTTGCAGCTTTATTAACAGCGTTTCGCATTTGACGGTTACGCTTTTCGGTAATCGCTGCAAGTCGGTTAGACCAAAAACCCTGGGGTTTTCCTTCTTTGATGTTGGCAACTGTTTTGTTATACCATTGGTTCAAAGATTTTAGATGTAATCCGTCGATTATGAAGGATGTTCCCACGTTGGAAACACAAGTTAACCAATTATCGATACCGTGGTCGATGCCAATTACTTTAGACTTGTCAATCTCAATAATCGACTTTTCAGTTTGATAAACAAACTCAGCATAAAATTGACGGTTTCTAGGGAGTATGCGAATTTCTTTAATGTCAGACCATTCCAGATTTGAAGGCATTGGTAAGAAAAATTCAGTTATCCCAAACCATGCTTTGACTTGATTACCTAGTGGAAACCTAATTAAATTATCTACTAATTTTAACCATTTTTTTGGGTACGTGACAGTAAATAAACCTCCGGGTTTTCTATAATTAGGTACTCTCGGTTTTTGGTTTAATTCCCCTTTTTTAGATTTTGCTAGTAATTGTTTAAATGATTTGAAAGCCTCGCCAACACTTAAACAAGTTTGTTGCATTGCCGAAGCATAGCCAGCATGAAAATGTTTATTGTTTTTCATTTGAGCGGTTAAATCAAAACCGCTGACTATTTTCCCGGTTTTAAACCAAATTTGTCGGGCATAATAAACAGAACAATTATAAAGGCTATTCGATTCATGACATAGATACTCAATAATAGCTTTTGTTTCATTATCGCTATGAAGTAAAACCTGTTGACAACCAAACACTTGAATTACCTTCCGTGAATTATTGATTCATCTATATTTACTATGTTAGAGTATTGGTTGATATATGTCAATCCTTCAACCAATAAAAATGAGAAAAGATTCAATAGGATATAGACACAATGAGCATTCTGTTGGTTTAGCTACTCTTCATCTAGTTTGGATACCTAAACGGAGAAAGCCTGTATTAAAGGGTGATGTTAAACTAAGATTATCTGAAATTTTAGATTCTGTTGCTCATGATAAAGATTGGATTATTAAAGCCAAAGAAATAGCCTCAGACCACGTTCACTTGCTTATAGAGTATGACGAAAAAACACCTATCTGTGATGTTGTCAAAGCTTTTAAAGGCCGTAGTTCTAAGTTATTGAGAGAAGAGTTCCCAGAATTAAAAAAACTCCCGTCACTCTGGACTAGAAGCTATTTTTATGATACTTCGGGCAAAGTAAGCACTAGTAACGTGATGGCATATATAAACGATCCACACCATGAAAGACATTAATCTTGAAAGCAGATAAATCTGCTCGTGTCGTTTTTCCACCCCGCTCTAAAGAGACGGGGCTACCAAACTCCCGGATCTTTTTCGTGTCAAAATCATCTAAACTGAAATTTTTACTCCCGCGCTCCAGCTTGTTTTAATATTGTCCAAATACTGCGATAATTATTGAATTCTGCAATCATTAAAGCAGTATAACCACCCTGATTTTTCAAATCAACATCCGCTCCAGCTTGTAGTAACATTACCACGGCTTGACTATAACCTTCCGCTACAGCCCACATTAAAGCAGTTGCGCCAGCCGAGTTTTGCAAATTCACATTTGCTCCTTGTGCTAATAACAATTGGCATATTTCGGGATAGTTTCCTGCTATGGCTTTGACTAAGGCTGTTTTACCATCATCTCCTAATTTATTAATATCTGCACCATTCTCAAGTAATAGTTTCACAGTTGAGAAATGCCCTTTGGATACTGCTAAGGTAAGAGCAACTTCTCCAAAGTTTTTCTTTTCCATATCTGCCCCCGCGCCCAGTAAAACGGCTACTATTTCACTATATCCCTGGAATGCTGCTATCAATAAAGGTGTATCTCCCAGATGGTTTCTAATTTGCACATCTGCCCCTCGTTGAAGTAATATTTTGACCACATCTATATATTCTTCCACAACCGCAAGATGTAAGGCTGTTTCACCTTCTTTATCTTGATGATTAATTTCCGCACCTGCGTCTAATAAAGCGGTGATAATAGCAGTATTTCCTGTTGCTGCGGCTGCTAATAGTGCTGTTCCATGATCAACATTTTTGATATTGACATCAGCCCCAGATGACAGCAATGCTTGTACTATTTCTAAATAACTTAAATCTGCCGCAATTATTAATCCTGTATCACCTTCTGAATCTTGGCTATTGACAATATTGCTATTTTGTGATAATGCTTTAACAACTGCTGGATGTTTGTGTTTTATTGCCAGTTTTAAGGCGGTATCATTATCTTTATCGGTAATGCTGATATCAGCACCAGCCGCTAATAAAATTTGCACAATCTCCAGATAACCTTTCAGTGCTGCTATCATTAATGCGGTACTACCATCATCATTGGTAGCATTGACATTTGCCCCTTTAGAGACTAACAATTTGACAACATCTATTTGATTAGCACTAGCAGCCAGCATTAATGCTGTTAAACTATAGGTTTTTCTAGTTAAGTTAATGTTAGCATCGGCATCCAAGAGCGATCGCACAATTTCTGTATAACCCAAATTCGCCGCAAACATCAATGCTGTAGTCCCATTTTCATCGCTAACATCCACTTTAGCACCAGCGGACAGCAGTGCAAATACTCCTTGAATATCACCAGTTTTCACAGCCTTCAGCAACGAGGTATTTTTATTTTCTATCATTGGTTATGTCCTGTTTGGGTAGATGTGACTGATTCCAACTCCAGATTACACTTTGGTAAGATTGAAAAATTTCTACGTAAGAAAAATAAATGTATGCTAAGTTTTATGAAGATTTAATAACCGGAAGTAAAAAATATGGCTTTTGAACTGACTCCAACAATCAGATTCTGGTTGAACTTTGCTCACCCAGTTACTATGTGGGTATTATTAGCACTTTCCTTGTATGCCGCATATTTAGGATTACAAGTACAGCGTACCAGAAATGCTCAGGGAGAAGAAAAGAAAGAACTAATTAAAGGGCGTTACACCATCAAACACCACCAAATTGGTTCTATTATGTTAGCACTAATGGTAGCCGGTTCCATTGGTGGCATGGCTGTTACCTACATTAATAATGGTAAGTTGTTTGTCGGACCGCATCTATTAGCAGGATTAAGTATGACGGGTTTAATTGCTTTTTCTGCATCCCTATCTCCTTTCATGCAAAAAGGCGCAAATTGGGCGCGTATAACTCATATATTCTTAAATTTTGCTATTTTAGGGCTTTTCATATGGCAAGCTCTCTCTGGTGTCGAAATTATCCAAAGAATTCTTACGAAAGCGTAGATTGTCAGTTGTTAGTTGTTAGTTGTTTGTTCCCTGTTCCCTGTTCCCTGTTCCCTGTTCCCTGTTCCCTGTTCCCTGTTCCCTGTTCCCTATTTCTTCTGTTTCTTTTGAGGAAAAGGTATATCCAAGGATTGATAAAAGTCTTTTTGTACCTTGTGTGTGAGACGATGGGAAACCTGACGGACAATTTGATTAAGGATGCGATCGCCTGTAGACTGAATTAAAGAATAGGGTAATCGCTGAATAAATCTGGGAAACTGCAACTCAACAACCAAATCCAACTCCCATTCCACCCGTGTAACCCCATCTAAATCACCTATCAATTGTGTTGATGATTTGTAATCCACCTCATAACCAGGTGCTTGATAATCAGGTACAGGAATAGTCCGAATGTGGAATTGACGATTTTGGGGGTTTAGCAACTCCAAGCCAATCTTTGGTTCTACTTCGTAACCAAAAGCACCAAATTTACCCACCGCTAGAGCATAACTATTTTCCCCTAGCGGGAGTACCTTCATGGGTTCTGCACAACGGCCAAACCAGGAAGCATGAGTATTAAAATACTCCTCAACCTGCTCCACAGGTGCATACATTTCCATGCTATCTTGATAATTGCCATAAAATTTAGTTGGAGTTGGATGATCTTTTTTAAAACCAGTATCATCTGCTACTTTCCAAGATTGATATTCACTATTGTTTGTCACCATAAATTTATTTTTTGTATATTTTGAAGTTTGTCTATATTCATCATTCCCAATTCAGGGAAGTTTTTTCCCATTAAAATCCAATTTTTACGAAAATATCAACAATTTGCCATTAACTTCACATAAAAAACATGAACTGATTATATAAATCCTGCTAATAGCCTTCACCCCTTGTCTAAAGCCCAGACGTGGCTTCCTGAGTCAGCCACATCTTTAAGGGTTTTCGGCATTTTCGTTATAAAATAAATCAACAAGGCAGATTTATATGTATCTACTTAGCACTCCTAATTGACTAACTAGAAAATATCTAGCTTTTTATGACTTTCTTGATAATCGTCATCCAATAGTTGATATTGTAACTAAATAAGCCAATAGGTGATCATAGCAATATTACTGAAGTTTTTAATTTTTCCGAAAGCAAAGTGTAAGTTTTTGTAATTAGCCAAGAGAAGAAATTGAGAGGAGTTGAATTCTGAAAAGCTTTGAACTTAAAGGTGTAGAAAAACTCATTGCTCCCATAGCCTCACTTTTGGGCTTTGTGTACCTATTTCAGTGGTATATTTTTGGAGATATACAATTATCCCTCGAACCCGTATTTACTAGAAAACAGCCTCCCCTAGTCATGAAAGGTGGAGATCCTTATATTCGGGCATTAATGCGAACCATATCTGCCAGCGAAGCTAGTGGTAATCGTCCCTATTCTCTCTTGTATGGTGGTGAACAAATTAATGATCTCAGCCATCATCCTCAAAAATGTGTCACCATCATCACAGGACCGAATACAGGTAATTGTTCCACAGCCGCAGGTAGATATCAAATTATTAATACTACGTGGGATCAAATTGCCCCTCGTTATCACCCAAAACCCGCAAAGATGATGCTTTGGACTAATTATAGCTTTGAAGCAGAGTATCAAGATGTAGTAGTTTACCGTTGGTTGAATGATGCAAAAGTTTGGGGTGTAAATATTCCTAAGCTATTACAGCAACAAAAATTAAATGACGTTTTGCGGAAACTTTCTCCCACATGGACAAGTTTGGGGTACGGGATAGAAAATAATTCTGTTAGTAGTTCCTTACCCAAGATTTATCAGCAAATCTTAACAGAAGAATTAAAGCAAAATCCCGAAATCAAAAGGACAAAATCGGAAAATTAGATCAATCTACAAGAATTTTATTCTTCGCTGTTGCTGATACAGGCATAAATACCTTTGATTGAATAGGTTTTAGCACTTGCAACCCATTTAAATTTTGCAAACAATCTAAAGCTGCTTCCCGAATCATTACTTCTTTTTCCTGACTCAGTAGCAGTTGTAAACATTCCCTAATATCTTGTTGTATTACCGTATCAACTCGCTGACGGGTAATCAGTTTATTGAGTTGACGCATGGAAAGCAACCGTTTTAAAGGATCTTTTTCCGTGAAATTGTTTAACAATTGATCAAGATAATCTTCCTCTTGATTTCCTTGAACACTGAATATTTGCCACACCAACAAAATTAAAGTTAATAGCGTTCCTATCCCTTGAACAATAGCACCAGCAGCTAACCAATGACTAGGAGCATCAACCCAAATTGCCGAAGCCATATAAGTTATCACAGTCGCAATCCCACCACTAGCAACAGAATAAGCTAACCGACTGTTAGTGCTACTTATTAACTTGCGTATTTCTAGCCAGCGCAATTGCCAATTCCATTTTTGCACTGAGTAAGTAAATACCATGCTCCCAATGCCAACAATAACAGCTAATAGTAATTGCCAACTCCACAGCAGCATAGCCACAATAATTGTTAACAATCCCAGCAAAACACCAGGTTCATAAAAATGTTTAAAAATCTGCTGTTTTTGGCTTGCTGTCTTAATTTCTGAAATTTGATTGATGAATTGTTTCCAAGACGACGAAGCCTGTGCCACAGTATTTACCCACTTAATTACAAAATTATAAATGTATTGTTTTTACTAATTTTGAGGATGAAATCAGGAGAATTTCACCCTTAAATATAATGCTATTTATCCTGTAATCGAATATCAATTACAGACGCATTGAAGTTATAGTTAAAACCTTC
>Ga0164295_10002818_pt1 | contig 14164 bp, 11 predicted proteins | sample GEODES006metaG_FD_111798 | JGI IMG/M metagenome (GOLD analysis project Ga0164295, IMG submission 111798) | Oligotrophic lake water microbial communities from Sparkling Lake, Wisconsin, USA - GEODES006 metaG | ecosystem: Environmental > Aquatic > Freshwater > Lake | place: USA: Sparkling Lake...
TCAATCGCGGGCTAAACATGCATGATTTAAAACTCAGTCAGTGGAGCGCCAAGGCAGCTCAACCAACATCCACACTGATACCTTGATCCTCATGGAGACAAAACAGGACAGACTCACAGGACTAGCCTTCGGCAGCTTTATTGGGGATGCCCTCGCCATGCCCGCGCATTGGTATTATGACCGCTCAGCGCTGCATCAGGAGTATGGCATCATCCGGGACTATCTACCACCCAAGTCACCTCATGCCGGCAGCATCCTCTGGCGCTCAGAATACACCGCACTGAACGAAAAGGGCGATATCCTGCATGATCAGGCCCGCTACTGGGGGCAGCGTGGCATTCACTACCACCAATTTCTGCGCGCAGGAGAAAACACCCTGAATCTACAGCTTGCCAAGGTCCTGATGGACTCCCTGATTGCCTGCGGTAGTTACGATGCCGATGACTACCTCACACGTTACATCGACTTCATGCTCACGCCGGGGATGCACCGAGACACCTACGTCGAAGAATGTCACCGTAAATTTTTCACTGCCTATGCCCGCGGCACGGCTCCGCGCAAATGCGCAGGCACAGACATTCACATCGGTGGCCTTGCCCATGTCGGCGTGCTAGGCGCCTATTTTGGCGGCGACCTCAGCGCCACGCGGGAAGCCGTGCGCCAACACATCAGTTTGACCCATCGCTCACCTGAAGTTCTCAGTGCAGCCGATACCATGGCCAGGATCCTTTGCGATCTCATCTATGACGTGCCATTACGTGAGGCCATCCTCGTCAACAGCAGCGACTGGTTCTCGAAGCGCAAAGCACTGGAATGGTCCAAAGATCCCGACGAAGTCGTCATCGGCAGACGCGTCAGCCCGGCTTGTTACATTGCTGAAGCCTTTCCTGCTTCCCTTTATCTTGCCTGGAAGTATGCCGATGATTTTGAAAGCGCCGTCATCTCCAACACCAATGTCGGGGGCGACAACTGCCATCGCGGAGCCGTTATCGGGGCCCTCATCGGCGGCGCCGTCGGCCTTTCCGCCATTCCACCAAGATACGTCGATCAAATCGACGACGCCTCCCGCCTCAGAAGTCAGATCGACTCCATCGTCACGCATTCATGAAGACCACCCTCACCCGCGAACAAGCCTCCCACATCGTCCGACTCGCATGGGAAGACCGCACCAGCTTTGAAGAGATCAAAGAGCGCACGGGATTCGTCGAGAGCCAAGTCATCGACATCATGCGCCGCGAATTAAAACCCAGCAGCTTTCGCTGCTGGCGGAAGCGTGTCAGCGGTCGAGTCACCAAGCACCGCAAGCTGCTTGAATTAAGGCTCAAAGGTTAAGCTCAACCGAGGCCGAGCAATGCATTGGCTTTCTGACTCACCTCTTGAAATCTCGCCGCATTGGCTGGCAGCTTGATGTCCTCATCGTAGGTTGGGATCATCTCTTTCATCCGGGCATGGCCTTCAGCCGTATTCAGCAGATGCGGGAAGCATTTTTTAATGACCTCCAGGATGATATGCACCGAAACCGATGCTCCGGGCGAGGCACCGAGCAAGGCCGAGATGCTGCGCTCGGCATCGGTGATGACTTCTGTGCCATAATGAACGATGCCCGCCTGACCATCTGTTTTCTTGATAGCCTGGACGCGAATGCCAGCGTCGATCAGACGCCAGTCTTTGGCCTCTGCCGCTGGATAAAAGACATGCAGCACCTTCATCCGATCCGCCATGCTTTGCAGACCCTGTTGAATGAGATAGCGCACCAGCTCCAGATTGCTGATACCGATGTTGATCAGCGTCGTTAGATTGTCTGGGCGGATGGAAAAAGGAAGATCCGTGTAGCTGCCTTTTTGATGCAGAAACTTCGTGGTCCAGGCGGCGAAGGGACCAAAGAGCAGCGTCTTTTTGCCGTCCAACATCCGTGTATCAAGGTGTGGCACAGCCATGGTCGGAGCAGCATCGAGAGCTTGACCATAAACTTTTGCCTCATGCTTAGCCACGATATCTGGGTTATCACAGATCAACCACTGGCCGCCAATGGGAAAGCCTCCCAAGCCCTTCGCTTCGGGGATGCCTGACTTTTGCAGCAGTCCCAGACTGCCACCACCTGCACCGACAAACACAAACTTGGCAGAATGGGTTTGCTCTTCGTTCGTCGTTAGATCACGCACCTGCACTTCCCAGCGCCCTGCTTTTTTAGTTAGGCCCACCGCCCGATGCCCAGAGGCCACGGCACAGCCTTCCTGTTTACTCAGCCATTCCAGCAGCTTGCGTGAGATCGATCCAAAGTTCACGTCCGTGCCGCCATCCATCTTGGTGGCAGCGATGGGCCCATCGCCCCGTCCCTCAAGCAGCAGCGGAGCCCAACTGGCGATCTTGTCGCGATCCGTCGTGTATTCCATCGAGCTGAAAAAAGGATGCGCCGACATGCCTTCATAGCGGGCTTTGAGAAAGTCCACCTGCTCCTGACCATGCACAAAGCTGATATGCTTCAGCGGATTGATGAACTCAGACGGCCTCTCCACCATACCGCTGCCGACCGCATAGCTCCAAAACTGCTTCGAGTGCTCGAACTGCTCAAAGATCTCAATCACCTTGCTCACATTCACGCTGCCATCGGCCTCACGTTTCGGCGTGTAGCTCAGCTCACAAATTCCCGCATGGCCCGTGCCTGCATTGTTCCAGCCGTCCGAGCTTTCCTGAGCTAAGCCATCCGTCACTTCAAAAAGCTGAATCTTGAGAGCCGGGTCCAGCCGCTTCAGCATTGCACCAAGATTCGACGACATGATGCCGCTGCCGATAAGAATGACGTCTGGGTTTTCGATAGGCTTCATGGTGTGACTAGATCGTCGGATAGCCGACACCTGCCGCAGAATCAAGTCACACTCTCCCACCCAGCGATCACTGAGATGCACATGACATCTGTGGATGTTTCGAGGAAATGGATTTTTTCAGCAGATTTTTTAACCGCTAATGGGAGCCGAATGAACTCTAATAAAAGAAACAGAAGATGATTGGTTCAGGCTTCTCTTATTAGCGGCTATCAGCGTTTATTAGCGGTTTAAAAAGGTGTGTGGTTTTTATCCCCTCACAGAGATTCCCGCAGCATAGCCAGCTTCTTCTCCACCTCGGCGGCTTCACAGCGCAGTTCATTTGTCCAGGCCATGGCATACTGAGAATCCTGCTGCTCACTGATTAGTGATCTGAATGGCGATCCGGCTGGCCTTGTCGCCAAGATCGGCAGCGGGGTAATTGGCATGCTCTGTGCTGAGATTGACGAGATCCCAGCCCATGAGGGCATTGAAGAAATGCACCATGACGGACTCCAGCGAGTGATTGGCGTTCGTGAGGCTGGCTTGGGTTCGCGTCTTCAACTGAGCGGCCAGGACATTGAGCCGGTCACCGATCTTAGTGGTGTATTCTCGAGACGGGAACGGCATGACGGTGTTTCAGCGTGAGTTTTGGGCAATGCACCAAGCGAAAAAAGCGTTTTATAAAATAACGAGGGGCCGCCAGAGAAACGGCTTCCCATGAAGCCGGAGAATCGTTGGTTTGGCGAGAGGAAAGAGCACGGCACCCACACCATGATCACTGAGATGCACTCGATGATTCCTCGGGTGTCGACTGAACTTGACCGCGCCCAAAGATCAAACCCACAACGGCGCCCACGCCAATCAAGGCAGCAGGAAGCGTCGGAGGACACCAGAGGAAATTGGATTGGAAGACAAGGAAGCTCACCACCAGAGCGGTGAATATCAGAGCGATGCCGGCATGCAGGGCACGGGATCGACGAACGCGAAACACGATCCAGAATGCAGACAACGCAGCCAAGCCGCAGGTGATCCACTGCTGGATCTGACTAAGCCTCTGCAGTCGTGGCAACGAAAGCAGATGAGTGAGAGCTGCTGCGTGCATTCTTGCGAGGGACGGCGCTTGCCCAGTCACTTGGTGATCCGAGCCGATCACGATGATTTTGCCCTTCCCGAGCATGGCCTGATCCGCAGCACTGAGACCATCGGCCAATCCGCCAGTCATGAGATCAAGGGCATTCACGATAGCCACTTTTTTATCGTCCTGGCTTTTCACGGTGCCATCTATTTCTAAGGGCACAAAGAGGCCCTGCCCGAGATAAGCAGCGGCTCCAGGTCCAAGGCGCAGACGATGAAAGGCATAGGGACTGTTACTGTATCGGGCTAAAGCCTGCGCCAAGACGCTGGGCATGAGCTTTCCCTCGGCCCGCAAGGCATAAGGCAGCCCGCCCTCCATCGTTACAGCGGCAATACCCAGTTCACTCTGTGCACGCAATTTGGGATCTGGGGCACTAACGAGTGCCGAGAAGCTAGGCGCCGAGTCCAAAGGGCCGTCCACGCGCTGAAATTGAGGCAAATGATCTTCGATTCTCCCCATGAAGGGAGTCGCCGTCTGAGACCCCTGCGACAATTGCGCCTCGACGCCCAATACGACGCTGGTAAATGGCAACAACGCTTCACTGACCGCAGGGACGAATTCCGGCGCAGGACTACCCCAAAAAAGTGTATCCGGGATGACGATAACGCTGGGCTCAAAGGGATGCAGGCCTTTTAAAATCGTCTGCCAATCCAGCGGGGGGGCTGGCCAAGAGGCATATTCAGACTTTTGTTCGGCACGCAGGCTAACCAAAACCACAGGGTTTCCTTGACCGGATTCAGGCTGAGATAACCGATCCCGAGCGTTAGCAACGAGGAAATCGAGAAAAAAATCGTCCACACGCTGGAAGCGGGCGGCACGCTGCTCCTGCTCCAAATACCAGCCAGTCGCGCCCAGGCAGGCACTGAGAATGAACAAACGAACCCAAATCATGAGCCGACATTGCCGCTACCTCGGCGAGGATGCCAGAAGAAAACCCATCTTGTCATTTTCTTTCTCTAAGAAAACTCTGTGCTAGACGCTGATGGCAGTTTATTTGTATTCTCACCCATTACTCCGCTCATGCGCCTGTTATCTAAAATCCTCTGGTTCCTTGCCTTCATCGCCGCCACCTTCATTTGGATGGTGCTCTTTGAGCATGGCTTCAGTGTCGATGCCTTCAATAAAGGGATGCGTGAAGAATGGCACGCCCTGACTACAATGACCTCAAGTAAAGCCAGCCAATAAGCAAAGCCGAAGCTTTTCCTCCATAACTCCCCCCAATACAACCAGACCATGATCATCAAAGAAGCTGAACTCGACCCCAAGAATATGAACCTTTGGAAAAAGGGCATGTTGGCTATCGAACAGAAAAACTGGGAATACGCTGTGAGCCTGATCCTCCCAGTCGTCATCGACAAACCAACTTTTCTCGATGGACGCATGGTTCTGCGCCGCGCCGAAGGTGAGATGTCGGGCACCGCGAAGAAGTTCAGCTTTGGGTTTAAGGGCAGCTCCAAAAAAGATCCTTGGGAAGCCATTGCTGAGCTAGAAGAGAACACCTTCCAGAAAGATCCCTTCAGTGCTAACGGTAACCAGCAGCTCTACGACTTGGCCATTAAGGCTGGATTCCCAGACCTCGCCGCCTTTGCTCTGGAAACAATCCGCATGGGCCAGCCTGAGAATACCAAAAATATGCATGCTCTGGCCCAGCACTACATCACCTATGAGCAGCCAGACAAAGCTAGCGCCGTTTACAATGCCGTCTTGAAGATCGACCCGCGTGACATGATCGCCGCCAAAGGTGAAAAAGACTGTGCTGCACGCTCGTCCATCACGCGCCAAGGCTTCGGTGATGGTGACTTCCGCAAGAACCTCAAAAATGCGGATGAGGCCAATGACCTTGAATTGATGAATAAGCAGGGCATGACCCAAGAGCAGATGGAAAGCCTGCTGGCTAAAGTCATCGACAAATACAATCAAGATCAGACAAACCTGCACACGGTCAAAACCATGGCCGACATCTATGAGCGCTTAGATCAATTTGAAAGTGCCCTCATGTTTTATGAGTATGCACTAACCCTGAATCCGAGCGACGTGGCCCTGAAGCGCAAGACCGAAAGCATCAAGGATAAAGTCCAAGAAACTCAGATCCAGCAGATGCAGACCGACATCGAGAACGATCCAAACGCTTCCGACGTTGAAGATAAGCGTGCCATACTGGCCCAAATCCGCCTGGATCGTGCCACGGTCGTGATTGACGAGTGCAAGACCCGCATGGACCGCAACCCAACCGATAAGACCCTTCGCTACGAACTTGGCCAAGCTTACTTCGGCGCAGGCCTCTTCACGGAGGCAATCCCTGAGCTTCAACAGGCCAAAGGCAACCCCCACATTCGCATCAAAGCCATGCTCCTTTTGGGTCGCTGCTTTGAACGGAAAAACATGAATGACTTGGCCAAAGGCTCGTTCATCGAAGCCAACAAAGAACTGGCCATCATGGACAACACCAAGAAAGATCTGCTCTACGATCTAGCCCTTGTGTGCGAAAAAATGAACGATAAAGAAGGCTACCTCGAAGCCCTCAAAGAAATCTACAACAACGACTACGGCTTTAAAGACGTGGCCAAGCGTGTCGAATCGTCCTACGCTTGAGTTTTCAGATTGATCAGTCTCCAACCAGCAGCAGCCTTCAAAGGCTCTGCTGGTTTTTTGTGTTAAGCCGCATCCACCCAGTTCCCTGAGCGGAAAGCTGACGGCGTCATGGTGGTGTGGCGTTTGAACCAAGCCGTGAAATGTGGCGGATAACGAAAACCAAGATCAAAAGCGATTTCTTTAAAAGCCGTGTCTTCTGTTGATAAACGCTGGCGCGCGACCTCTAAACGACGACGCTCTAACCAAGCTTGAGCTGTTATGCCTAGATGTCTGCGGAGACGATCATGGAGATGCCGCACACTCACCTTCGAATCCCGAACAAGATGCTCCAGCTTCAATGGCTGATCGAGCGGCCAAACATTCAAAGCACTTAACCACGCCTCAAGCTTCCGATCCTGAACTTTCATGCGCACTTGTGGCTGAATCCCTGAGGCTTCTAATGAATCGACATAAACACTGAACCATTGGCGAAACGCAGCTTCGACCAGACACCATTCTAAAAATGAACGCGGCATAGCTTCGATGCCGTTTTGGTAAGTGACCTCTGATTGGCTGCCATGAACACTAGTGAAAAGAGATTGGGTGGCTTCATGCAAAGCAGCCATTTTCGACTGAGTCATGACTAGGTTTAAGTCCGTCTTGTATAAGGGTGAGCCATCCAGCCACTGGCAACGAAAGCCGACGCTTAATAATCTTGTGCCAGTCTTAAACCATTGACGACGTGTGCCCGGTGCCGTGAAAAAGCTCTCCCCTGCTTTGACGCAGATTTCATGACCATCAGCCTGAATCTTCACCAGCCCTTTTTCCACCCAGAACCAGCCAGCTGGAACCGTGATCTCAGGCGACCATTCTTGAACTTTTGGCACATACCCACGATAGACCCAAAGCCAATCAAAGGACAGGCCCTGCCAGACAGCAGATGAAAGCAGCGGTGTTAGAGGTTGAGCCATGGAGCAAAGTGTAAGCCATTTCCACGAAGCGTAAGCGGCAAGTCTTGCCATGCAGTGAAAGTTTATGCTTTCATCAAGCTATGAATCGAATCTTTGCCAGTCTTCTCCTTGCCACAACCCTGCTCCATGCTGAACAGCCCCGCCAAATCAGCGGTATCTATCCGCATTTAGCCATGTTTAACAAGGAAGGTGAATGTGGCACGGGCGCCGTCGTTCCTTGGGCAGATCGGCTTTGGGTCATCACCTATGGGCCACATCTACCTTTTGGATCCAGTGACAAACTCTATGAAATCACACCGAATCTGGAGCAGATCGTGCGACCTGAAAGCGTGGGTGGCACACCTGCAAATCGGATGATCCATGCAGAAACGAAGCAACTACTCATTGGTCCTTATGTGATCGATGCTGACAGAAAGGTGCGCGTCATCCCACCGAGCAAGATGCCAGGACGCCTCACTGGCAATGCGCGTCATTTATCTGATCCAGCCAATAAGGCTTACTATGCCACGATGGAAGAAGGACTCTACGAGGTGGATCTCAAAACAATTCAGGTCACCGGTCTGATCAAGGATGGCAACACGCCGAAAAAGGGATTTTCTCAGGAAACTCATCCTGCCAGCTTGGATTCCAACCTACCAGGTTATCACGGTAAAGGCCTCTACAGTGGTCAAGGACGCCTGGTTTATGCGAATAATGGCGACCGCGACAAACGTGTGCTCACGGATCCGACGACACCCAGCGGCGCTCTCGGCGAATGGACTAGCGGCGACTGGCAGCTCGTGCGACGCAATCAATTCACCGAAGTCACCGGCCCCGACGGAATCCATGGCAGCGATCCAAACGCACCCGTATGGAGCATCGGTTGGGACGCGAAGTCTCTCATCCTCATGTTGCTGGATGGTGGGAAGTGGCAGTCCTTCCGCCTGCCGAAAGTCAGCCACAGCTACGACGGCGCGCACGGTTGGAACACCGAGTGGCCGCGCATCCGCGACATCGGCGAGGAGAACCTGCTCATGACCATGCACGGTGCGTTCTGGAGCTTCCCTAAAACGTTTTCAGCCGCGAACACCAGCGGCATCCGTGCCCGCAGCGCCTACATGAAGGTCATCGGCGACTTCGCACGCTGGAACGACCGCCTCGTCTTCGGCTGCGACGACTCGGCGAAGTCGGAGTTCCTGAACAAACGCAAAGTGAAGGGCAAAATCGACAGTGTCGGCCAGTCACAGAGCAACCTGTGGTTTACCAGCCCTGACACGCCCAGCAAACTCGGCCCCGCACATGCTAGCGGTGCCATCTGGCTTCATGACAGCGTCAAAGCGGGCGATTTGAGCGATCCCTTCCTCGTCGCCGGATGGAAGCACCGCAGCGCCTGGCACATCGACCACGTCACGGGTGAATCGAAGCGTATGGAGATCACTGGCGACGACGAATGGCTTCGCGTGAAGGCCGAAAAAGACTGCAAAGACTTCAGCCTGCTCATCACCCTCTCAAATGGCGATTCACGCGAAAACACTGCCGACCCCATTTTCGACGGCATCGCCCAAATCGGCGATGACAATGCCCAAACCGGTCTTTTCCGCCCGCGCGGCGAAAACAAGCGCACGCTGAGTTTCGCCACAAAAGAAGGCTACTACGAAATGGGAGCCGATTTGGCTCTCAAACGCATCGAAGACACTGCTGCGAAGGCCTTCGTCGAAAAAGCCGTTGCCATCCCGAAGAACGTCATCACGCTCGATGAGGCAAGCGTGCTCGTTGTCGATGATCGCGGCCGTCGCTGGCGCTTGCCGCGTGCTTCAAAGGCCTACGATGCCGCCACCAACGCTGGTGAGCTGCGTGTGTGCCGCGAGGTCGCCACCGAGCGCGACATGCTCAGCGCTTGCGGTACCTTCTTTGAGCTACCCGCCGAAAATGCCGATGGCTTTGCGAAGATACGCCCCATTTGCTCGCATGACCTGCGCGTCACCGACTTCGGCGGCTATCGCGGCCTGTTTTTGATGAGCGGCATCAAACCCAACGCCACTACCAGCGACCACATCCTCCGTAGTGACGACGGCAAGACTGCCCTGTGGGCCGGAGCCATCGACGACCTCTGGAAACTCGGCAAACCTCGTGGTGAAGGCGGCCCATGGAAGGCCACGCTGATTAAAGCCGACGAAAAGAGCGATCCGTATCTGATGTGGGCCTATGACCAGCGTAGGCTCACACTCAGCCACGATCAAAACGAGCCCGTGAGCTTCCACATCGAGCTGGACCTCACCGGCACCGGCCTGTGGGTGACCTACAAGCACCACGAAGTCTCCCCAGGCGAGTTCACCAACCTCACCTTCGAAGCTTCCTTGCAAGCACGCTGGCTACGTGTGACGACTGACAAAGCCTGTTCCGCGACGGCGCAGTTGAAGTATGATTAAGGTCTAAAAGAACAAAAACTCACCTTACCATTCTTGGTTCATGGGCTGATTGGGCGGGCTTCCCTATCCATGGATCTCTACCCTCAAACAAAGATATCCATCTGTCTCCACGGCCACTCGCAGCTCTTTTCCGATCAATCCAGAAATTTCCCTGGATTGAGGATGCCACGAGGATCTAGCGCAGCTTTCAGTTGCAGATGAGCTTGGTGGGTGGCTGGGCTAACGGCCTCTTTCCACCAGCGCTTTTTAGCCAATCCTACACCATGCTCGCCTGTGATCGCTCCGTTCCAAGCGATGACTTGGCGGAAAAGCTTATCGAGCGCGATTTCGGCACGCTCACGGAGAAGAGGATCCTCCATGCTAGAGACCATGATGTTCACGTGGATGTTGCCATCACCGGCATGACCAAAACAGGCCACGGGAAAACCACACTCAGCTTGCAGTTTCTCAGCAAAATCAACCAGATCCACCAACCGACTGCGAGGCACGACAATGTCCTCGTTGAGCTTAATCAGACCCGTGTTTCTAAGACTATAACTAAACTCACGACGGAGCTTCCAGAATCGCTCACAGGCCTCATCACCGAGCGCCTCTTCTAAACAGGTGCAACCAAGATCACGAACCAACTGGGCAAGCGTTTGCAACTCGCCTTTTACGGAAGATTCCTGTCCATCAATCTCCACCAACAGATGCGCCTCTCCCTGCGGAGTCACCGATTCGCCCAAGTAGTCGCGAGCTGCGCGTAGGGTGAATTTATCGGCAATTTCGAGAGCACTGGGAAGAAAACCTGAGTTCAAAATGCGTTGCACCGCATTTGCGGCCTCAGCAAAGGAACCAAAGCCTGCTGAAAGCATGGCCCGCATGGGTGGATGCGGAATCAAGCGAAGCGTTGCCTGCGTGACGACTCCGAGCATGCCTTCACTGCCAACCATGAGGCCAACGAGGTCAAAGCCCGTTTTATTTTTATGACAGCGACCGCCTGCTTTGACGATGCTCCCGTCCGCCAGGACCGCCTCAAGACCCAACACGTAATGCCGGGTCACGCCATATTTTAAACAACGTGGTCCACCTGCATTGGTGGCCACATTACCACCAAGGCTGCATTCTTTGAGTGAGGCCGGATCCGGTGGATAAAACCAACCTAGTTTGCGCACTTGTGCCTGCAACTCTCCGGTGATCACCCCAGGCTCCACGACGGCCACGCCATCTGCCGTATTGATTTCTAGAATACGGTTCATGCCGGCCACTGACAGAGCGATACCGCCTTTTAAAGGCACACAACCTCCGACATAGCCAACACGTGATCCCTGCGGCGTCACTGGAATGCGATGCTCATGCGCGTAGGCGAGGACTTTGGACACATCATCGGTCGATTGCGCATGAACCACGACCTGCGGTGGATTCGAGGCAAACCATTTGTCCGTGCTGTGGGTCGTGATGTCTGCCGCAGAAACGGAAATGCGTTCAGAACCGATGAGTGAAATGAGATCTTCTGCCAGGGAGGCCATGACGCATCCTTCATGCAAACCTTAGTAAGAGCAAGTGATGCGGCCATTTGAGATCAAAAATAGCCTTCTAAATCACAACTCAATCTTCATCGGCGGCGGAGCCTTCAGCTTGATGACGGGGGCCTCAATTGGCTCGCCTCCCTCTTCAGGGCCAATGGGAACAGCGCGCCGGATTGGACTGCCATCTTCATTCACAGGCCGAGCACGCAGAACTGGTTGCTCCGAATTATAAGGATCAGCACCGATGATAATCGGATCACGCATATGCACTGCCTCTAAATGGGCATATCGAGTGAGATCCGCAGGCAGGATCGTTTCCGAAGATGCAGAGGCTGTCATGTTCTGATGAAAGGCCGCCAAATCGGCAGGCAGCCCCTCACCGGTGTGGACTGGGCAGGCCGTGTTAAAGCTGCTGCCAGGACGAAGATATTCAAAGTAAGTGTTACGAACCGAACGTGCCACACCCTCTGGACCTTTGGTTTTCTCATAGCAGTAGTCTGTGGCCCTCAGACCACTTGGGCGACAAATCTCAATGCGGTCTGCTGAATCTGGAGGAGTAAATTCTTGCGGCGTATGTCCCTCCACGGAATGACCAATGATATCAGTCCAGATTGGTAGAGCGATTTTGTTAGAGAAGGCTTCAGGGTAAATGGTTTTTTGTTTATCAAACCCAACCCAGACCCCACAGGTCACAGCCGAGGTGTAACCCATGAACCAAAGGTCTTTGTATTCATGATGAGTGCCGGTTTTCCCAGCAGCCGGGAAGTCGCCAAGACCATACTCTTTTGAAAGTGATCCTGTGCCACGGTGAAGGGCTTCATCCAAACAGCTGTGAGTTTGCCAAGCAGCGATTTCATCCATCGCGCGAACCGTTTGCAATGAAGCCTCATCGATTTGAAAAACCGTCTTGTCATTGGCATCCGTGATGCGCTGGATCAAATGCAGCTTCGCCGGGCGCTTGCCGCCTGTGGCAAAGCAGGAGTAGGCAAGGCAGAGTTCATCAAGTTTGGCCTCACTTGCACCAAGACAGGCTGATGCAGCGTCACGCAGAGGCGAAGTGATACCGGCATTTTTGACAAAGTCTTTGAAGTCTTGACGCAAAAGTCCACGCTCCAAAATCGTATTTTCCCCCAGACGAACCGTCGCTGAATTGTGTGAGGCAACAAGAGACTCCCTGGCACTGATCTTTGTGCGTGACCATTTGGGGTTGGGCACTTCCATGCCATATTCACCCAGAATGCCCGTAAAACCGCCAATCATGACGCGGTCATTTCCAAGGGGTTCATCGGCCAGCGGCGTCATGGGATAAACATTGGGCTGAGAAAAAGCAGCCGCATAGACAAAGGGAATGAAGGCCGTCCCGACTGGACGCACACTGCCCGTGGCACGGTTGTATTGGCTATCCAGGAAGTCACGCCCTCCGACAAGCGCTAAGATGCCGCCATCTTTATTATCAACGACCAGCGCAGCGCCTTGCAAATACTCTGGCTTCGGGCGTGGGGTCGCTGGATCAAGCAGCCCATCCGTCATCTTCTTCCGCCAATCCGCAAGGATCACTCTAAATTGGTCATAGGTCTGATGTTCATAACCTGAATTTTTTTCAATCTCAGCGAGGCGCTTCTTTACAGCCTTTTCTGACTGACTTTGCAGCTCCTTATCGATGCTGGTGTAGATCTTAAATCCGCCACTAAATGCACGCTCCTCGCCAAGTAGCGCCACGACCTCCTCGCGCACGGCATCAAAGGCATAGCTAAGCTGCGGATTGATGGCGATCGGCGTTGTGACAATGGGTTTCAACTTGGCTGCCTCGGCATCATCCCTTGAGAGGTGATTCTCGATCACCATGCGCTCCAGCACCCAATCACGCTCTTTTTTAGCGCGCTCCGGATGGCGAAGGGGCTCGATGTTGTTGGGACTTTTGATCAGCGCAGCGATGGTGGCCGATTCCCAGAGATTCAACTCTTTGGCATCTTTGCCGAAGTATCCCCGAGCGGCCGCCTGGATACCGTGGAAATTTTTACCAAAGAAGATGCGGTTTAGATAAAGCATCAGAATCTCCGATTTGGAATATTCCTTTTCAATGCGCTGAGCCACGAAGATTTCGAGGATCTTACGGCGATAGCTTCTTTCCATGAGACCAAAAGTTTGACGAGCAAGCTGCTGGGTGATGGTGCTGGCCCCCTGTGTATCACGACCTGCTTTAAAGTTCAGCCATACCGCACGGATTAAACCGATGTAATCCGCACCATCATGCTCAAAGAAGCGACTGTCTTCCTGTGAAATTAAGGCATCGATGAAATGATCCGGAATATCCTTGATCGTCACAGGGGTGCGGTTCAGGACATAGATGCGAGACATTTCTTCACCATTCCGATCATAGATCAGACTGGCTGATTCCAGCTTCTTGATTTCAGCCAAGTCGTAAGTCTGCGCTTTGGCATGCAGTGGGGCTACGATGACGGAGTAGATGCCCAATCCTGTGAGCGCCAAAAGAAGCATTAAAACCAGCAGGGCGCTGAACCACACTCTCGCATAGAGTGGCTTCTTGAGCCCGGACTCTCCGCGCCAGCTGGTATTGGGTTTTGGTTCTAGGCCAAACATGAGTGGTAAATCGTTCCGAAAAGGAGCACTAGTTTAACCTGTTCATCTCTCCACGCCAATTGTTTCCCGTGACTGCCCTGCATCAAATTTTACTCCATCGCCTGAATTCAGGTGAGACGCTGACCTTTGCAGAAGTCATGACGCAGGCTCTTTATCACCAGGAACA
>Ga0164295_10002819_pt1 | contig 14161 bp, 10 predicted proteins | sample GEODES006metaG_FD_111798 | JGI IMG/M metagenome (GOLD analysis project Ga0164295, IMG submission 111798) | Oligotrophic lake water microbial communities from Sparkling Lake, Wisconsin, USA - GEODES006 metaG | ecosystem: Environmental > Aquatic > Freshwater > Lake | place: USA: Sparkling Lake...
AATTAATGTATCTCTCACCGTCTCATATATTTCATCCACATTCGTTCTATCTTCCATCTTTCTTTCAAAATCTACTTCACCACAATTATGCGCTTTTAACGGGTAGTTTTTATTCAATAATGTTAAACGCTTCAATACTTTTTCCCAGCGACTAATTTCTCCCGCAGGTCTAGAAAGCTCTAAATACATTGACATTCTGAGAAAATTTGGAGGCGCATAATATATTCCGGCTACTCTAATTGCGTCTTTTTTTATTGCATTAAAAATGTCCTTGTGTAAATAAGTAACATCTGCAACAGGCATAAAATTTACATAAACCTTGTATGTACCTTCGTGAACTCCATTTTTTGCTTCCACTTCCGCGAATCCTTCTTTCACATAAATATCACACAACTCCTTTGCATCGTCTAATGCATTGGGTGTGAAAAAGTCATAATCTGGCAGTTCATATTCCATATTGTAAAATTGGTCTTCTTTCGGTAAAATAGAATTAATTGCTGTACCACCATAAGCTACCAACTTCTTCCTCCTTAGAAAATTCTCAACTATATTTACTATCTTTATTGTTTCGGGAGAATTGACTACATCTTTTCCAAGTTGTTTTTCTGCTTTGTCTATTGCAACGCGCAAAATAGCCAATTCGCATTCATCAAATGACATAGATCTATCACATATTTCTTTTTTCATAGTTATCTAAACTAATATGTATTTAGATAAAAAAGCAGGGAACCTAGGTTCCCCACACCCCTCCTAAATACATTTATCCACGGATAGAGATTAATATCATTATCAAAAATGAGATTAATAGATTATTATAAAAATATATCTAGGAGGGGTGCGGGGAACCTAGGTTCCCTGCATTATGTCTGAATGGAATAATAATCTGTCGTCTTTGTTCTCGTCGCAAAATTCAACTCTGGTGGATTAGGTGGTGTTGCTTCTATTGTTGGTTGTTTGTATCTTAAACGCTCTGGTTTCAATACAAACGCACTTCCAGCCTCATCAAAAAACAACAACGATTCCTGCAAGTTTGCATCGAAACTCTGATATCTCATTGCTATAAGTTGGCATCCCATCTCTCTGCATATTACTCCGCTGGGATTCTCTGGATCAGCGCCACTATCGGGCATTGCAATAGTCATATTTTGCTTATTATACTCTTGTAATTCATTCATATCTGGCGTAAACTTTACATCATAATAATTTAGAGCGCGCATAAATATAGAATTACTAGTCATATTAACATACTCATAAAAAGCCGCGTTATCCATAAATGCAGTGTTTAATCTGTCTACAATAACAACAATTTTTTTTCCGCTTAAATCAGTCATTTTAATATCTCCTAAATTGTGTGTATAGTACTTGTCTGCCGGATTTGTGTCGTTCGTAACATTCAAAGATGGGTCTGTCACTTGCTGCGAATATGTGTATTCAAAACTATAATGTGGTCCCAACATATAACTATCATAGCGCTTAAAAATTTGAGCGAAATTGGTCAACATTTTCTGATTCGTGCTCTTTATTCTTAAATGTATTATTATTGGGTCACTAGGATTTGGCGCATTCGAACCCGAAAATCCATAATTTATGATTGTATCCATTGCACTAGCAAATGGGACAGAATTATATGTCTCTTTAACATAATAATTTGGAACTGTAGAAGTCGCAACAACTGGTTGATCATCAATCGAATAAATTTCGAAATCAAGACCACGAACTCCTTGTTTTAGTATAGTTTGCAAGGCGCATGTACTTACAAAATCATTTTTGTATGTTCCTCCACTACAACAGTTGTATGCAGTTTTAATGTAATAATCTTTGAATGTAAAGTCCTTGTATTCTGGTTTTGTGAAATCTATTGGCGCAATATAGCTTTTTGTTTGTCCGTTTGAATACAAAGCGTGCATTGCTGCGCATTCTCTATTATTCAAGTTGACCATATAATAAAAATAAAGCGATATCAATATGATAAATATAATAATCATTACAAAAATAGCATTGCCTACAAATTCTTCCTTAAGCGTAAGTATATCTTTTGTCGTTTTCGTAAAAAAGTTTTTCATTTTTGAACCTATTGTGTTTTGAGTATTCATATCTAATATAATAGATTATTTTTTATTGTCGGGTTTACTAATAAATATATTATTATTCAAAAAAGTTAAAAATATACATATAAGTTATATAAACAATATGCCTGGTGGTTTAATGCAATTAGTATCTGAAGGACAACAAAATATTATTTTAAACGGCAATCCATCAAAAACTTTTTTTAAATCCACTTATGCAAAATACACTAATTTTGGTCTCCAAAAATTTAGAGTCGATTTCGAAGGTTCAAAAACTTTGCGGTTATCAGAACCCTCTTACTTCACTTTCAAAATCCCTCGTTATGCGGATTTATTAATGGACTGCTATTTATCCATAGACTTGCCTAATATTTGGAGTCCAATTGTGCCTCCCAATTCTGACCCAACCAGTCCAAGTTATAATGGCGGTCAGTGGATTCCCTATGAATTCAAATGGATTGAATATTTGGGTGCTCAAATGATTTCAAAAATTGAAATTACATGCGGCAATCAAACCTTGCAAGAATTCTCGGGAGCGTATTTGGTTGCATTGGTGCAACGCGATTTCCTTGCGGGAAAGCGTGCTCTATTCGAAAAAATGGTCGGACATGTTCCCGAGTTATTTGACCCTGCAAATGCCGGCACCCGCGTTAACTCTTATCCAAACGCTTTTTACACTACAAATCAAGCTGGCGCTGAGCCGTCAATCCGTGGTCGCACTTTGTATGTGCCATTGAATGCGTGGTTCAATTTGAAAAGTCAAATGGCATTCCCTTTGATTTCTCTGCAATATAATGAATTACACATCAATGTAACAATGCGTCCAATTCAAGAATTATTTCAAATTCGCGATGTATTTGACGCGGCCAACAACTTTCCTTATATTGCACCCAACTTCAATCAATACTATATGCAATTTTATCGTTATTTACAGACTCCGCCTGATGTAGAGTTGGGTCCTTTATCTTATGTTGATACAAGAACAATATGGAATGCTGATATTCACCTGAACTGCACCTATTGTTTCTTATCCAATGAAGAATCGAGGATTTTTGCTCTCAATGAACAAAAATACCTTTTCAAACAAGTGAGAGAAACTGTTTATTACAATGTTACTGGTCCTAATAAGATTTCCACTGATTCGATTGGTATGATTTCCAATTGGATGTTTTATTTTCAACGCAGCGATGCCAATTTGCGCAATGAATGGTCTAATTACACGAATTGGCCTTATCGTTATATACCCAACGATTTAATACAAGCGCCCACGGATGGTACATACACAATTATTAGAGATGGTCAACCTGTAACAATCGGTCCAGGTGTAAATAGCGACGGCAAATTGAGCGGTTGGATGATTACTGGGCACTACAACTTTGAAAACATTAAGAATATTTTAGTAAGTATGGGTATTTTATTGGATGGTATATATCGAGAGAATGATCAACCTTCCGGTGTATTCAACTATATTGAAAAATACACGCGCACTGATGGTAATGCACCGGACGGCCTATATGTTTACAACTTTTGTTTGCATAGTTCTCCGCTCGATTTGCAACCTAGTGGGGCAATGAATATGAGTCGATTCACCACTATAGAGTTGGAGACTACAACAATTATACCGCCATTAGACCCTTATGCACAATCATTAGCAATTTGTGACCCACAAACTGGTAATGTTATTGGAATAAATAAACCGACATGGAGAATTTACGATTACAACTTTAATATGGTTTTGTTTGAAGAGCGCATCAATATGATTACATTTGTTGGTGGAAATTGCGGTCTTATGTATGCAACTTAAATTTATCTGCGTTGATTCGACCTTCTTTTATTTTTATTTGATTTGTTATGCTTCGACTTGTTGTGCTTCGACTTATTTCGTCGTTTTCTACGAGATTTTTTACCTCCAACTAAACCAGCTAACTTGGCAGCCACGAATGCAGCCCCTGCAGCAGTTAATGCATATACCACGCAGCTCATCATATTACATACAGTCAACTTTTGTTTTTCTTTATCAAATTTAATCTTTGGTGTTTTTAAATTTACTGTTACCGGTGATCTTTTATAACTTAATGGATCGTATAATTCAATTTCTGTTGCTCCCAATTCTCTAGCATTGTATTGTGCATTTATTTCTGCTTCATTTATAGGCGCTGTAAATGCTCTTGTCATTGTGCCTGGAATTGCGAATTCAGGAGTCCAGCTTTCATGACCCACGCTTTGAGCAAGAGCTCTCTCTCCTCTTCTGGCTTCCCTAGCACCCTTATATTCTCTACGAGGTTGAAAATATTCTTCTTTTATTTCTTTGGTCCCGGTTGGGTATCTTCGTCTAAAACCTTTTTCTTCTTCTCTATTTACTGGTAGTGGATTAATTTTAACGCGAAATAATGGATTTTTTCCAGTGGACATTTACATTATACAAACATTTATTTATTTGATAAAAAGGCATTCGCCGCTAAAGGGCCATCGTCAACAAATTCCCCTGACAAAGATGGTCTTGGAGGATACTTTGGTAAAAAGGGTAGAATCTGAATACTCGGATTAAACTTTTTATTATAGAGTTCCATTCCAACATCAAATGATTTTCTCCATTCGTTGACTCCTTTAAAATATTTCATAGGCATCAAATTCTCTCCTTTGTCATATAATTTGGCCTGAGTACCTATATCCGTAGTTAAAACAGAATAACGCGGGGTAATTCCAGTGGTAAGCTTCCCCGCGTCATTTTGCCCACCCACATCTTTTTTAATGTAATCCGGCACATACACCTTTGGCTGACAACCGTAACAATCTACATCACTCGTGCATTGCTCACCAGTCTTTGAACAACGCGCCAATGGCCCGCACATATTTTCGCAACTAAAAGTTGTATTAATTGGCAAATTCACAGTGTGACTGGTTTCAGGTGTTCCCATATCTATGGTGGGTTGTGCGTACATATCAAAACCTTCCTTCATTCCATTGACGCAAGGTTTGTATTTTATTAAATAACTACCCCATTTTATAATTCCCATAAACATAAATACTGAAATAACAAGTAAAATAATGTTTATTGCCGTTTTTGTTATAAGCTTCATATTATATATATATTATTATTATTTTAGCGTATAACTTAGAAATAGGAAATTTTACAAAAATTTAGTATGTTAATATAATATGTCAGACACATCTGAGACTACCGCAATAGATGAAAAAAAAGAAACTACAAATCCGAGTCCAACAGACCCTGTTACTGAAACTACTACATTTTTTTCAAATCTAGTACAACAATTAATCATCCTAATTGTTCTTATTATTGCAGGAGGATTAATGCTTTGGAGCGCAAGGGTTGCTCAAACAAATCTTATGCCAACAATTATAGAAGCGGAGCCTTTTACTTCTGCTCCACTGAATCTTGCAACTTCTCCAGTTAATTTTAATGTTATTAAAACGACAGATGACAATGGTCAACCAATAGTAAAATCAACAAAAATAGAATTCCCTTTTGAAGAAAATATGCGAATTATAAAATATGGATTTTTTGGGTTGGACTCTATTCGCGATTGGACAGATGGCCCAAAATCCACTCCATTTTGGCGCTATCTAGGAACAATTTATGAAAAAATGATAATAAATTTTGTTTCAAATGCAAGTAGTTTTTATAATATATTGAATACAAATTGCAGTGAAAGCTTTATTGTTTTTGTTATGCCATACTTGTTGTTTTTTATTTGGCCTTTCTTGTTGTTAGGATTTGGTTCGATAAATTTGCTTTACGGTTTATTCTTAATGTTTACTGAAATTCCAAAGCTTTTCAGTGAAAAGGAAGGTTGTTATGAAGAACCAGTATCTAATGTCCAAGGTCCTGTTTTTGAAAAAGACTATTATAATAAAGATACAAAAGAATGGATTTATAAATTAGACGAAAATAAACAACCAATTCCTGTAACCAAGACCCGCGTTCTATGGAATGACCCGGAAGATGCAACATCAAAAAATCGGCTTACATATTTCTGGTATATATTTTTAGCAATTTGTTCAATTTTTATGCAGATAGGACCATTTACAATGTTTTGTTTTAGCACTCGAAGTCTATTCACCGCACTTTTTTTGCCTTTTTGTCTGAAAGCATTTATAGTGGACACTGGTTCAACTGATAAGGAGGAAAAACAACCTAGTGAATACACAAAGGGAACAGCAATTATCGACATATTGAAGTACAAATTAAATATAGTAATGTACATAATTTCTTACTTTGTTGTTAAAGATGCGGGTTTATCATTAGGTACAATGGGAGCAGTTATTGCCATTATTGCGTGCATTCTTGTATATGTATTTTATCCTAATATTTATAAATCGAGTAACGGAGATGGACCAGGAATATCAACTGGGTTGGCAGATTTTTCTCAGGAAAGCAAGATTTATGGTCCTAGCATAATTAACAACCTAAGCCAATGTAAGGATAATGCTTCTTCTGTAATTTCAAGTGTAGCTAATGGAATACCATACAGTTTTACTCCCAATCCAGAATTTCCAGTTGCTCAAACCATTATTACCACGCCTGCCACTGCATCGACTTTACCGGTAGTTCAAGGGGAAATTGTACCGGAAAATATGGCATCTGAAGTTAAAAAAACAGAGGTTCCAGTGGCCACTCAAATAGTAGGAGGTCGCAAAAGCAGAAAAAGAAAAGTCTGTTAGAAAATATAGATAACTTATTATTTAGTTTAAGATTAAATAATAATATAAACAAAAGCGATATAAGTAATTAATGGGGAAAAAATCAAAGAATCCACAGAAACAACAACAGCAGCAGCCCAAGCCAGTCACTCCTTGTCCTACAAAAGTAGACAATTCCAAATACCCATTTGTTAGTATTTGCACCCCCACATTCAATCGTCGTCCTTTCTATGAAATGATAATCCAATGTTTTAACCATCAAACTTATCCAAAAGACCGAATGGAATGGATTATAATCGATGACGGTACTGATAAAATCGAAGACCTTGTCAAACATATTCCCCAAGTAAAATATTTCAAGTATGATGAAAAAATGAATCTGGGTAAGAAGCGCAATTTGATGCACGACAAGTCAAAAGGCGATATTATTGTTTATATGGACGACGACGACTATTATCCACCAGAGCGTGTTGCGCATTGTGTGGAGACGCTTCAAAATAATCCACAAGCGATGGTTGCCGGTTCAAGTGAGATGTATATTTATTTCAAACACATCAATAAGATGTATCAATTTGGTCCTTATGGTCCGAATCACGCAACGGCAGCCACTTTTGCTTTTAGACGCGAGTATTTAAAACACTCAAGATATGAAGATGGTGCAGCTTTGGCAGAAGAGCGTCATTTTTTGAAGGGATACACAACACCTTTTGTGCAGATGGATTCAATGAAGACGATTCTTGTTTTCTCACATATACACAATTCATTTGACAAGAAGAAGTTGTTAGAAGAGCAGGGTCCTAATCCATTTGTAAAGGAGTCAACAAAGACGGTAGAGGATTTTGTGAAGGAACCGGGAATTAGAGATTTTTTTATGACCAAGGTTGAAAACTTATTGGATGCTTATGAGCCTGGTAGACCAGAAAATAAGCCGGAAGTATTAAAGCAAATTAAAGAAATAACAGAAAAACGACAAAAAATGCAAGAAGAACAACAAAGACAACATCAAATGATGATGCAACAACAAGGACAAGGCCAGACCCAACTCATCCCCCTTACACCCGACATTATAAAACAATTGCAAGACCAAGGCGCTCCACCAGAGTTGATTCAGCAGTTTCAAATGCAGGGAGGTGTGCCAGTAAACGGTCCTCCATTACCTTCTGGACAAATGCCAGTGCAAGTGCAAATGCCAGGACAACAGATGCAAGGAGCAAATCCGCAAATTTTACAGCAATATGAGTGCAGGTTTGCAGAACAGCACAATATAATTCAATCTTTAATGAAAGAAAACATAGACTTAAAAGACAAGGTTGAGTATCTAGAAAAAAAAATCAAATCTTTCATCGAAGCTAAAATCGAGGAAAAGAAAAAGGGATTGTCTTTAAGTTAAAAATCTCTGTATATAAGTTTTTACGGTTTTAAATCCCCATTTTTCATTTCTTTAATCATTCAAAAAAAAATTGATTTAAATACAAGTCAATAATTAAAATACACACAAGCAGTTAGTAAGAAGCAAGAATGGCTTACGAGTATGAGAACGAGTTTTACGGCTATGCCAATGACGATGACGCTGAGTCTTGGGCCTCTGAGTCCAAGATGACCAAGAAGATGAAGCGCGAATTGGCGGAACTGAATAAGGAGGACAAGAACTTCTACCAGTTGAAGCGCAAGCCCAATTCCTATACTACCAAGACCATCAATGTTTTCGGGTCCGGGGATGTTGGCACATCGATTCGAGACGCCATCACTGGCGTGCGCAACTTTGGGCACAAGGTTGGTAGTGCGAGCGAAGACCTCTATTTCAAGGCGCGCATTTGCACGGGTGAGTTTGGCAACAGGGAAGCCCCTACGCTGTTCTTCGAATCACCCGAACAATATGAGCGTCATATGCTGCAGACCCTTGACGCCGATACAAAGATGCGGTGGCACAGGAAGAATCAAGCTGCCAAGCGCGAAATGGATTGCGGGGATGAGCCGCGCAATATGAAGGTCTTGACGAGTGGAGAGCGAGTCACTGTAGTAAAGTAATTAATTTGTCTACAAGAATAAAAATATTGGTTTAAAAACTATTCAAACAATATATTAATGAACCTTATTATATTGTTTTTTTGTTTGGTAACATCGCCTTTATTGAAATACACTTTTAACAAAACCGTAAATGACATTTATAGCGGTTGCGATGAGAGATATCCAATTCGAGAAAACAATATTACCGAAAATATGAATCAATTGATTCTTTCTGATGAGGACATACTTCTAATTGCAAAAATTCGCAAATATTTTTTGTATAAAGACTTCTTAAGAACATTAGAAAATAATAAAGTGTCGGTTCAAGATAAACTTCGCATTATTGAGGATAACAATCTATTACAAGACGAATCATCAAAATATACTACTAACTTATTAGCCGGCGGATTAATGGATGACTTCAACTTTGAGCTTTAGTCTTCGTCAACGCTCTTATCTTCGCCATCTTGGTCATCTCCTGCATCTTCCTTTGTATACTTTTCTAAATAACGGTAAATTCGATTAATATCTAATTTGGTTATTTCATAATTCTCAAACAGACCTATCATTTGGTTGTCATCATACTTATTTTTCAGGTCCAAGAAGAAGGAAAAAATGTCTTTCTGGTCCATTCCCAGTTGTTGACATAAATTCTGAATGAAAAGAGAATTATTGTATTCAGTAGAATACTTGGTTAACACCTTTGTAAATCGGACCTCTTGCGGATTGTATTTCTGCTTCTTCTTTAAAGTATCGTGATATATTTTATTGTTCTTGAATGTTTTGATGAGAGAACTCATTTCATTAAACTGCCATATTTGCTTCTGAAATGTAATTCTATCAATGTAATCTGCGAAGCACATATTTTGCAGTATATTCAAGTAAAATGGAATACTTTGTTCCTTCTTCATTTTGCCTAAAACATCAATGATGTTTTCGTGCCACAATAGGCCTACAATTGTTCTATCCGTTTCATTCATCAAGGTCAAATGTTCGTCCATTTTGAAAGGCTGATTTATGAGCTTCTGGGTTATTTTTTTCGTGTCATCATTGTATGATTTGATTTGAAAAATATTCTGAATTATCTCGTTTTTCAGCATTGATTGCTTTTTATTGTATATGTTTGCAATAGAATTCACCTTTCTTAAATCGGATTGAACAAACTTTATTATATTTTGAAGCAAGGAGTCTTCCAAGGTTGGCATAAGTGAATTTATTATGTTCAACATTTGCGGTTGAGTCGGTAGTTTCAATTCAACTACATTGCACACCTTCATAAGCTCCTTTATTTTCTTGTCTATGTGATAATTGCCTATGCATATAATCGGGTTCATTGTTACCTCTTCCAGCTTCTGTTTCTTCGTCTTCTTGGGTCGAATAAGTTTTATAAGAGTATTGATGCCGCCCTTGTCGCCATTGTTCATACCGTCTATTTCGTCCATTACTATGGCTATTTTCTTGACCTTTTTATGAAACATTGACATAATATTCTTGTCTGACATATTGTGCTTTGTTATTGTGTCTATAATCGACTTATTTCTAATATCTCCCGCGTCGTATTTTACTACATCGTAATCCAATTCTTTCAAGATATTGGTAACAAATGTGGTTTTTCCTGTTCCTGGTTCGCCGTAGACATAGATACCTTTTTTAAGTAGGGGATTGCTCTTGTTTAATTCAAAATCGCGGAGGACATCCTTCATTTTCTCGGCTTCGCCTTCTCTCTTTAAAATTTTATTTATTTCTAGTTTCTCCATCTTATACTTTTAATAGTATTCTTTTTATGTTGATTTTGACTCAAAAGCAGTGAACCAAGGATACAAGGATTTCCGCCCCGCACCCCTCCTCTTAATTGCAAATTTTTATTAATTTCAACACCAATAATGGTTGAGATTAATTATTTTATTAAAAGGAGGGGTGCGGGGCGGAAATCCTTGTATCCTTGGTTCCCTGCTTAGTTTCTCCATCTTATACTTTTAATAGTATTCTTTTTATGTTGATTTTGACTCAAACCCGAATTTACAATATATCTATTAACAATTTGTTTGCATTTATCTGACTCATTTTCAATGCAATATTCGAGTAAAAAATATATATAGTTTGAAAACAGTGTTGTTTTATAAGTGTATTTCTTAAAAAAGAGCCATCGTTCAAAGTTTTCTTGGATTAAAAGCCCAAACACGAAATCATTATCTCTGCGAACCATTGCTCGAATATAATTCTCGTACTGACTTCTTTGAATGAACTTTCTTACCAACTTGTGATTTTTTAGATACATCTTTTTATTCAAAAATATTAATGTTTTTAGGGGGATAAAATCGTAAATAACAGGAACAAGTTCTTCGGGCAATCTTGAAATATTTGCAAAAACAGATGCATTATTTGAAAATCTAGATGAGTTTTTTATGATGACTTGTTGTTTTTGTTCTTCTGGTTGTTCTTGATACATTATTACATTATATAGAGATAATTTTAAATATTAAAATGTCCACTTATTATAACAATGCCAGATTTTATACCCGAAAAATTTGAACCAATAAAAAATATAGAATTCAAGGCAACACAAATATGGCCTGATGGCGAACCTATAACAAAAATTAAAACTAGATTTAAAACTGCCGAAGATATGCAACTTATGATTCTAAATATATTTGTTCACGATTTTGGTCACGATTTTAATTTTTATGGTTATATGTCTAGAATCTTATCAAATATCAAAGAATTAGAAAATTTGGGAATAAATATTAGTAATAAATTTATTAAAGAAATTGTATCTCAACTCCCTTTTGGCGAGAGAAAAGTTTTTATGTATAATGACACAAAATTTAAAAATGTTCCGGATGAAGCTCCCGAAAGAGCAACTTCTTCATTTGCGTCATATTTAAGAAAAAAACAAGCATTTAATGACAACGAAAGAAAATTTGAAACTCCAATAGCATCTCGCGGTGGGGCAAAAACTTTTCCCAGTCAAAGTCAACTCCAAACTATCAGTTCTATTTTGGATAAAAAGAGCCCTGATGATGCAACTATACCATCCCCCTCGCAAATTGAAGATATTATTCCTCTTGAAGAAAGGGATGCTCCTCAAGATATTGCTCAAGGCACCAAAGAAAAAATAGGGTTAGAAGGGGAATCTGGATCCTTAGACGAAGAATTTGTAGTTCAAGTTCCAATTTTAAAAGAGTTAACTGAAGAACAAATTAGAATATTAACAGAAGGAAGATATTTTGAACTCTATGCAAATGCTGCAGATTTTTTATCTATGTATGAAACATTAAAATTATATCCCGTTGCTTTTTTAGGACCAAATTATTATACTGACCTCATACCAGAAAGTGCTGATGAAAATGAAGATGCATTTTATAAATATTATACACATTTTCAAATCATAACTGCCTTTTACGGACTGATATGTTATTATGATGATTTTGTTGCCCAAAAATTATATGATAATGAAAAAGAGGCATTTATTACAACTCTTTTTTCTAATCTTTTAACAATCTTACTAGCAAGTTATTTAACAGTTATAAATGAAAAGGGAGCTAATTATTTTTTAGGCGAGGGTTCTGAAGACCCTCTTTTAATTTTGAACTCTAAAGAGGTAATGGATGCGTTTAATAAGTTTTTTATAAAGTATGTTAGTTCTGGAGATGAAGAATTCGACAATTTTAAAGAAACTATAATGAACCAAATTCAAATTGAACAAGACGAAGGCTTAGAAGGAGGTGGAATAGAAGATGAAGGGATTGCAGCAATACAAGCTATTGGACTTCCGCCTCTTAAACCATTAGATTTTACTAAAAAAATTTTGGTTAAAAGAGAATATGGTATTTTTCACAATAATTTATTAGCAACAATAACGCGCGGTATATTTTTAAAAACAGGTATATGGCAAACAATTTATCCAGAAGTGTCGGATTTCACTCAAGACAATATTTCTTCAATAACCAAGGAACTCTTAGAAACAAAATTTAAAAATCCGTTGCTTATTGCTGAGATACTTGTTGTAAAACATATGTTGTTAGAGGTGTTGCCGGATTTCTTACATTTGGCAAAAGACATTGATGAAAAATTACGCACCTTTCTTGAAATTTATTTAAGCAATTGTGATAAAAGTCCTTTAGCTTCATTAGTCGATGACAGGATACCTGATGATATTAAAGATGAAGAAATGGCTATTGGAGAAAAATATAAAGTAAATTCAGATGATGAGAATGAGGATCCTTTAGAGGATGAAGAGGAAGAAGAGGGGTTTGAAGGGGGAGGAAAAGAAGAAGGAGTTGCAGGAGTTGGAGAAGAAGGAGCTAGAGAAGAAGGTGTTGTTCCACTAGATATACCGAAAATAGGAGAAGAAGGAGCTAGAGAAGAAGGAGCTAGAGAAGAAGGTGTTGCAGGAGTTGGAGAAGAAGGAGCTAGAGAAGAAGGTGTTGTTCCACTAGATAAAATTGTTAAACCAAAAGTTGTGAAACAGTTAACTTTGGAAGAAATTGAGGCGGCGTATGACACCAATTTAAAAGTTGTTGCAAATTTAAGAGCAAGTAAAATACCACCTATAACATTATCTACTGGAGGAACTATTAATAACATGTATGATTTATTGAAAATGAATACGATAATGATTACAAAGGCATCCGCCCCGGTTGAAGCATCTATCGATGAACTCGGAGAAGAAGTTTCACCTCCCGTCCCCGCCAGGATTTTTTCTTATCCAGCGCCACATAAAAAATTTGTTTTGGATAATGCTGCAAAGCTAACTAAAAATGTAAATGGTTTTAAATTGCAGGAATCTCATTCTCTACTTGACGGTTTAAAAATCACTTTACCAAATACATCGGAGTTTAATGCATTAAAAAAAAAATTTGTTGATGCGCAAAAATTTTTTGGATTATATAAATCATTAAAACGCGGCGTTTTATGCGCAGGTTCTTCAATGATGGACGCAATGGACAACTGTTCTCTCGAAAGAGGTGCAACCGAAACAAAAGAAATAGGCACAACAAATTTTGAACTTGTTTTTGGAGAACCATCTGACCCTATGTATTTTAGTTATGGAGGTGCGGTTTTATATTACAACGGCGAAGCAGTTGAAGAAGGAGTTCCTGCAAATATAAATGTGCATATTGATTTTTCATTGAAAACTAGATTGCCTGGACAAGAAATTGATGAAGCTAGAGTAAGGGTTGATGAGTTAGATGTTGCAACTTCGGAAGAATTGAAGGCCAGAATAGTATATAGAACAGTAATTAAAAGAGTGGACAAATTGTTTAAGAGAGTATTTAAATCAAGCGAAATAAGAGAAACAGAATTAACTGAAGAAGACTTAAGAAACTTACCTGAAACTTTAAAATTGAGTACTGCAGAAAAAAATAGATTGAAAATGATAAAAAAAATGAAACTTTTGTGGAGTTATTTACAATTTAATCCAT
>Ga0164295_10002820_pt1 | contig 14161 bp, 8 predicted proteins | sample GEODES006metaG_FD_111798 | JGI IMG/M metagenome (GOLD analysis project Ga0164295, IMG submission 111798) | Oligotrophic lake water microbial communities from Sparkling Lake, Wisconsin, USA - GEODES006 metaG | ecosystem: Environmental > Aquatic > Freshwater > Lake | place: USA: Sparkling Lake...
CCCGGCCGCCCCACCGACATTCTCGCCCGCCTGCTCGAGCGTCCCACCCCGCTGGTCCGTTCGTCAGCCGGTGCCGTCCCTGCGGCCGGACGGTCGACCGAAGGGGTGACGATGCGGCAATGGCGCCACGTCGAGCTCCCCGCCATCCTCCGGATCTACAACCAAAACGCGGCCCGCTTCGTTGGCCCACTCGATCGCGGCGAGGCCTACTCGCGTTGGCTGGTTAGCCGCGGGGCCTTCGACTCGATCCTCGTCGCCCTTGTCGGCCAGGACCGCTACGACCTTCACGAGACCTCCGCCCGGATCGTCGGCTACTGCATCCAGGCGGGCCATCGGATCCTCGAGCTTCTCGCCGATCCGGAGTTCCCCGGACTCGAGCGCGAGATTCTCGCCCGGGTGTGTGCCGAAGCGATCGAGAACGACCGTCAGGAAATCGTCTACGAGTCGAGCGCCGCCGATCCGCTCCACGCCGCGGTCGCGGGGGGCGAGAGCCTCGTGCAACCCCACGACCGGATGATCGTCGCCAAGCTGATCCGTCCGCTCGAGGTCTTCCAGGCCGTGGCGCCTGCCACGGTAGCCCGGGCCGCGGCCGCGGGGATCCGCGAAACGCTCGAACTGGGGATCGAATCGCCCGGCTTCCGTGGCTCGGTTGTCGTTGCTGACGGAAAGGCCACGGTGCAGCAGGGGCGGGTCGGCCGGAGTTGGCTGCGGCTGGCAGATGACGAGCTCGCCCGTCTCCTTCTCGGCCAGTGTGATCCGGTCGAGGCGGTGGCCAGGGGCACCATGGAGCCCTCGACGCAGATGGCCCAGCGGCTCGCCGGTATTCTCTTCCCCCGCCAGCCCCTTTGGTGCCCGGTGTGGGACGACGTGCCCGCTTGATGAAGCCTCGGGCCAGCACTCCGGGGACGCTCGTTTTCCGCTCATGAGCGGCTGCTACGATTTTCCGGCGTTTGTGTCTCGGCACCTTGTGACACCAGCCCCGGGAACGTTTTCATGACTTTACGCTGCCGTGTTCTTCTCGCGACCTTGCTCGGCTGGGTTGCAAGCGGGCTTCCCTCCTCTGCCGCCGAGCCACCTCCGACGGCGACCGTCCCGGCGGTGTCGCTGCGGCCCACCGATCGCTTCGCCCGGCTCCAGTGGGATGCCACCCACTCAGAGAGCGCCCCGTGGGGCCACTGGGGGGATCAGCCAGGGCACTACATCTCCTGGTCGAACCACTCCAACCGGCTCATTCCCGTCTACACCTTCGGCATCGGCCTCGATGGAGTGGCGGGCGAGCAGAGCGCTTACCGCAGCGAGGATCGGCTTCGGGAGATCTACGGCCGGCTCCCCGAGCACACGCACAACACCGCCGCCGATTACTTCGACCAGACCGATGTCCATGCTCTCCAGGCGGCGGCAGCCGCCGCCGGCAAGCGGCGGATCATTCTCATGGTCTTCGACGGGTTGGATTGGACGACGACGCGCACCGCCGCGATCGCGCAGTCGGGGAATGTCGCCTACGATTCCGGCCGCGGCACGGGGCTCTCGTTCCAGGATTACGCCGGCGCCCCGACGGCCTTCGGGTTTTGCTGCACGAGCCCCGCCAACGACGGCACGAAGGTCGACGTCGATGCCCAGGCGCTCAAGAACCCCGGCGGCGACAAGACCGGCGGCTACGACGCGGCGATGGGGGGGACAACACCGTGGGACCCGATCGCCCAGGCCACGTATCTGATCGGCCGGGATCGCTACCGTCCCCATGCGGTCTGTGATTCGGCCGCCTCGGCCACCGCCTTCTGCTCCGGCCGCAAGACCTACAACGACGCGATCAACGTCGATCCCACGGGGGAGCAGGTGGAGCCGATCGCGCGCACGCTCCAAAAGCAGGGGTGGGCCGTCGGGACGGTGACGAGCGTGCCGATCCCCCATGCCACGCCGGCCTGTGCCTACGCCAACAACGGCAGCCGCGACGACTACCAGGACATCACCCGCGACATGGTCGGCCTCCGCTCGGTGTCGCACCGCGGGGAGCCACTGCCTGGCCTCGACGTCGTCATCGGCTGTGGGTTTGGCGGCGACACCCCCGACGATTCGAAGCAGCAGGGGGTCAACTACGAGCCGGGGAACAAGTACGTCGCCCCCTCGACGCTCGCCGCGATCGATGCCGGGAAGGGGGGGCGTTACCGGATCGCCCAGCGAACGGCGGGGCGGAAGGGGGCGGAGGTGCTCGCCGAAGGGGCAGCCGCGGCGATCGCCGGCGGAGAGCGTCTGTTTGGCATGTTCGGCACCAAACCTGGCAATCTCCCATTTGCCACAGCTGACGGCGGCTACGACCCGGTGATCGTCTCCGAAGAGGGGCGGAAGAAGCTCTTTGCCCTCGGTGAACAATCGGGACTGGGGCTCAAGTACAGCCAGCCGATCCACTACACCCCGGCCGACGTCGACGAGAATCCGACGCTTGCCGAGATGACGGTGGCGGCGCTCGATGTCCTTGCTGCGAAAGAAAAGCCTTTCTGGCTGATGGTGGAGGCGGGGGATGTCGACTGGGCGAGCCATGGCAACGACATCGATACGGCCATCGGCGCGGTGAACAGTGGCGACGCTGCCTTCCGGGCGATCACGGGCTGGGTCGAGGCGCACGGCGGCTGGGACGACACGGCGGTGATCGTGACGAGCGACCACGGCCACATGTTCGTGCTCGAAAAGCCCGAAGCCTTCGCGCGGTGAACGCCCGGTGAGGCGGGAGCCGGTGCGGTGCGAGAATCGGCGATCCTGGCCCCACCCGATTCGCTGATGGCCATCTTCGCCTTCGTGCGGATCGGCATGAGCCGCCGTGTCTTCGAGCGCCCCATGACGCTCGCGGAGGTCTCGGAGCACGTCCGCTCGTGGCTCGACCGGAGCGTCACGCGCGTGTTGCAGCCACAACACGATCACGCCGCCCGAGTTCTCGAACTCCTGCGCGAGGCACAGACAGCCGGCCCGAATCTCGTCACGGACGCGCAGATTGCGGCCTTCACGATCGCCCACAAAGCGACTATCCACACGGCTGACCGCGACTTCATGCGTTTCCGCGGGGTCGAGCGCCGCTTTCCGCTCGAGGCGTGAGCGGCATGTCGCCGCCAGACCGTGGATGTGGTCGAAGCCGCCCTGATCAGCCGTGGCCGCGGGCGCCGGCGAGCCATTCGTTGGCCCAGGTGCGCACCCCCTCGATCCCCTTGCGGTGGCAGAAGTCGCCGAGGGTCTCTCCCGTCTTCCGCTCCGCCTTATAGCAGGAGAGGACGGCGGTGATCTCCTTGGCGAGATCCTCGAAGGGAACAACATCCTTGTACTGCTCGTTGAGCCGGTCCCCGAGGAGCCGGCCGCCGAGGAAGAGCGTGTACTTCCCCGCCGTCCGCCCAACGATGCCGATGTCGGAGTTGTAGGGGCGGGCACAGGCGTTCGGGCAGCCGGTCATGCGGACGGTGAAGGCGTCGTGCGAAAGCCCCAGTTTCGCCACCTCCGGCTCGAGGCTGTCGATGAGCCCGGGCAGAACGCGCTCGCTCTCGGCCACCGCGAGGCTGCAGGTGGGGAGGGCCACGCAGGCCATGCTCCAGCGGCGGAGCGTCGAGATCTCCTCCGAGGTCTTCACGCCATGAGCATGGAGTATCTCGGCGATCCGGTCGCGGTCGCTGGCCGCAAGATCGGTGAACAGGAGGCTCTGGTGGGCGGTGATCCGCACCCCCGGCGAGAGTTCGCGGAGGATCTTGCGGACGGCTGTCTTCAACTGAAAACCGTCGCGGTCGACGATCCGGCCGTTCTCGACGTTGAAGCCGTAGAAGTATTTTCCATCCCCCTGCTCGAACCAGCCGATGTGGTCGTCGAAGCCATGGACGTCGGAGGGATGGCAGGGGGCAAGCGGCTTGCCGAAGTATTCCTCCACCTTCGCCCGGAAAGCCTCCAGGCCCATGGTGTGGATCGTGTACTTCAGTCGCGCGGTCTTGCGGTCGGCGCGGTTGCCGTAGTCGCGCTGCACCTTGACGATCGCCTCGGCGATGCCGAGGACATCCTCCGGGGGAACGAATCCCAGTCGCTTGGCCAGGGCCGGGAAGGTCTTGGCGGCGCTTGGCGTGACGCCCATCCCGCCGCCGGCGACGACGTTGTAGCCGAGGATTTTTCCATGTTCATGGACGACGATGAAGCCGAGGTCGTTGGCGTAGACGTCGGTGCAGTTGTCCTCGGGGAGAGCGAACGCCGTCTTGAACTTCCGCGGCAGGTAGGTGGGGCCGTAGATTGGCTCGATGGGCTGGCTAGGTTCGACCGGCTCCGGGCCGCCGGCCACGCGCTCCTTCTCACCCGTCTCCGGATCAGTCAGCCAGATCTCGTAGTAGGCCCGCGTCCGCGGGGCGAGATGGACGGCGAGTTCGTCGAGCTTGGCCTGCATCTGGTCGCGGACGGAATTCCCGTGGATCGGCGCCGGGCAGCACATGACGTTGCGCTCGACGTCGCCGCAGGCGGCGAGCGTCGTCATCTGGTTGGTATGGACCTTCTGCATGAACTCCTTCAGATCCCCCTTCACCACGCCATGGTGCTGGATCGACTGCCGCGTCGTCAGCCGGATCGTGCCGTTGCCGATCTCGTCCCCCATGTCGAGCGCGGCGAGGAGTTGGGCGGCGGTGAGCTTTCCCCCCGGCACGCAGGTGCGGATCATGAAGCTGATCTCGCGGACGCTCTTGGCCCCCTCCCGGCTCTTCCGCTGCTCGCGGTCGTCCTGCTGGTAGGTGCCGAAGTTCTTGAGGAGCTGGACACTCCCCTTCCCGAAGCCAGGGGCCCCGTCGACGAGTTCCTTGGCGATATCCCCGCGGAGGAAGTTGCTCGCGGTCTTGAAGCCCTCGACGGCGGTCAGCTTCGGAGCATCGGCGGGCTTCTGGTCGTCGCTCATCGTGGATCTCGCTGGAGGTCGGTGCGACTCGGCGGGGGACGCAAAGTGAGCCCCTTTCGGGCGCTCCAATATGCAAGAATAGCCCCTCGGGCGTGCGGCCGACACCCCGGTGTTGCCCCCCCTCTTTTCCTCGCCGGAGCCAGGCGTCCATGGGCTATTTCGCCTTCTTCCTCCTTCTCACCGCCGCCTTCCTCCTCTGGTCGGCCGCCTGCACGGCCGGCGCTGCCCGCAGCGCCCGGCGCCGGGCGCTGTGGCTCTTCCTCGGCGTTGCCCTCCCCGTCCTCGCGCTCCTTCCCTGGCTGTGGGCAAGCGGATGGCTCGCCTTCGACGCCCGGATGCGCCCCAACTGGTTCGGCCCCGTCCTCACCGTCGCTCTCTCGGCGCTCATCGGCGGCCTCTGGATCAGCCGCGCCGGCATGACGACGATCGCTTCCTCGGCGGTGGCGGTCGCCTCGCGCTGGCCCGTGATCGGCCTGTTCGCTTTTGCCTTCCTCGCCAAGGCGGTGTCGTTTGGCACGCTTCTGATCCTCGACAATGCTGTCGCCGCCGAGGCCCGGGCGATGCGCGTTGAGGCGGCCTCCATGATGCAGGCGGCGCTGCCGCCGGCCATCGCCGACGCCGAGAACGCCGCCATCCTCCACGCCCAAGCGGCCGCCGCGTTCGCCGCGGCCCCGGACCTCAAGGCTGCCGATGGTCTGTTCAACGCCCCTGCGATCGACGCTTCGAGCCCCGCCGTCGGCGAACTGCTCGCCCGTCACGCGGGCCTCCTCGACACGATCCGCCGCGCCGCCGACATGCCGGCCTGCCGCTTCCCGCGCGATTGGACCAGGCCGAGCATCGACATGCTCCTGGCCGAGGTTCAGTCGTGCCGTAGCGAAGCGCGGCTCCTCGCGCTCGCCGCGCGCCACGAACTCGCCACGGGCAAGCCCGCCGAGGCCCTCGCCGATGCCACACGCCTCGGCCGTATCGGCCGGCAGGTGGGCTCCGAGCCGATCCTCATCTCCCACCTCGTGGGAATCGCGATCGACACGACGGCGCTGTCGGTCGTGGCCGAGATACTCCCCACGCTCACCTCCGCCGATGCCCTGCTCCTCGACGATCCGGCGCTTCGCGATCTCGTCGCCTCGACCCCGTCGCTCGTCCGGGCCATCAATGGCGAGGAAGCCTTCGGCCTCTCGACCTTCGCGAACTTCGCCGATGGCCGGGAAGGGATCGATGGCATGGGCCGGCTCTCCGGCGACCCGAACGTCGCTGTCCTCCCGCAGGAAGAACCTTTTTCCCTCCTCGCCGAGCCGCTCTCGGCCGTGTGGCGGGCGTTCATCCTGCCCGCCGACATCGCCAGCTACCGGCGCCGCTTCCAGGGCTATCGGCAGCTCGTGACAGGAGCCGTCGATCAATCGCGAACTTGGCCCGAGACGCAGAAGCAAATCGACGGCATCGAGGCCGAAATCAGCCGCACCGGGCCGGACGGTTTCCTCTCCCGGCTCATCGTGCCGGCCACCGACGCCGTGCTCCGCTCGCAGTGCATGGCCGTGGCCCGGCATCGGGCTGCGGAGGTGCTCCTGGCGGCCACGCGCGAGCGTCTCGCCACAGGCGCGATCCCGGAATCGATCGACGCCCTCGTGCCGGCTCGGCTCCCGTCGGTGCCGCGCGATCCGTTCACGACCGATGCGCCGCTCCGGCTGAAGGCAACGCCGGAGGAGGTTCTCGTCTGGTCGGTCGGCCCTGATGGCAAGGATGACGGAGGCCCACGGCAAGAGGGTGTGGAGAGTGACACCGACAGCGACGACGTCGGCTTGCGGATGCCGGTTACGCGCTGATCACCCCCGGCCCCTTACCCCGGCCGACGTCAGCGACGTGCTCGCCGCCTCGTTCTGACCCGTCCCACTGATCCGCCATCCGGAGTTTTCTCCCATGGGCTATTTCGCCTTCTTCCTCTTGATCACGGCCGCTTCGCTCCTCTGGTCGGCCGCCTGCACGGCCGCGGCGGTGAGGAGCGAGCGTTCCCGAACGCGGGGCTTGTGGCTCTTTCTGGCCCTCGCCCTGCCCGTCCTCGCCCTCCTCCCCTTCCTCGCCGAAACGGCCTATCTCGCCTTTGGAATCTTCCTCCACCCGAATTGGTTCGGTCCGGTGCTCACGGTCGTCCTCTCGGCGCTCATCGGCGGGATCTGGATCACCCGCGCCGGAATGACGTCCGTTCCCCGGTCGAACTCGGCGCTCGCCTCGCGTTGGCCGGTGATCGGGCTCTTCGCGCTGGCGATCCTCGCCAAGGCGGTGTCGTTCGGCACGCTCCTGATCCTCGACAACGCGGTCGCTGCCGAGGCCCAGGCGATGCGCGTCGAGGCGGCCACCATGATGCAGGCCGCAGTCCCGCCGGCGGTCGCCGACACCGAAAACGCCGCGAAGCTCTATGAACAGGCCGCCGCCACGATGGCAGACGATCCAACGCTTCGGGCGGCCGATACGGCGCTGAACTCAGTCAATCCCGAGGTGAACAGCGCGGCAGTCTCCGATCTCCTCTCGCGCCATGCCGCCACGCTCGACACGATCCGCCGCGCCGCCGATCGGGACAACTGTCGCTTCACGCGAGATTGGACGCGCCCGTCGATCGACATGCTCCTTCCGGAATTGCAGTCGCTCCGCTTGGCCGGACGCTTCCTGGCGCTCGCAGCCCGCCGCGCCGCGGCGGAGGGGCGGATCGAGGAGGCGCTCGCCGACACCGTCCGCGTCCAGCGGATCGGCAGGCACGCGACCACCGAGCCGATTCTCATCTCTCAGCTCGTCGGCACGGCCCTCGACGCGGTCGCCCTCGACACGCTCGCCGGCATTCTCCCCGCCCTCGGGCCCGACGATCTCGGCCGGCTCGACACGCCAGCGATGAACGACCTCGTTGGCCCGCCTCCGTCGATCTTTCGCGGTTTCATTGGCGAGGAGGCGTTTGGTCTCTCGACGTTTGCCGATTTCGCCGATGCGCGAAGCAACGTCGATGGACTGTGGGAATTGACCGGTAACCCAAACCTCGCCCCCGGGTCGTTCTCACGCTGGGTGTCGGCGCCGGCCTCGCTCCTCTTTCGCGTTTTTCTCCTCCCCTTCGACATCGCCAGCCATCGACGGATGATGCACGACTATCGACAACTGGCAGCGATGAACTTTGCCCGGCCCCAGCAGTTCGCCGAGCAGCAGAAGCAGATCGCGGCGATCGAGGCCGCGCTCCAGAAGGAACAACGGGCGGGACTGGTTTCGGCGACGATCAAGCCTGCAATGGCCCAGGTGTTCCGGAGTCAGACGCTTTCCATCGCCCGCCACCGTGCCGCGGCGGCCCTCGTCGCCGCCGCGAAGCACCGCCTCGAGACCGGTCAATTGCCAGAATCACTCGACGCCCTCATCCCTGACAAACTCCCCAACCTGCCGCGCGATCCGTTCACGACCGATGCGCCTCTCCGGCTGAAGGCGACGCCGGAGGAGTTTCTCGTCTGGTCGGTCGGCCCCGATGGGGAGGATGACGGTGGGCCGCAAAAAGACGGCGAAGAGCATGACACCAGCAACGACGACATCGGCCTGCGGATGACAGTCGGGGCGCCGGCCACGCCGTGAGCGCCAAGGGAGCCAGTTACTTCGCCTGCATGAGATAGGCGAGGAGATCGGCCATCGCCCGGGCGTCGATTGTCTTCTCAAACCCCTCGGGCATCAGCGACCGCTTGGTGTTCGTGAACGTCTCGAGATCATCCCGCGGGAGCGTGACGTCGACGCCGTCGGCGGTGCGGAGCGTGACGCTCTCCCCCGACTGTGCCGTGACAACGCCGGTGACCACGCGGCCATTGGTGTCGATCGCCGCGTGGGCATGGTAGGCGGGGAGGACCTCGCGGTTGGGATCGAGGATCGCAAGCAGCATCGCCTCCGGGCCGCGGGCCTGCACGGCCGTAAGCGCCGGCCCCGTCTCGCGCCCCTCCCCTTCGACGCGATGGCAGCCGACGCATTGCTTCTTGAAGATCGCCCGCCCCGCCTCGACGCTTCCCGTCGCCGGCAGGCTCGCCCGGTAGGCGACCACGAGTGATTCACGGTCAGCCGGCGGCGGCGCCCCGAGCACCTCGGCAGCACGCCCCGCCACACTCCTCTCGGGGAAGGCCCACAGGGCCGCGGCCGTCTGCCGGTCGAGATCGGCCGCCGCGAAGCGCCCCGCTTGAATCGCCTCGAGGAGGGCAAGCGCCCGCCCGGCATCGTGGGAGAGCGCTACCGCCGCCGCCCCACGGGCCTCGACGGAGAGCCGGGGAAGCGCTGCGACGAGCATCCCCCCGACGCCCGGATCGAGCGACCGATCGAGCACCTGGATCGCCGCCGTGACCAGCTCCGTCGGCTCTTCGGCGACAAGCAGTTTTTCAAGGTCGGCCGGATTGAAGAGCCCGCGCACGGCCCGAATCCGCCTGGCCACGTCAGCCTTGCGATCCAGGGCGACTTCGCGATTGTAGTCGCCGAGGCGCTTGACGAGCGCCTCGGTCGTGGCAACTGGCTCGATTTTGGTAACGTCCGATCCGGTGGCAGCAAGCGACGCGGTGAGCTCACCCAGAAGCACCGTGGCCGTCGGTCGAGTGTCGGTCGCCCCCGCGGCAGGTGCTCCAGCAAGCCTGTCGATGCCGGCAACGATCCGCGAAAGCTCCGCCGCGTCGTGCTTCCGCCCCACCTGGGCGACGAGCCCCGGCAGGGCCGCCGCGGCTCCCTTCGACGCCAGGCTCTGCGGGGAATCGAGCCACGCCGCGACGATCTCCGCGGCGTCGCCACGCAAGCCCGTGAACGCCGCATAGCGGCACCAGGGATCGGCCCCGTCGCGCTCGAGGAGCGTGCGGAGGATCGCGAGGCGCGGCTCGGCCGGAAGGGCTCCGGCGACAAGCGCCAGTGGCAGGCGGACGGAGGCCTGCGGCTCGTTCGCGGCAAGGTCGGCGAGCGCCCGAACAAGCTCCGCCGGGGGCATCGCATCGGCAGGCACGACCCGCTCGGCGAGCGCCGCCGCCACGGCACGGACGTTCGTTTCTTGGCTTGCGAGCATGGGGAGAAGGTCGGCGACGTCGAGCAGGCCGAGCGCGGAGAGGACATGCGCCGCATACGTTTGCGCGAGTGGCGATGCTGCCTTCCGGGCCACCTCGTGAAGGAGCGGTACCGCATCGGGATCGTTCCGCTCGACGAGGAGCCGCCGGGCCGTGTCGCGGTGCCAGCCGTTGGGATCCCTGAGAAGCTGGATGAGGGTCGCGACCGGGGCCTGCGAAAGGCGGGGCGTGGCTTTCCGTGTCGCTGCCGCGGCGCCATCGGGTGCCCCCTCCGGCACGGCGACGAGCCGCCACAGTCGGCCCGTGTCGCGGCCGCTGGTGAGATCGAGGTGTTGCTTGATCGGTGGGGCGAGGCTTGCCGGATGCTCGATCACCTCGCGCTGCATGTCGATGATCCACAGGGCGCCGTCGGGCCCGTTGGCAAACTGCACCGGGCGAAACCAAACGTCGGTCGAGGCGACAAGCTCACGGTCCTCATCGATCCGCTCGGCACGGACGCCGGCGCCGTGAGGGAGGAGCTTTTTCCGATGAATGAGATTCGAGCCGACGTCGCCGACGACGAGCATTCCGGCAAGGTCCCCCACGGCATCGCCCCGGACGACCGTGATCCCGGTGGCGCTGGTGAAGTAGCCAGCCGGCCGCCCTCCCCCCTCGACCATCCCCGGTACGATCCCGCTGGCCCGGAGTCTCGTCCGCAACACGCGCCACGGTTCGACGGGGCTCGAGCGGTAAACGGCGGCCTGCGGCCCCTCGACGGCGATGCTCTCCTTCGCCGCCGGCGCCGGGAAGAAGGGATTGCGGGCCAGAGAACGATCATCGACCATCACCCGAATCGCATGGTCGCTGTTGTGGCAGAGGTAAACGTGGCCGGCATCGTCGGTCGAGCGGCCATGCTGGGCGCCGCCGGTCTCGGGGCGAAAGTCGAGTGAGCGCGGATCGAAGGAAAAATCTCGGCCGGCGATCGACACCGCGTCGCCGACTGGTTCCCCGTTCTCGCCGACGCGGCGGATCTCACCGCCGGTCGAGCTGCCAGCGCCGTGGATCCGGCCATCGACGTCGAACGCGAACGAATTGAACAGCCCCTGGACGTTGCTCGTCCCGAACCCGGTGAAGATTGTCTTCTGTTCGTCGGCGACGCCGTCGCCGTCGGTGTCTTTCAACCAGACGATGTTGGGAGCATCGCCGACAAACAGCCCGCCACTCCAGACGACGAGCGCCGTTGGCCAGGCGAGGCCGTCGGCATAGATCGTGGCCCGGTCATAGGTGCCGTCGGCATCGTCATCGTGGAGGAGGCGGATTCGCCCCAGGCGCTCCCCCTGGTCCTCGCTGTAGCCGCGCATCTCCGCGACGAACAGCCGGCCATCCTCGTCCCAGGCAATCGCCACGGGGCTCGCAAGCAGCGGCTCGGTGACGGCGAGATCGACCGCGAAGCCGGGGCGGACGACCATCGTCGCCGGAGCATCGGCGGGGGCCGTCTGCGGAATGCGGGGCAACTCGTCGGCATAGTCAACGACGCCTGTGGGTGTCTCATCGGCACCGATCACGTCTGGAGACGCAGCCAGCGCGATCGCCACGACGGCCCACCACATCACCGGACAACGTGCCCACATCACTTCGCCACCTCGAGCAATTCCCCGATCGCTTCCAGGAGCGGCGACTCCGAATCCGGGCCGACAAACGAGCTCGTGGGAAGCACCTCATAACCCCCTTGCGCATACGCGCCGGCGGTGCCAATGTAGCCGGGGCCATAGTCGCCGTAGGCAGCCATGAAGACATCGAGATCGGGCCGCATCTGCCGCGCGGCAAGCTGATATTCGACGAACAGTTCGCCGGGGAGGTGGAGCATCCGGGCGCTCCCCACCTTCAGGCAGGTGACGTCGATCGCGTGTGATTCACGAGCGCGCGTGGCAAACGCAAGAGCGTCGATCGGAGCAAACGTCCCCCGGTCGGGCTTGGCACGGACTTCCTCGGCGAGCTTTTCAACTCCCAGGCCTTCCCGCGCCGCAAGCACAACCGGCACGCTCCCCCAACCGACGTCGGTGGCCACAAGCGGCTTCTTGTGGCGCGAGGCCACGTCGAAAGCGCTCCTCATTCCGGCGGCGAGCCGGGTGGCGAGGACGACCCGATTGGAGGGAGTGGCGTCGTTGTACTTCCCGGCGGCGATGTTGCCACCGGCGCCGGTGAAGTGGAGGTGGAGGGCGTTGGGAAGATCCTGAGAGCGAAGGAAGCGGGCGATGCCGGGGAAGTCGGGGCCGGGAACACCGGTGCGGTAATAGCTCATCGGATGGGTGGCGTAGCTCGTGATCGAGGCGAGCGCGTCGTCGCCAGAGAAGAAGACGAGCGCCGCCAGATCGGCGTCGATCGTCCCCTCCGGCCAGCCCTTGATCGTCACATCCTTTGTGGCGCTGCCGCGCCAGGCGACAAACTTCCCGTCGGGGCCGACGAGGCGACGGTTGCTTGCGATCTGCGCTACCTCCGCCCGGCCGAATCCGGCATGCGTGACCGGCTTCGCTTTGGGAAGCGCGTCCTTGATCGCCGCTGCCGCTCGCGCAATCACCTCGCGAGCAAAATCGCCGTCGAAGCGGGGATGATCCTTGACCCCCATGTCAGCGAGGAGCTTTTCGGCAGTGAAGTCGGCATGGGGGGCGTCGTGCTGGTGGAGAGCGTGGACGGCAACTCTTGCCGGCGTCGTCCCAGCGGCTTCAGCCAGCCCGGCCCGGAAGGCATCGTGGGCGGCATTGCCGACGCCGATCCAATCGATCGCACAGAGGACGATGGGCTCACCAGCCCCTGAAAGCACGATCCCCCGGCAGCGAAGCTGGAGATCGGCGGCCTTCACCGCCGGCCCATAGGCCATCGCCGCACCGACCGGCGGCGTGGCATCGACGTCGAACGTGGCGAGGGTGACCGGGGCCGGCGCCACCGGCACGGCCAACTCCTGGCCGCGGAGCACGGTGCACGGCCACACCGCCAGGGGCAACAGCAGAAAAACGCCCCACAGACTCCGCCCCACCGCCAACCGCGTGCGCGCCATGACGATCCTCCCCCCGATCTGCCGGGTCTGTTCCGAGCCAGTCTCGCCACCATCATAGACGAACGAAAACCCGCATACTCGTGCAGCCAGAGGCGCCACCGTGGCCTTCAGGGCGTCGATCGAGAGGAGTCCCACGATCAGCGACTGACGGGGGGATCGGCCTCCCCCGGGAAGGCCTCCTGCCGGATGCGCTGATAGTCGGCGGCGAGTCCGAGTTCGACGACGGAACGCTCGAGGCGTGAAACGTCGATCGCATCACGATTCTCACGAAGGACCATCGCGGCGTCTGCCAGATCGATGATCCGCCCGGCCAACAGTTTGATGATGATCAGATCGTCCGGCTGCACCACTCTGACAGGAAGCATGCCGCCGGGCAGGCGGCGATCGACGGCCCGTGCAACCGCCTCGCGATGGAAATCACTGCCGGCCAGCAAAACGTCAAACTGGAAGGGCATCAGAGCCCCATCCGGCTGGAACAGAAACTGGACGATGCCCTGTCCATCGATCCAACGCAGCGGTGGCTGGTGCCGTGGGTGAAATCCGGCCGCGATGAGCGACTGCACCACTTCGTCGATTTGACCGCGATCGATCGCGATCAGGACGTCGGCATCTCGCGTGTAGCGGGCATGATTCCAGGCGGAGAGCGCCAGCCCGCCAATGACCGCACGCTCCGCTCGGCAGGTTCCGAGAGCCTGCCAGCCAGCCTGGAGCGTCGCCAGCACTCCCTCACTGGCCATCGCACGGCCTCGGCGATCGGCCCTTCAACATTCGGATCTTGGCCGCGGTTCCCTCGGCATCACGGCGTTCGAGCCAATCTAGAAACGCCCGCCGTGCGGCGGCATCGGAGCCACACCGTTCCCGAAATCCTGCCAGGAGAAACTCGTCCCCCTCGTCGACCATCCGCGCCCACAACCGCATCCGATCCTCGGACGACAACCCCGAGATGCCCGGCGGGGCGAGCTCCGGCGGCGGAATCAGTTGGCTCGATCGCATCGGTTCATGATAACCAGGAAACCGCTTCCCCTTCACTCCTCACCTTGGTCGATCCGCTGGGAATGGAGAGAACGAAAGACGACCACCGCGCGGACGGCCCCCCAGACCGTTCATTTCGCCCGATGGAGGAAGGCGACCAGATCGGCGAGATCCTGTGCCGAGAGGAGCTTGTCGTAGCCCTGCGGCATGATCGAC
>Ga0164295_10002821_pt1 | contig 14159 bp, 6 predicted proteins | sample GEODES006metaG_FD_111798 | JGI IMG/M metagenome (GOLD analysis project Ga0164295, IMG submission 111798) | Oligotrophic lake water microbial communities from Sparkling Lake, Wisconsin, USA - GEODES006 metaG | ecosystem: Environmental > Aquatic > Freshwater > Lake | place: USA: Sparkling Lake...
GAGGCTGAGGCACGCGCTAAGAGCGCCGAGGCGACGGCCGAGGCGCGAACGGCCGAGTTTGAACGGTTGCGCAAGGGCCTGGCAGAGGCACAGGCGGCGACGCGCGCGGCCCAGTTGGCGAGCGAGCAGCGCTCCCAAACACGCGCCGAGGAGCAAACCGAGCTGTACGCTCATTTTGAGGAGCGGCTGCGCATCGAGCTGCAGGCGCAGCGGGAAGCCTTTGAGGACGAGCTCGACACGGCGCGAACGCAGGTGCACCGGGTGGACGTGGATGCGCACGAGCGCTCCTTACGCGTCGAGCGGAAGCGGATCGAAGCCGAGTGGAGCGAGCGGGTGCAAGAGGCCCTTCAAGAGCAAGCGCAGCTGCTCAGCCAGCAGAAGAAGGCGATGCGCAGCCGTGAGGCCGAGCTCACCGCGGCCCTAGATGAAATGAGAGAGAAGCTGCGCCGCGAGACGACGAAGGCGCTGCGGCTCGAGAGCGAGCTCAGGGCCGTAGCGCTGGCCATGTGAGCGCGCCCTAAGCGCGCCGCAGCAGATCACTTCAACGGAATGGACTGGCAGACACAGAGATGTCTTGGGTGGCAAGTCGATCCCGATGGCGCGTTACGCGCATGTGGACGTGGACATGACGACATGAGGTATTGCATTCATGGGTCCGAGACGCGAGAGCAGAGACGCCGTCGAGAGACGCCGCGCCCTCTCTAGGGACCCTACGTTGGTAGCGTTACGGTACTCGGTGGCGAGTAGGGCGTTGATGTGCGAGCATGTGTCGTGTCCCACGTGCTCCGCGGGCGCCGGGCCGGGAGGCGCGCGAGGGACGCAGCCTCCAGGGCGAAGGATGGGACCGCGTAGTTGATTTATTGCGGTCGGGTGCGGGGCCGGGACGGGAGGTGCGCGCCCCTCCCCGCGCCTCCGCGTGATGCAGAGGAGTTCCGTATTCCGATCGACTCAACACGTGAAACTCACAAAACACCGCACCTCCTACCATGCCGCACATCCGAGGACATCGCACCCACATGTCCCCAAGACCCAGAACCCAAACTTCACCTTCCGGAACACTCCCCAAGAAGCGATGCCAGCCCGGTCACGCGGTCGCCCCCCCGGTACCCGCCGGCGATCATTGACAGTTTAAGCTGAGTCAACGCAATGTAGTTGATCTGTCCCTTCCCAGTTCACCTCGCGTGGCACTGTCCGACGGAAGAGGCCGGACGACAATTTTACGAGCAGCTCCACTCTGTGCTCCACAGTCACCGCGGCCCGCGCACACTGGGGCCAGCGGCGCATCTGCTCTCAATCCTCAATGGAGCGTGCGCTTGCAGAGGTCGAGCGACTTCTCGAGCTTGTCCACCTCGCTGTGCCCCTCCACCATGCACTTCTGTCGGCGGCACGCGACGTTTGCCTCGATGCTTGCAGAGAGGTCCCTGGTGCAGAGAGTCAGATGGTCAAGCTCATAAGTTCTTTGCGGCATGTCGTCAAAGGCGACCCTGTACATACGCGACCCATCATAGGCGACTACTTGGCCGCGCCTGCCTTGGTAATGCACCCGAAATGGATCATCCACGAAGACGGCATCGCCCACCCTGATCTCACATCCTGTGCAGCGAGCCATGAAAGCCTGGTGCTTGTTGCATGCGGGGTTCGCCGACCAAGACGCTTGGTCGCAGTGCCTTAGCGGTCGCACCGTGTTGAGGCGGATGCCGCCGCGCTTCTTGCCATCGCTCGTGGTCAGCAGCTGGATCTTGACGTTAGGCTGGAACGTATAGCTCCGCCCCCCAGCCCCACGGCCGCCAGAGCGGCGTCCGCCGGCGGAGGCGGAGTCCGCGAGCTCTTCCCGCATGGAGCTCGAGCTCGCGTGATCAGGGTTGAACTCCGGGTCGAGCGCCTTGCGCATGTTGTACCAGATGGAGAAGACGGATCCGTTGACGAGAGCAAAGCGCTCGAGATGCGAGCTCGCCGCCACGGCCTGCGCGAAGGACTGCTCCCACATTCGACGGACTCGCACTGGATCGACGAGCTTGAAGCAATTGGTGACAATGTGACCAGGGGGGTAGAAGCCGCCCGAGAAGCGGAACGGGAAGACGACTTTGACACGCGCGGCATCCACGGGCAGCACGAGGAATATTTGGTACGTTGGATCGCCTCGGTTGCAGAAGAAGCCCACTAGGAAGCGAGGGTCAAAGATGTTGCTCATTCCTCCGCCCGCGACGGCCAGGTCCAACGCCGTCTGCCAGCTGCACGAGTGATCACACTCGATCTCGGCGACCGTGACCTTCTCGGCGGTGTTTGCGGGGTTCTGAAAGACGACGGTCTCGCGCACCACCTTGACAGAGTTCGATTCGCTCTGGAGCGCCATCGCGTTGTCTGTCTGGCGCATCTTCGAAAGAAAGAACCGCAGCATCGCCTGCTGGTGGCCCACCGGCAGCAGCTGCAGCCGCGTGAGGAACACCTTGACCGTCTTGATATCGTACAGCACCTGGTACTGCTTCGATGTCAGCTCGAGGCTCGTGCCCGAGAGTACGAAGATTTCTTCGACGTTTTCAACAGAAAACGATAAGGGATCTTTGCGCCTGTAACGCAATTGCTTCAGCGCCTCGAGCCCCACACTGGTCTCGAGATTGGTGCCGAGGCTGCCCGCCGTCTCTCCACGACCGGCCGTCTTGTCGCCCTTGGTGAGTGCACCGAGGCCCTCGAGCTTGCGCGCGACGGCGGAGCCCGTCAGAGACTCGCCCGCACATTCGCACGTGAGGAGGCAATACTCCGGCGGCATGAGCTGGTTGGTGCGGTGTGTGCGCCCAAACTGCTGCACGATCTTGCTCGCACTCCAGCCGAGCTCGGGCACGATGTGCAGCCGGCGCCGCTGGTTGGGCTGCGTCTTGTCGGCGTGCAGCGAGAAGCCGGTCGCACCCGCATCCGACAGGATGGCGATCAGCTTCTCGCCAGACTGAAAGCGCTGCCGCTCGACGACGTTCATCTTTGCGTGCGGCACCCCCTTCTCGGCACGCGCTCGGAGCACGTATTGCTCGCGCCCGTTGGCCGCCGTCTCCTTAAGCAGCCTGTGCGACCTCCCGGTCATCTCGGCGACGTTGGACGGCCCAAAGTAGTTGACGAGCTCGTCGAGCGCCGCCGCGGGCAGGTTGAGCGCATCAAGCTGCTGCTTCACGCGATGGCGTAGGTAGCCGAAGAGGACCCCTTGGGTGTAGCTTCCTTTCTTGTCGACGCTATTGGAGAGAGTGTCGAGCAAGCCCTCGACCACCTCCCGCGCGGCGCTCACGAGCTGCGACATCCCGAGGCTGCCGCCGCCGCCGCCGTCGGCACGGGCCGCCCTCGCCATCGACTCCTTGACGGCCGAATCCCCCGTCGACTGCAGCCCGATGACGACGCACTTGCCCGCGCGCAGCGCCATGCGCGTGTGGCGGCAGATCTCGGGCACCTTGAAGCTCAAGATGAGCTGCTGGAAGAACTTGACCTGCGCCGAGGTGAAGGTCCCTTCCCAATGCGGAGGTTCGAACTCCTTGAGCTCGCGCCAGATGTCGATCCAAAAGTTCGCGCACGCGTCGTACAATTTGGTCTGCTCCTCGCTCAGCTTCGCCACCTCAAGATGGAAGTCGACGCCGCGCAGCCCGAGGCTGCGCGCCACGTACGCGCCGCTCGACTTGAGCTGGACAGCAAACATCTCGAGCGCGCCCGCCGCACCGTCGGCGCCGCTCGCATGCTGGTACAGCGTCGCCTCGATCGCCTGGAAGTCCTTGAAATACGTCCCTGGACCCCACAGGCCGAGCCGCTCCATGTAGGCCATGTCTTTGACCTGGGTTGCGCCAGTCGCGCTCAGGTAGACGACGCGCGCATCGGGCAGGTTACGCTGTAGCTCGACCACGGCCATGCCGACGGGCTGGTCGTGTGCGGCGCCCTTGGCCTTGTGGGCTTCGTCAAAGGCGAGCACGCCGTCGTAGCTGGCGCCATCCTCAGCGCTCTCCTCGAGCCACTCGAGCAGCTGCCTGTAGCGCGAGCATTGTCGGCCTTGTACCTTGGACGACGCGACGAGGCACGAGTACGTGACGAGCAGCACGCCCTCGTCGAAATCGTCCGCGATCCGCCTACCTGCATCGAGGCCCGTGAGCGAGCGCAGTGGGATGTCGGACGCACCGATGTCGTCGAGATCGCGGCGGGCATCGACGACAAGGTCGTTGTTGCACGTGAACCAGCACGCACGCTTACGTCCGCGCAGCCAATTCTCCCAGACGATGGCGGCGAGCTCACGCCCCTTACCAACGCCGGTGCCGTCGCCAATGAAGAAGCCAGCACGCGCGCCACGCGGCAGGTGCTTCTCCTGCTGCTGCAGGGCATACACAACGGCCTCGAGCTGCACACGCGAGAGCACGCCGCTCGAGAGAGCCTCTGCCGGCAGCGCCAGCTGGTACGTCACGTCCGTCGGCGCGACGCAGGCGAGCGAGGCCGATTCGACAACGTGCTCGACGTGCGGGGGGCCAAAGTCGAGCTTTGCGGGCTCGTAGTCGGCGTACGAATCGGAGGCGGACACATTCGCGAGCTGGGCGTCCGGGTTTTCGAGCGGGCTCGCAAAGGTGGGCTTGTAGTCACCCTCGGACGCGTCGCCAACCAATGCGAGCGCGCTGCCGGGCGCGCTCGCATCGATGCTGAAGCCCTTCCAGGCGGTCGACAGCTTGAATGCTGCAAAGCTCGGCGCCAACTGCGCCTCGAGGAACTTGGTCAGCTGGCTGAAGAGCGACTTCTCGCCGAGCAAGCTTGAGACGGTCGAGTGCATGTCATCCGGCGACGAAGACTCATTCACGAGGAGCTCACTCATGATGAGGTTCTTGAGCAGGGCTTGCTTCGGCTTCTCCTTCAGGCTGAAGCCGGTCGGGCTGAATTTACTCTTCTGCGCCTCGAGGCGCGTCTTTTCGGCGGCGCCGAAGCAGTTCGGACAAAGCATGAGCTCCGGTTCGCCCATGTGGTAGTGGCCATTGCGCGTCTTGAGGCCACACGCCTTACAGTCGCCCTCCCTGGCTGGGGTCACGATCTCGGGATAGCAGTCGTCACACACGCAGATTGTTTCGCCGCCGGCGTACAAGGTGTGACACAAGTCCTCTTCGACGAAGGCGACAGTCTCGGAGCAAATTTGGCAGTAGACGTCGATCTCGTCAACACCATCGCCCTCCGCCTCGCTTCCGTCGTCGCTGCCTTTCTCGACAGCAGGCTGAGCAAGGCCTTTGGCGACCAGTTCGCTCACAGGCGTCTTCGAGCACCGTGTCGCGGCACAGCTGGGGCAGCACGTCTCGTAGATTTCTCGAATTGGATAATCAAGACTCATCTCGATGATCACGCCGCCCTCTCCGTCTATCGATTTGCTGCAATGATCGCAACGCATCGTTTCGCTAGCGGGGGCTTTGTACTCGCCACCCGGCAGGTAGCTCTCCAGCCATGGTTTCGGCCGGAGGTACTTCTCCGTGATGCTCGTCGCCTTGGCCAAGAGCTGCGTGAGGTGGCCTCTATCGGAATCGGAGGGCCCCACTCCCGCTGCACTCGCACGAAACTTGAGTAGCGCCTGAGCGCACAGCGTGGGCGAAGGTCGCGGTGAGTCTCGCGCTGCAGGCGGGCGCGCGAGCGGTTTCATTCATTATCAAGATGGAAAGTCGAGCGAAAGCGCGCGCACCTTGAGGGCTCGGAACTGGACGATGCGAACCTTGGCAACCTCCGCCTCCCGCACGTTGGCTTTGACTGCCGGAGCGAGGCCCGCGACGACCGTTGCCTCGTCCTGCTCGGCCAGAAAGGCTTTCATCGCGGCCGCCCCTTCCTTGAGACGAGCGAGCGCGGGCAGTTTGAGCTTTTGCTTGGCGCGCGCCTCCTCCTCGAGCTTCTGGTCGTGCGCGTCGAGGGACGACAGAAACGCGCTGTCCACGGCCATGACCGAGGTGGCGGCGATGTTGTCAGGTGCCGCTGCAACGCCTCGCCCGGTGCCCTCGGCGGACGCGTCGTCGATCTGCATCCATGCCGCTTCTAGCACGGTCGGCTTCGAGCACTGAGGCGCTGTCAGTGCGAGCTGCGACGGAGCGGAGCCGCGACCGGAGCCGCACGCGCCACGACGAGCCGAGCCGCGGCCCGAGCCAGCGCGAGGAGCCACGCCGACGCGGGAGGAGGTCGTCACTCTACAGCGCCCAGCCGCCCTCGAGCGTGCTCGACCTTCGGACTTCGATCGCTCGCCTGCCACGTCGCCGTCGTCGTCCTCCTCGAGGTATTCCTCGTCGCTGCAGTATTCGTCGTCATCGTCGTCATCGTCGCTCGCGCCGCCGCCGGCCTCGTGGCCGTCATCCTCGTACTCGTCGTCGTCGGAAGCCGATAGCGGACCGTCGTCGCCATCGATCGGCTCGATCTGGAGCCTCACGTCATCGGCGGCGCTCGCCACTGCGCCGCCCGCTGCGGAGCTCTGCTGGCGCTCAAAGTCGCGCACGAGATCGGGATGCAGGTTCGCCGTGGGCTCCCAGGTGGCCTCGCTCTCGGCATACCCCTCCCACTTGACGAAGTACTTGCGGTTCTTGCCTGCACCCTTGGCCTTCAGGATGCAATCCACCGTGTACACGTCTTCGTCGTCTTCGTCGTCCTCCTCGTCCTCCTCGCCGTCGTCCTCCTCGCCCTCGTCCTCCTCGCCCTCGTCCTCCTCAACCTCCACCTCGTCCTCCTCCTCGACCTCCATCTCGCCCTCCTCCTCCGGCAGGTGCTCTTCAGGACGTGTCGCAGCGACGGGGCCCGCGTCCTCGGGGGCCATGTCATCGAGGTCCTCGATAGCGAATCCAGTCGGCGAAGCGTCTGCGGCCAACGAACGACTGAGGGCCATCGCCCTTAGCACGCTCGCATCCTCCTCATCAGAGTCAGAGTCGTCGGCAGCGAGGCCCACGGCGCGCTCGAGGGCCGCCGCCTTGTCTGCCGCCATCTTTTGTTTCCCCGCGCTCTTTGCCGAAGGGACGTGAGCAGCAGCGGAGGTTGTCGTGGAAGGGGGTACCTCGCGCTTCATTGACGGTGCACAGGGCGCCGCGGAATGAGGTACTTCGACCTTGACGTCCTGCATGTCCTCCTGCTTGCTCGTTGGCTCAGTCTCGCTGTCGTGCAGGCGCCAAGCCGCCGCCAGGCTCTTAATGAGTTTCCCCCCTTCGCGGCGCCGGTAGCCTTTCAGACGCCCATTATCGGTGAGCTTGATCCAACCGGGAGGTGGCTTGGTCCGGCCACCCGCCGAGCCAGGCGCCAGTGCTCGTCCACCCGCCGACGAGTCAGATGCCGACCCCTGGCCGGCGCTCTCGGCCTTGGCCTCGGCACTGCCCTCGTGCTTGACGAGCGAGAAGGCCTGCTTTAGTTGCGTGATGGGCAGCGGCGTGCCGGCGCCGATCGAGGACCAGGATGTTGGTGGCGCGTGTTGCTCTACCGCTGCGAACAGCACCTCCACGAGATCGATGAAGGCGGGCGCGTCGGCACTCTCGCCGACCAGGTTGGTCCACCGCGGGCCATCCCACCATCCAGCGAGGGCAGTCCGCTTGATGGCGCCGTAAATGTCGATCATTAGGCTACGGCAGACCTCAACGGCACCGGGCACCTCGTCTGCCTCGAGCTCATCCAGCCGCTTGTGAAATCCCTTTTGCTTGTAATGCCACGAGGACACCACACTAGACCATGGAATTGCCTCCTCGAGTCGCCGGAGGTTGTCGGCAACTGCGGAGAGTGACGTCTTGGGTGCCTGGCGCGGTCGAAGCGCCTCGTCGGTTCCCTCGTCGAGCCAAGACTCCGCCTTGCGCTTGAGCTCGCGCTCCTGAACGAGACCGAGCATGTCGTTTTGAGCGTTGTCGGTCGATTGCGCGCGAAGATGCCGCGGGAAAACCCGTCCTAGCTGGCGCTCCGGTTACAGAGTAACAAGTCTCTCGGCGATCAACGCCGTGTTGAGTCGATCTGGTGTGGACCGGTTCAGTGTTCACATACTGTTCACATCGGCCCCAAAAACCTCAATGGCGAGGATATCATGCTGCCCACGCCGCAGCGATAACCGGGAGCTCTCACGTGCCGCCCGGTGCCTGTTGAATCAGGAAGATGCTCTGACATCAGACTGTGCGCAATCACCCACAGAGGCCAAGGGCGTGCGAGCGCTTGGCCTGGACTGCACTCTCGTAACGGACAGAGAGTGGCCTCGCGGCTTCTTCCTCATCGCCCGGACTGCCGCTGGTACGGACGTGTGCACAAGTGGCGATACGATTCGTGTGACTGCCGTCGAGACCCAGCAGCGGGTACGCTTCAGTGCGTATGCGCATGCCGTGTCCGATGGCCAACGGCATAACATGTACTGGGCCGACTTGACTGGTGCAGCTGAACCGCTCGTTGGCCGACACACTTTTGAAGTCACCGCGTCATTGCTGGAGACGCAAAACAGGTCGTTGCAGGCGGCGGAGGCTCGCGGCCCGCTGCGGTGGTCGGTTGAGGGGGGCTCCCCTATTCGAGAGTGGTTTCGATATCGCCTCTGCGTCGGTCAGGCTATCGCTCTCTCGCGCAACACCTCGATCCGACTGGAGCTGCAGTCTTCGGCAACCTATAAAGGGAGTGCAGCACAATCGCGCTGCCGTGGCGTGCGTCCAAATGCAAGCACTGCCATGGTCAATATGCGGGATGGCGATGCGCATATCCGTGACTGTGGAACGGTTTGCACGGGCAACGCCAGCGCGCTCGTGATCAATACGTACCGGGGTCCAAAAGATGAGGACCGCCTTCGGAATGGCTTTCATCACATTCTCAAGCCGGCAGGCTGCCGTTATCACTGGTTCAATGAGGCCGAGCTCACGCGATGCCTTGCCGGGCGGTCGGTGCTCAACATAGGCGGCTCGACTGCTCTCTCAGTGCAGCGCGGCTTCGAGCGGCTGTCTTCAAACATGGTGCACAAGCGAACTTGGTGGTGGGACTACGGCAGAACGGGAGTCAGTAACAACCACGATGAGGCCACCGGCCGCAGTCAATTTGGCAGCAGCACTGTCCGCACGCAGTTCATCCACCATCCGTTCCGCTACGGGCTGACAAACGTCCTCGCACCTGGCCCGGCCGTGCTCGCGTTGAAATCGGCGGCAGAGTATGAGAAGCTCATGTGCGATCACGATGTCGTCATCTTTGAGTCCGGCCTCCATGATTTCTCCACGCCCGATCGCCGCGTTCATCACCAGCTTCTGGCTGCATGTGGACAGCCGCAGCCTTGCACTGACAACGACCTCATGCGGTTGATAAGGAACGAGAGCTGGCGACTCGATCCCCTCGCGAGTTACCAGGCACACCTCACCAAGCTGATGGGGATGTGGCAGCGGTGCAATGAGTCACGCTTCGTCCAGAGTTCTCAGCGCAAGCGCCCCCTCAAACCATTTCGCCCTATTTTCAAGCTATCCGTCTGTCCCAATCCAGCCACAGAGCTGCGTAGCTGCAACACTGACTGGGGCTACAATTCGATGGGCCACTACCTTTTAGTGGCGAATCAGGTGGCTCGCCAGATTGTGGAGGCTAGCGGGTTTGAGGTCTTCGACACTTTCCCGGCCTTGGTGCACGCAGCGCCCAGATGGTACGATGAGCACGGACACGACGCCCTTCACGCTGACCAGCTGTCCGATCTCGTGACTCAGATGCTCATCAATCAGCTTTGCGATGACCCTTCATAACGTCATAAGCCAAGGATAGCACATGTTGAGGTGATACAGCCGTGGGTGGGAAATTCTCAGCTCAGCGGCGTTTTGTTCTTCAGCTTTTATTTGCAATTTAAATTTGGTACGAGTTGTAGGACACACTCAGCTCTTGGCGACTTGAGGTCTTGGTGCCGCCGGCCGCGGTGCGCGCGGAGCCGGCGCCCATGCCGGCGCCCCCCGGGTGGCTGCGGCCTGCGCGGTGCTGCCAGCGGCGCGCGATCTTCAGCTGCCTCCGAGCTCGGGCGCGGCGTAGCTCGGTTCACACACGCACGAAGTCGAGATCCGCGCGGTCCCGACTTATGTAATTAGATTAATCTTGGACGAAGTGCACACATGAGATAACTGAGCTCTGGGAGCGCAAGAGGACTTGCTCCGGGAGCAACCTCTCACGCGTGGCTCTCCAACCCCACCACCTGCAGCTCCTTGCAGCTGACGAGCTGAGAGTGTACGCGTGGTACCTCGCTCCAGCTCCCTGCCCCCCGTGGTCCTCCCGCGTGCCGCCCGTTGAGCTCTCAGAAAGTCACTCAGACAGTCTGCTCCACCTGATCGGCGTCCACCTGATCGGCGTCCACCTTGTCGCCGGTGGAGGCGTTGCCATCCGGACTGCCATCCTCATCAGACTCGACGAGGCGCCGGTACTCGCTGTCGGCGAAGAGATCCCAGTCTCGTGTGTCGCGCAGCGTCGAGGCGCGACCGGCCGCCTTCTCGCATGAGAGGCCCTCCCAGGCAATATACTTGCGCACGTTGGTGAGCGCGGAGACCACATTGTAGCCGAGCTGGCTGCGCTTGAGCTCTGAGAGCGTGATATGGCCGCGCTTCTCAGGATGCACGATGTCCATGAACTCGTTGACGACTTCATCGAAGGCGACCACCTCCTCGTTCATCGCCATGAGTCGCTCCTTCATGTCCTCGTAAAAGTACCACATGTCGTTCTTGTCGATGCAGCCGTCCCCGTCCACGTCGAGCATGTGGAACCAGTACTGCAACGCAGGCGCCGCCTGCTTGTCCTCCTCCGAGAGCAAAAAGTAGACAAAGTCGTCGTACGCCATACCCTCCTTGGTCTTGTCGCGCCGGAGTGCCCAGAGCCGATCGACGGCGCGGCTGGTGAGCCCATACTGGCCGTAGCGCAACAGATCCTCCTTGGTGAGTCGCGAGTCCTCATCCTCGTCGAGCTCCCAGAAGATGCACCAGATCACATAAAAGTGATTGTATGCGAAGTAGTCGCGCGCCAGGTTGATGTCGGCCTCGTCGTCGAGCTGGAAGAGCACCTCGGTGATGGCCGAGTGGCGCCAGTGCTGCAGCGCGATGCGCTCGGTGCCCTGGCCCGAGAGCGCCCACAAGATGCGTAACGTCGTCGTGTTCACGTACGCGTCGAGGAATTCGACTGAGTCGCGAAGAAACTCCAGTCCGACATGGGTCTCGACCACCGCCCACACAAGCTCGCGCACGTCCTCCTTGAGCACCCATGGCGACTTGTCGCGCTTGATGAGCCGGAAGAGCCGGATCCTGTCGTTTTCCTCGGGCCGGTGCCGTCCGTAGACGGCGAAGAAGGCGGGAAAGCCGATGCGGCCGTCGGCGACCGGCGCCCCCTTGTCGAGCGTCGTCGTGGGCGGCGCGCCCGGCTCACGCTCGGCGAAGCTGGGCGTGCTGCGCAGCAGCGGGGCGCCCGCCGGCGATCGCTTGGGCGTCTGCGTGGGCGCATTCTCCTTTTGGTGCAGCTGCTGCTCCACCTTGTTCAGCTCCCGTTGCTTGAGGAGCGCGCGCTTGACCACGACGCGCGCCACCGCACGCGGCAGGTCGAGCCTGTCGACAGCGAGGGTGAGGAGGTCCTCCGGGCTAAGCGCGAGACCCGGCCCTCCGGCCGCGTGCTCGAAGAGCGCCTGCACACCGCCGTCGCCCTGGGGCACGTTCAGGAAACGGCTCGAGACGCCGGGCTGTGTGCCAAAATATGAGAGAGGTGAGTAGACCACCTCAGCCGCCGTCCTGCCGCCATCCGCACCGCTGCCGGGCGAGCGCAGGCCACCGCTGCCGCGGCGCGGGGTGCTGCCCGAGGCCGACGGCGCCGCGCACGAGTCGTCGAAGCTCAGCCTCACGTTGGGTGGGCGTAGGCCGCCCGGCGGCGTCTTGAAGTCCGTCGTCGGTACCGCTGGCTCGGATTTGCGCCTGCGGTGCAGCTTGACGCCGTTGACAGCGGGCGAGGCGAGCGGCGGCACGCGCGGCGTTGCGCCGGAGACGGACCAGCGCGTGCGGGTGTTGCGTGGCGCGACGGGCAGCAACGAGCGCCCGTTCGCGCAGCCCATCTCGCTTCGCCAGACCACGTCCCGCGAGATGGGCAACGACCGGCGTGCGCTCGAGAAGAGAAGGCGCATCAATGTCTCCGTCGTGGGCAGCGAGAGCCACTGCGTGAGCAGTTGTGCCGCCTTGGCCTGCGCCGCGTCGTGCTTCTCGAAGCCGTGGCTCGCGACGCCCATGTCGGGATGGCCTATTAGCTCAATCACCGACAGGTAGCGGTGGCACGCGTTGGTGGCGTCGACTGGCTGCGAGCCACCCGCCCGCGCCGCGCTGCGCATGCCAGTACGCTCGACACCGAGGCAGAGTTCCTCGCCCTCCTCGCCGTCGAAGGTAAACATCAGCGCGAGCGCATGCAGATCCATAGGACCTGTTGGAGAGTAGCAGGTGGCGGCACCGGCACGGGCGGTGGCTGCCAGTGGTGATGAGTGGGGCTTCAGGGGAGTTTCCCTCACGGTGGCGGCCATGAGGATGAAGCACTGGAAAAGACCGTCGACACGCGCAGACAGTGGCGCGGAAGGTAGGCGACACAAGGAGCGCTCAGTACGGCGCTTCTCGGCCGTGATGGGCGCTCTGTGACTAACGCTCATTGCAAACAGCCCCCTTTCGCGATAACTTTCGCGTTCCACACAGGATCATGGCGGGCAGCAGCATCTTGCCGCACCGACACACGATGCTGCTCAACAGCACCACGCATTTCGCCACACAGATGTACTGCGCGGGCGCGGAGAAGCAGCGCTGCCCGGACGGCACCGAGGCCGGCCATTGCATGTGGTTCACACGCGGGATGCGCCCAGTGACAGCGCACGAGATGAACCGCAGCGACTGGGAGCGTGTGGCGCGGCGCTTGTCGAGCGATCGGTGGGACCCAGTGCGCTCGAACGTCAAGGGCTTCCACTACTTTGACAAGGCCGCAGCCGCGGCCTGCCTCGCTGGCAAGCGAATCCACATCTCTGGCGACTCGACGGCGCGCGACACGTTCTACGAGCTGCTCGCAGTGGGCGGCCACAGCATATTCTCCGGCGACACGCGCCAGTGGGCTGCCACAGAGTACGAGCCGAGCACCCCGATGAGCTCCGGCGGCAGAGACATACGCGGCCAGTGTCTGGGCGATGTGAAGAAGAAGTGGTCGTGCGTGCGCAATGAGCGGTGGACACCGGAGGGTCAGAGCGCCGAGACGCAGATCTCCTTCCAGTTTACGATGCGTTCCAACTCGTCGTGGGAGACTGGGCAGCTCGATGATTCGTACCGAACGCGCCCACTGGACGTGGCCTTGGTGCAGTGCCCCATTTATGAGTGGTTTCGACCGGACGCGTACAACTACTCACTCTCTTCGGTGGAGCGAGCGCGCCCCGAGAACAACAAGGTCGGGCCGCGTCACTACGAGGCCATGGGTACCTCTTGCTTCGACTACGTGCAGCGCGTGGTCGGGCCGACGCTCGCGCGCGACGGGCGTATCTTTCTTGTTGGACTCACGCCACTGCCTGGCTGGACCCGTCCGCTGGGCGGCGAGGACGTGGAGAGCAGGATCTTCAACTCGATCAACCAAGCCTTCGGGCTGCGCTGCCGCATGCACGCCGATGGCAGCTGGGGCTTGCTCTCCAAGTACGGCATCGGTGCCATAGATCGTTACGCGACTGTGGGCATCCGCCGACGCGACATGATCCACCCTTTCTTCAACGCGCAGTTCGCCATCGTGCAGATCGCGCTCAATCAGATTTGCCCACGGACGCAAGACTATGGCCGAGCGGCCACCAATGGTTGGCCCCATGTGCGCGGGAAAATCGGCGCCTAGTACTGGCCGTGGAGCAACATCACAGCTTACAGCTTTGGCCGCGTGAAGCAATCAAGCAAAAAACCTTTGACATTTAATTACATTAATCATGTCTTGCCGCGTGCACCAACATGCCACAGGTGCGACAGTGCACAGCGTGCGAGTGGGAGTGCTCTAGTGGGCCTTTCAGTCTCGCGAGTCACTCAGTCTGTGCACTGTGCAGTGGGTGCATTATACGTTAGTTCTGTGTGAAGATAATCCTGGACAAAATACCTTCGAGGCAGCCCCGCTCGAAGCTCGAACCCCGTCGTCGGCCTCCTGGCCGCGGGTGCGGGTCGTCTTTCGTAAATGGGTCACTCCTTTCGTTTCCGGCTCGCCTCGCGTCGGAC
>Ga0164295_10002825_pt1 | contig 14141 bp, 13 predicted proteins | sample GEODES006metaG_FD_111798 | JGI IMG/M metagenome (GOLD analysis project Ga0164295, IMG submission 111798) | Oligotrophic lake water microbial communities from Sparkling Lake, Wisconsin, USA - GEODES006 metaG | ecosystem: Environmental > Aquatic > Freshwater > Lake | place: USA: Sparkling Lake...
GCCCACGCCGGCGCCTGGCTCGGCACGGACATCACCCGAGACCTCTTGGACGTGCAGAGCGCGCTCAACCTGCCCCTCTTTGAGAACGACCGGGGCGCGCACGCGATCCTGCGGCTGACGGGTCGGTTCGCGCAGCTCTTCGATGGCGACGACGTCCCCGCGCACGACCGCGTCAAACCCGTCGTCCGCGGCTACGGCCTCAGCGCTATCGGTATCCCGTTCGCGACGAGCAGAGGCGGTGATCCAGATGACGCCGGCCTCGTTGGCGGCGAGCGCGCGGCGTCCGCGACGGCCACGCTGCGCCTGCCCATTCGGCCGCTTCGTCGAAACGCAGTCGGCCCGTTCATCGACGCGGCCACCGTCGCGGCGCCCGGAGACGCGCTCCTTGACCGACTCAGCGTCTCCGCGGGCGCGTTGTATTCGTTCAGCTTTTTCGCCGAGCGCCTCGAGGGGTTCGCGTGGCTCGCGTACCCATTCGACGGCAAGCGGGAGAGCCGCTACTTCGGCGCGGGCGTCGGCGGCAGCTTCTAGCGCATCGCGCTGCGAATCGCCGTGGCCATCTCGCGCGTGGTCGCCGAGCCCCCCAGGTCCGCGGTGAGCGTCGTGCCGGCCGTCAGCACGGCAGAGATTGCGCCCTGGAGCCGCGACGCCGCCTCGGCTTGACCGACGTGCTCGAGGAGCGCGATCGCGGGCAGGAGCATGGGGAGCGGGTTCGCGACGCCCTTGCCCATCAGGTGCGCGGCCTTGCCGTGAATCGCGTCGAAGACGACGACGTCGTCTGACTGGTCGACCCCCCACACCGCGCTGATCCCCCCGACGAGGCCCGCTGCGAGGTCGCTCAAAATGTCGCCGTACAGGTTGCCGCAAACGAGCACCTCGAACTGGTGCGGCTTCTGCACGAGCTGCATGCACGCGTTGTCGACGATGACGTCGCGGGTCTCGATCTCGGGGTACTTCGCCCCCACCTCGCGGGCGGCGCTCAAGAAGAGGCCGTCCGCCTTCTTCATAATGTTCGCCTTGTGAACGATCGCGACGCGCTTGCGACCGTGCGCCGCCGCGTAGCGATAGGCGAAGTGGGCGATGCGCTCCGTCGCCGCGCGCGTGACGACCTTGATCGACTCGACGACGCCGGGGTGCACCTGATGCTCAAGGCCCGCGTAGACGTCCTCGGTGTTCTCTCGCACGATGACCAAGTCGACGCCGCTGTACCGCGCCTTCAAGCCCTCGAGGTTTCGGATGCGGCGCACGCCTGCGTAAAGGCCGAGGGCCTTGCGGAGCGTGACCGTCGGGCTCTCGTAGCCCTCACCGACGGGTGACTTGAGCGGGCCTTTGAGCGCGAGACCGTTGCGCCGAATGGACTCGATGACGTGCATCGGCACTGGCCCTTCGCCGGTCTCCGCGCCCGCCTCTTGGAGCTCCCAGTCCATCGCACCGCCCGCGGCCGCTACAAGTTCAATCACAAACGGCGCGAGGTCACGCCCGATCAGGTCGCCGGGGAGCAGGGTCACACGGGGCGTGGTCATACGCGCACCTCCTTTGCGTCGGGCAGGGCGTCGATGATCGCCTGCGTGTACTCGGTCGTACTCGAACGTCCGCCCAAGTCGCCCGTGCGGACGTCACCTGCGCTCAGCACGCGCTCGACCGCGAGCTCGATGCGTCGCGCTGCGTTCAGCTCGCCGATGTGACGGAGCATCATGACCGCCGACAAGAGCAGCGCGGTCGGGTTCGCCTTGTTCTGGCCCGCGATGTCGGGCGCTGAGCCGTGAACGGCCTCGAACACCGCCGAGGTGTCGCCGATATTCGCCCCGGGCACCACGCCGAGTCCGCCGACGAGACCCGCGCACAGGTCGCTCAAGATGTCGCCGTACAGGTTCTCCATCAGGAGGACATCGAAGCGCGTCGGTTCAAGGACCAGCTCCATGGCGCAGCGGTCGATGTTTATCGCCTCGCATCGGATGTACGGGTAGTCGCGCGCAGTGTCCTGGCAGGCCTTGAGGAACAGGCCGTCCGAGAGCTTCATCACGTCCGCCTTGTGGACGATCGTGACCTGCCGGCGACCGCGCCAGCGGGCGTACTCAAAGGCGTACTTCGCGATTCGCCGGCTCGCCCCCTCGGTGATGATCTTGAGCGCCTCGACGACGCCGGGGACGACCTCGTGCTCGCGGCCCGCGTAGAGCCCCTCGGTGTTCTCACGAAAGACGACCAAGTCGACGTCCGTGTGCCGCGTCCGAACGCCGGCCAGCGAGTTGACGGGCCGCAGGCTGACGTACAGGTCCAGCGCCTTGCGCAGGCCCACGTTGACGCTCGTGAACCCCTTGCCGACAGGCGTCGTAATCGGGCCCTTCAGGGCGATGCGGTGGGTCTTGATGGCGTCGAGGGTCTCGGCGGGCAAGGTGCCGAGGCCCGCCTCAACGGCAAGCTGGCCCGCGAGGTGGCTGATCCAGCGAACCGAGACGCCGGCGGCCTCGACGATCCGCACGGTCGCATCCGTGACCTCGGGCCCAATGCCGTCCCCCGGCAGCAGGACAATGGTGTGTGACATGATTGACTCCAGTGGCTTCAGAGGGGCTTGACGAGGCGCAAGCAGCGCTGGCCTCGAGGATAGCGAGTGTCTTCAGAAGGCTTCGGAACGAAGCCTGCACGCTCAAAGAACGTCCGCGCAGTGAGGTTGTCTTCCGCAACGGAGAGCGCGGCGCGCTCGGCGCGGACGGACGCGGCCGCAGTGCGGGCTTGTGACAGCGCGCGGTCGAGCAGCGCGCGCCCGATGCCCGCGCCACGCCACTCCGCAGTGACGCCCAGCCCGACGATGTCCGCTACAGGCCGCAGGGGGACGTCGTCCATCGGAGCGACAAACGCCCAGAGCACGTAGCCGGCGGGGCTGCCATCGACCGTCGCGATCGAGGTCACGACGTTCGCATGGTCGAACCAGCCACCCAGGATGCGGTCGTAATCTCCGAGGCGCGCAAAGCTCTCGAGTGCCAGCGACACCACGAAGCCACGGTCGTTTGGCCCGGCGGGTCTCAGCGCGAGGACCGCGCCGCACGCCTCGTCTTGACTTCGTTCGACGGCGGACACGGCGCCACCTTACGCAGCGTCGCATCCATTGCAAGGCTCACCCGCGGTCGAATTTCGGTTAGTCTGCGCTCATGTGCGAACTGCTCGGCATGAGCGCGAACGTGCCCACAGACATCTGCTTCAGCTTCACCGGGCTGATGCAGCGCGGCGGGCGTACCGGCCCTCACCGCGACGGCTGGGGTATCGCGTTCTACGACGGCAACGCGTGCCGCGTCTTTCATGACCCCGCCGCGAGCGCCGACTCCGAGCTGGCGCGGCTCGTTCACCGCTACCCGATCAAGAGCAGAACGGTCCTGTCGCACATCCGCCGCGCAACCCATGGCCGCGTGTGTCTAGAGAATACCCACCCGTTCGTTCGGGAGTTGTGGGGCCGCATGTGGTCGTTCGCGCACAACGGCAAGCTCCCGGGCGTGAAGCGCCTGCCGCTCGGTTTCTACCGCCCGGTCGGCACCACGGACAGCGAGCATGCGTTTTGCTGGATGCTGCACCAGATTCGCACGGTGTTCCCGCGTCCACCCGCTCGCGTGGCGCCGTTGGCGCGCCTGATCGCGGTCCTCTCAGATGAGCTGCGAGCGCTCGGGACATTCAATCTGCTGCTCTCGGATGCTCGGCACCTGTTCGTGTATTGCACGACGCACCTGTGCCACATCACGCGCCGCGCGCCTTTCGGTGAGGCGCGCCTCGAGGACGCCGAGGTCGTCGTCGACTTCGCGCGCGAGACGACGGAAAACGACGTCGTGACGGTCGTCGCGACCCGACCTTTGACAACGAATGAGGCCTGGACGCCCCTGTCGACGGGCGCGCTCGAGGTCTTCTCGAATGGGCTCCCCGTGTGGCGGCGAGGCCCGGAGGCGAACGTATGAAGCTCCTCAGTGGCGTGTTCCATCTCACCTTTCAGGGCCAGGACTGCGCGTGCCCAATCGCCGGCGTCCGCGACGGCAACGGCAACGTCGAGGTCGCGATCGGCACGCCATTCGGCCTGCGGCGCGTCCATGCGCGCCTGGGCGCAGAGCTCCAGCTCGTCGAGGCGCACACCTTCGCGTTCGACTATGAGTCCGGCCAAGTGACCCGCTTCGAGCTCGAGATTCACGGTGGCTTCGTGCCCGGTCAGGCACGAACGCTCACGGGCACCGCGCGCGGTCCAGGCCTGACAGGGACTTGGACCGTGACTGACCTCTCGGGCGGTCGAGACGAAGCGGATGAAGCGGCGAGCGCCTTCACAGCGTTCTCGCGCCCCCGAGACTGAGAGTCAGTCATCCTCGCCGAAGACCGAGCCGACGAGCGTGCGGTCGTCGTCGTCATCGTCGTCGATACTCGCGGGCACCCTGGCAGGCGCAACGGGCGTCGGCTGTTCGGTTATCCGCGCGCCGCTGGCACCCAGCGCGTCGCTGAGCGCCCCTCGATGGGCCCGTGGCAAGCATCCGAGCGCCTCGACGGCCCGCAGCCGCGCCGCCTCGGCATCCTCGGCGAGCTTCTCATCGAGCGTCGCCCGTGCCGCCGACCCTGCGAGCGCGGCCTTCAGCCACGTGGCGAAGACCTCGACCGACGGGATGCGGTCCGCAACATCGACCGCGAGGGCCTGCTCGACGACGGCCGCGACGAGCGCGGATACCTGCGGGTTGCGGTCTCGCAACGGCGGCGGCGGCTGTCGGTCAAGGAACCGACGAAACAGCTCGGCGTGGCTCGCCTCTCGAAAAGGGATATGCCCCGTGAGCATCTCGTATGTCGTCGCGCCGAGCGCGTAGACATCGACTAAGGGCGTCGGCGCCTCGTGGTTGAACTGCTCGGGTGGCATGTACCAGAGCGTGCCCACGTTGGCGCCCGCGACCGTCAGGTCCGACGTCGTATCGAGAGCGCGCGCCACGCCGAAGTCCGTGACCTGCACGGTGCCCGGCGCTCTGGCAGAGCGAAGCAGTAGGTTCCCGGGCTTGATGTCGCGGTGCACGAGCCCGCGTGCGTGCGCGTAGCTCAGCGCGTCTGCTGCGCCGAGCGCGACCTGTGCGGCGTCCGCAACGGACAACGCTTGACCATCCTCGAGCAACGTCTCGACCGACCCGCCCTCGAGCAGCTCGAGCACAGCGACTTGGTACGCGTCGGTCTCGAAGTAGTCGAAGACTTGCGCGACGTGCGGGTGCGACAAGCTCGCCTGCAATCGCGCACCGACCCGAAAGCGCTCGTAGAGCAGCGGCTCGTCATCGTCGAGCGCCTCGCGAGCGCGTGCCTTGAGCGCGACGACGCGACCGAGGTGGTCGTGCACGGCGGCCGCAACGGTCCCCATACCGCCGACACCCACAATGGAGCGCACGCGGTAGGGCCCCAGGCGCGGCGGTAGAACGCTCACGTCTCCTCGTCGTCCGGCTCGAAGTCGTCCGCGTCTTCGCCATCCACTTCGGCGTCATCGTCGAGCGCTTCGTCTGCGACGGCCTGACCTGCGAGCTGAAGGAGCGTGCGGAAACGTCGTGCGTCACCGGCCATCACGGCGGCGCCGAAGATGATCGCGCCGCGCTCGCGCCCCTCGAGGAGCGAGACGAGCAAGTCGAAGTGCGACTCGGAGAAGCGCGTCCCACCGCCTGGACGACCGAGCAGGCGCCAATAGACCGCTGGCCCCTGAGGAAAGACCTCGGCGTCCTCGAGCTCCTCTTCATCGAAGGCGAGCGGGTCGATGATGGGCAAGAGCCCGGCGCGCTCACACAGGGCGTTTCGGTCCTCGGGCTGGCTGTCCCATAGGCCCTCGGCGCGCCACGCGATGTCTAGCCCCTCAGGGCGCTCCTGCCGGAAGAACGCGGTCAGCGCGTCTCGATTTTCGCGGCTGGGGCGAAAGCTCGGGGGGGTCCGGACCCAGAGCGTCCGCGCGCCGAGGCGCTCGACCGTGGCGAGGGCGTCGGTCCACGCACGCGCGGCGACTGCGCCCTGAAACCCCGCCAGCGCCGCATCGGGCGAGAGCTGCGGGATGATCTCGATGTCCGCCGGCGAGCGCGTGCGCCAGCGGCGGTGCGTTGCCGCCCGCGCGCTGCTCTGCGCCTCGCTGAGTTCAAGGACATCGAAGGCCTTCCAGTAGGCCGCGGCGCGACCTGTCCACCCCGCACACCCGACACGAATCCGACTCATGCGCTCGCTCACACTCTCTCGCTCTCTCTCACAACCCCCGACGAACCCAAGAACGACGCCGCGCGTCGGATCATCGGAGGCTGGGTGCAAAAAGATACATTGCGCGGGGTGCCCGCGTCAGCAGGGATAGCCACGCGTTCGGCTCGGGCGGCGCCGCGCGCGCCTTCAAGAGCTCGAAGAGCGAGGGCTCGACGTCGTAGCGGACGACCTCAAACGGCCCCTCGCCTGCCGCCTCGCGCAGAGCGTCCATCGCCGCGTCCGCGTAGCCCACTGCGTCGACGAGACCGGCGGCGAGCGCCTCGTCCGCGGTCAGCAGGCGGCCATCCGCAAACGCCTTGACGCGCTCCAGAGGCAGCTTACGGCCCTCGGAGACGAGCTTCACGAAGCGGTCGTACATCGCGTCGACAATGCCTTGCAGGATGCGCTGGTGCTCCGGCTCGACCGCGCGCGTCGGCGACATCATGGCTTTGTTCGGTCCCGAGGTGACCGAGGTGTCCTCGACGCCGTAGCGAGCCATCAGCCCGGCGACGTTGAGCCCGGAGATCATGACGCCGATGCTCCCTGTCACCGTCGTCGGCAGCGCTTGGACGCGCTCCGCACCCACGGCGAGGTAGACGCCGCCCGAAGCGCACAAGTCGCCCATGAGGACGTGGACCTTCTTGCCCGCGTCTCGCAGCTTGCCCATCTGAGCGTGCAGCAGGTCCGAATCGGTCACCGAGCCGCCCGGCGTATCCAGCTCGATCAGGACCCCTGCCACGCGAGTGTCCTCAGCCGCCCGCTCCAGCATCTCGCGCAGCGGACCGGTCAGGCCGGGACCGTCGCCCATGCCGCTGGAGCCTTCGATGAGCACGCCGCGAGCCGGGATTCGGACAAGGCGGCGCGTCGCGCCCAGATGAGCCTCGACGACACTCTCACGCACACGTCCACCACCGACGCTGCCGCCCCCTGCGGAGAGACCGACAAGGAGAACGCCGCCGAGCACGGCGACCCCAAGCATGGCGACGAGGAGGCAACCGACCCCTCGGCGCGCGGGCTGCGCGTCTCCACCACGATGACTCAAGGGCTCCGGTTCCTCTCGCCCCGACCGCAGCCAAACAGCGGTCGCGGGCGTGGGTTTCGCACACGCCGCTTGGGGGCGCAAGCCGGACCATGATATGAGCACCGGCCTATGGACTTGAACGCTCATCCTGCACTCCGCGCGGCCGACCCGACCCTTGCCGACCTGATCGCCCTCGAGGCGCAGCGGCAGCGAGACGTCCTCCGCCTCATCCCGTCTGAGAACTACGCCTCCACCGCCGTCGCAGCCGCGACCGCGAGCTGCCTTGCGAACAAGTACAGCGAAGGCTACCCGGGCAAGCGGTACTACCAGGGGCAGCAGTACATCGATGCGGTCGAGCAGCTCGCGATTGACCGCGCCAAAGCGGTGTTCGGCGCTGAGCATGTCAACGTGCAGCCGTACTCCGGCTCCCCCGCCAACCTGGCGGTCTACTTCGCGCTGCTGCAGACCGGCGACCGCATCTTGTCGATGTCCCTGCCGCATGGCGGGCACCTGACGCACGGCTGGAACGTGACGATCTCAGGTCGCCTGCACGACGTGAAGCAGTATGGCGTTCGAGCGGACACGCACCGCATCGACTACGCCGAGGTCCGCCAAATGGCCCTCGAGCACAAGCCCAAGATGATCATCTGCGGTGCGTCGGCGTATCCACGGACGCTCGACTTCGCGGCCTTCGCCGAGATCGCCCGCGAGGTGGGCGCGCTCCTCCTCGCCGACATCGCGCATATCTCAGGGCTGGTCGCGGGCGGGGTGCACCCGTCGCCGGTACCCTACGCAGACGTCGTGACGACCACGACGCACAAGACGCTGCGAGGCCCGCGCGGCGGGATGATTATGTGCCGCGAGGTGCACGCCAAGGCGATTGACCGCGGGGTCTTTCCAGGCAATCAGGGCGGCCCGCACAACCAGACCACGGCAGCCCTCGCCGTCGCGCTCAACGAGGCCGCGCAACCCGATTTCAAGGTCTATGCTCAGCGCGTCGTGTCGAACGCGAAGACGCTCGCCGAACGGCTGCTGACGCACGGCTTCTCGCTCGTGTCCGGCGGCACGGACAACCACCTGATCCTCATCGACCTCAACAACAAGGGCGTGTCCGGCAAGGTCGCCGCAGCGGCGCTCGAGCGTGCAGGGATCGTGTGCAACGCGAACTCGGTGCCGTTCGACCCCCGTAAGCCATTCGATCCGAGCGGCATTCGCATCGGGACGCCCGCGCTCACCTCGCGCGGCATGGGCGCCGAGGAGATGGTCAAGCTCGCCGACTGGATGAACGCGGTCGTCCGCGCTCCGGACGACGCGGCACTGCTCGACCGCACCGCGAACGAAATCCGCGCCCTCTGCGCCGGATTCCCCGCGCCGGGTCTCTGAGGCGAACGCGACCGTGAGCGCCCCGACTATCCAATGCCCCGCCTGCAATGCGCCCAACGAGCCCGGTGCACGATTCTGCATCGAGTGCGGCCTCACCTTGAGCCCGACGCGCGACACGCCCGCCGCTGGCGGGCCGACAGCCGATCCGTGGAAGGGCCGCGTGATCGCCGGGCGCTTTCAGCTGATGCGAAAGCTCGGCGATGGCGGCATGGGCGAGGTTTACCTGGCCGAGCAGCAGCCCATGGGTCGCATGGTCGCGCTCAAGGTCCTGCGTTCGGGCCTCGCTGAAGACCCCAACCAGGTCGAGCGGTTCAAGCGAGAGGCGCAGGCGATCAGCCGCCTGCAGCACCCGAACACGGTCATCGTGCACGATTTCGGGCAGAGCCCCGACGGCACGCTCTTTATCGCGATGGAGTACCTCGAGGGCGAGACTCTGGCGAGCCTGCTCGAACGCGAAGGGCGCATTGATGCGACCCGCATGCGCCATATTTTCAGCCAGATCTGTGGCAGTCTGGCCGAGGCGCACGAGCAGCGGATCGTTCACCGCGACCTCAAGCCCGAGAACATCTTCCTGACAACGCGCGGCGGGGTGAAAGACTTCGTCAAGGTCCTCGACTTTGGGATCGCGAAGGTCAACGACACCGCGACAGGTGGGAAGCTCGAGACGCTGACCCGAGCGGGGGCGATCTTCGGCACCCCGCAATACATGTCGCCCGAGCAGATCAAGGGCGGCGATCTCGACGCCCGCGCGGACGTCTACGCGCTGGGCGTGATGCTCTACCAAGTCCTCGCGGGGCACTTGCCGTGGCAAGCCGCGACGGCCGTCGAGATGCTCACGAAGCATCTGGCCGAGGCGCCCGCGCCCCTCAGCCTGCCGACCGTCGAGGCTCGCCTCGCCGCGCGCCTTGAGGCCGTAGCGATGCGCGCCTTGTCAAAGAAGCGCGAGGACCGCCCCGCGAGCGTCCCCGCGTTCATGACGGAGTTGAACGCCGCGTTCGAGCCGGCGACGGGCATGAGCGCGCCGCCGGCTCCGCAGGGTGTCGCCCTGCAGGAGACGGCCGAGGCGACCCAAGCTACGCGCGGCGCGAGCGCGGCGACCCAAGTCGCGCCGCCTCGCTCTAAGCCGAGCGGCGTCATCATGGCGATCGGCGCTGCGGCGCTGGTCGTGGGCGCGCTTGCGGCGTGGATGCTCACGGGCAACTCTCAGCAGACGGTGACGGACGCGCCCGGGGCCGCGGCGTCGGTCGCGACGCCGACCGCCGCGCCGACTGCGCCGCCAACGGCTGCGCCGTCCGCCGCGCCCACCGTGCCGCCGACCGTCGCGCCTACGGCCGTGCCGACCGCCGCCCCGACGATGCCGAGGACCCTCCCTCGGATCGTTGTACCTTCCACGGCCGCGCCCCCGAGAATCCCACGCATCGTGCCCGCGACCGTGGCGCCGCATTTTCCGAAGCTGCCTCCGCGGCCGGCAACGGTCATCGTCACAAGCAGAACGCGCGGGCTCACTGTGCTTGTCAACGGTCGTGTGCAGGGTCGAACCCCGCTGCCCAACTTCACGCTGCCCACCGGTCAGCACCGCATCACGGCCAAGAACGGCAATAAGGTCGTGTTCACACAGTCGATTCAGGTGAAGTCCGGCTCGACGACGCGCCTCGCGCTGCCGTGAAGCGCGCGGCATGAGCACGCTCCTCGCCCTCGGGCTGTGGGCGGCGCTCCCGCCCACGGGCGCGCCTCTCGCGCTCGACGACGCCCGCTTGACGGCGACGGTCACCACCTGGGGACCGGACTGCGGCCCTCGACCGCAATCGACGGCCTTGCCGCGTCAAGGGAAATACAGCGTCGGCGCAGGGGGCCGGGTCTCCGCTCAGGGCGGCGCGCCTGTCTTCGAGCCGGGCATCTGCCGCGCGACGACGCAGCAGCCCGAGATCACCGAGCGCTCCGCGTCGCCGACCCGGCTCGTGTGCGCGATGCCCGAGGGCGCCGCGCGCGACATTCAAGGCGCGGTCGAGCTGCGCGCGCTCGAGCCGACCGCGGAGGAGGCACCGCGCTTTGAGGTCGTCTCAGACCTGCGCTACCGCTGGTCCCTCAAAGGCTCAGTCTGCGACGCACGCCTCATCGAGCGCCGCGTCTTCAGTGGGCCCGCCTCGTCGCCCACAGCGCCCGCCTCGGAACCGCCCTTGAGCGCCTGCGCGCAGGTCGGCCCGCCCGCCCGCCTGCAGAGCGCCGTGGGCCTCCGGCTCGCGGCCGCGCCCGGTGGTCGGTTGCGACTCGCGGCGCACGCGGTCGATGCGCAGGGGTACCGAACGCCCGGCCAGGTGCGGTTTCAGTCGAGCGCAGGCGCGGTGGACCCGGCGAACGTGCTCGACCTCCGGGACGTGCCGCCAGGGACGCGCGTCGCAGTCACCGCGACGCTCGATGCCCCAGGCGCGTCGCTGCCGCCCCTTACGCTGGTTGTCGACGTCGCCCACGACGACGCTGATCTTCGGCGCTTGTTGGCCGAGCTGCCCCCGCTGACCAGCGGCCACGGGGCCGCCCTCGCCCCGCAGACGGGCGAGGCGCTCGTCACCCTCGACGCCCCCGAGAAGGCCGACTCCGGCACCGCGGTCTTGGGCGCGCGTCTGCTCCTCGTCTCATTTCTGGGCGCGCTCGCGCTCAGCGGCGTGCTTGGCGTCGCCATCGTTTGGCGCACAGTGCGAGCACGCCGAGTTGGACCCGTCTTGGCCGACGAAGACGCGCGTGTGCTGGAGCGCAGCCTCGCACTCAAGCGCAAGGCGGCGGCACCGCTGGTCTGCCCACAGTGCGGGGAGCGCTACCCCGAGGAGACCATGTTCTGTGGGCTCGATGGCGCGCGACTTGAGCGCGTGAACTGACCGAGCCGCGCGGGCATTGCATCGCTCGCCAAGACAGGCGACCGTGCGCCATGGTCGATGCAACGCCACCGCCCGCGGACGCCGCAATCGTCTTGATCGGCAACGAGCTGCTCAGCGGCAAAATCCGTGACGAGAACGCCTACTACTTGGCCGGTCGGCTCCGCGCGCTCGGTGTTACGCTTCGTCGCGTCGCCGTTGTCCCCGATGAGGAAGCGGCGATCATCGACGAGGTGCGTCGCTGCGCCTCGGCCTACACCTACGTCTTCACGAGCGGCGGCGTCGGCCCGACGCACGACGACATTACGCTGCCGAGCATCGCCCGCGCGTTCGAGCTCCCGCTCATCGTGGACCCGTCGCTCGAGGCGCCGCTGCGCGCTCACTTCGGCGCGCGCATGACACCGGGGCACCTGCGCATGGCGACCCTGCCGGCAGGCACCGAGCTCGTTCGAGGCGACGATTTCTGGTGGCCTGCGATGGTGCTCGGGAACGTCCACATCTTGCCGGGCATCCCGCAGATCTTCCGCGCCAACTTCGAGACGCTTGCCCCGCGCTTTCAAGGCGCGCCGTTTTTTCTCGCGTCCGTCTACCTGGACGCCGACGAAGGCTCGATCGCAGCGGCGCTCGAGGCGCTCGAGCGCGACCACGGTGTCGCGGTCGGCAGCTACCCGCGCATCGACGTGCAGGCCGACCACCGCGTGCGCGTCACGATCGAAGCCCGGGACGGCGCGACGGTCGAGCGCGCGACAGAGAGGCTTCTGAGCAGCTTGGGCACAGGGGCGCGGGTCGTGCGTGTCGACACCGCGGCGCCTGCATCTTGCCCCGATCAGGGCTAGCCAGCCGACCCGCCGGGGTGTAGACTTATCCGGCGAGCAGAGTCACGGCTCGTTTGGAGGTCCCGATGGCCACGTCCGTCTCGAACACCGCCCTGCAGACACCCACGCCCCAGCCCCGCACGCTGCCGAGGCAGCAGCGCGCTGAGTCCCGCGGTGAGGACCAGGCGACGATTGAGGCGCGTCGCTCGGGCGAAAGTGGCCGCTCGGAGCAAACCAAACGCGCCGAGGCTCGCCCAGAGGCCCGCGCGGACCGTGCGGAGCGTCAGGACCGCCCCGCCGACCGAGTGCAGGTCGACCGGAGCAACCCGCGCGAGCAGGGCCGCGAAGTCGTCACACGGGGCGAGCAAGTCTCGCGCTTGCAGGCAGCCGGGCAAGCCGTGGACGGTGGCATCGAGGACCTGCGCCGGCTGAGCCAAGTCGCCCAACAAGCCGAAGAGGAGCCCACGCAGGCGGGCCGAGACCGTCTTCAGTCCGAAGCAGACTCGCTCGGTCAACGCATCGGCGCCGCAGACGGCGACCAGAACGTCGAGCAGGCGCGCCAAGCTCTCCAGCAGACGTCGCGAGAGCGCGAGGCGAGCAGCGCCCGTGCCGAGGCAGACCGCGCAGGCCGCCGCGCCGAGGACGCGCAAGGCCAGCCTGAGCGCAGCACGCCGACACTGGTCCTCGAGCCACGCCGCGACGACGCCGAGGACGCAGCGGATGCGGCGCAGGCCGCAGACGACGAGGCCCGCGAGGCTGAGCGTCGCGCCGAGGCAGGCGCAGCGGAGAACCAGCGCGGTGAGCGCGGAGGCGCCGCCGAGGCGTTCGCGCGTACCCGAGAGTCCCAGGGCGAAGAGCAGGCCAGCCGCGCCGAGCAGAACAGCTCAATCCGGCCGAGCACAACCGACGTGAGCACGCCTGAGCGCGCTGCCGAGACCCGCCGGGCGGCGGGTGAGGCCGAGGGCCGCGCGACCGAGCTCCGCCGGGAGATCGGCCAGAGCGAGAAAGAAGAGAGCCAGCGCGCCGAGCAGGCGCTGCGCGAGCAGCAAACATCGTCGCGCCGCGTGTCGAACGAAGCAGAGAGCCGCGAGGCCGCCGACCGCGTCGTTCAGGACGCGCGCCGCAACCCGCGGCAGTTCGTCGAGGCGCAGGCCCGTGTGACCACCGAGGCCGCGACGCGCCTGTTGGCCTGAGCGGGTGAATGAGCCACGCGCTCAGCGCGCGCTGGCGAAGTAGTCCTCGCGGTCGCGAAATAGCACGTTGAACGTCGTCAACGAGCCGTGGCAGCGCCGCAGATAGGCCGACATCGCGTCCGACTCGTCGGGGGCGATGTGCGCGTGGCCGCTGAGCTGCGCCTCGAGCGAGAGCAGTCGGTCGCGCAGGACGACCAGCCGATGGAAGAAGATCTCCATCGGCTCGGTCCGCGACTCACTGTTGCGCGCCCAACACGCCTGCCCGCCGCGCCACCGGTCGCCCAAGGCGGGCAAGGGCGCAGCGAGCGTGTCGCGCTCGACCTCGCGGTGCAGCGCCTCAAGGAGCGCCGTGAGCTCGCCCTCGGGCCCCTCGCCGCTCGACGGTCGGGCGAACGCGCCGCCGAAGCGCGCGACGGCTTGGTACGTGCGGTTGATTCGACGGTGAAGGTCAAGCTTCTCGGCGTCTTGCAACTGCTCGTGACTATTAATCTTTTGCTCCATGACCCGCAGGTTGTCGCGGATCATCACGAGCTTGTGGAAGTGGGTCTCGAGGGGCAGCTGCTTGGGCTTGACGTCGTCTGACCCCGGCGAGAGCGTGAGCTCGCCGGACGTCCAAGCGCGCGCGAGGTCGACCTCGCGCAGGCAAGCCGCCGCGTTGAGC
>Ga0164295_10002826_pt1 | contig 14138 bp, 14 predicted proteins | sample GEODES006metaG_FD_111798 | JGI IMG/M metagenome (GOLD analysis project Ga0164295, IMG submission 111798) | Oligotrophic lake water microbial communities from Sparkling Lake, Wisconsin, USA - GEODES006 metaG | ecosystem: Environmental > Aquatic > Freshwater > Lake | place: USA: Sparkling Lake...
ATTGGTCTGCACAGTGGTTATGTGACAGGTCGTCCGGCTTCGCATGGTTGCATTCGACTTCCGTATGAGAAGGCTCAGAAGTTCTTTGAAATCTGCCGTGTCGGGGATGAGGTGCAGATCGTGCACTAAATCTGGGCTTCAGTTTCAAGTTTCTGGTTTAAAGTTCCATGATTGAAGACAGGAAATTGTGGGATACATACCCCTAACTTTTTAAACCGCTAATAAACGCTGAAAGCCGCTAATAGAAGAAGCCTGACCTGTCATTTTCTGTCTCTGTCATGAGCGTTCATTGGGTTCCTATTAGCGGTTAAACATCTCTTCTGCTTTGAGGCTTGATCTCCCCTTTTCAAATGCGCTATGACTCGAAACCTGAAATTCGACCACGAAAAAGCGCGATCCTTTTCAGAATCGCGCTTTTAAAATGACAGGCAGACCGAGAAGTCTGCGGCTTGTTATAGACCAGCTTCGATCAGCTTCTCCAGCTTCACGATGTCTTTGCCGAAGTTACGGATGCCTTCAGCAGTCTTCTCCGTGGCCATGGCGTCCTCATTGAAGAGCCAGCGGAAGGTCTTCTCATCGCTGCCGATGCGTTCGATCTTCAGAGATTGAGCGGCCGTAGCGTCGAGTTTCTTCGTCAGCGTTTCCTCAGAAGCCTGCAGTTCACCAAGCAGACCTGGGCTTATCGTCAGGAGATCACAGCCCGCAAGTTCGGTGATTTCACCTTTGTTACGGAAGCTGGCGCCCATGACTTCGGTTTTGTAGCCGAAGTGCTTGTAGTAATTGTAGATTTGAGTCACGGACAGCACGCCCGGATCTTCCGTTGGGGCGAAGTCTTTGCCGGTGCTTTTCTTGTGCCAGTCAAGGATACGACCGACGAAAGGTGAGATCAGTTTGATGCCGCCCTCGGCACAGGCCACGGCTTGGGCCAGGCTGAAAAGCAGGGTCAGATTGCAATTGATGCCTTCTTTTTGCAGGATCTCAGCGGCTTTGATGCCTTCCCAAGTGGAGGCAATTTTGATCAAAATACGTTCGCGACCGATGCCAGCCTTCTCATACATGCCAATGAGTTGACGGGCTTTGTCGAGGTTGCCCTGTGTGTCGAAGGACAGGCGAGCATCCACTTCGGTGGAGACGCGGCCTGGAACGATCTTGAGGATTTCTAGCCCGAAGAGGATCAAAATGCGGTCCATGATGGCTTCCACCTTGGCTGGGCCGGTGAGGGAGCTGCTTTTGTATTCAGCGATGGCCTGATCGACCAACGATTGATACTCAGCCTTCTGGGAGGCCTGAAGAATGAGGGACGGATTGGTGGTAGCGTCCTGGGGCTTGTAGGCCTTCATGGCCTCAAAGTCACCAGTATCTGCGACGACGATGGTATGCTGCTTGAGCTGATCGAGCTGATTCATTGTGTGTATTGGGGCGTCGAGAATAAAGGCAACCTGCCCAGATGCAAGCGTGGGTCTGGACTGGCTTTTGAGGCCAATCCGTCAAATGACTCATGCACAACGGTTGTAGTCTTGTCATCTGAGTGGCGTTGGTTCAGATTGACTCATGCTTAAAATCGTTGTCCTCCCCTTTGCTGTCTGTTGTCTCGCCATAGCAGCCATACCCTCCGTAGCCTTGGCGAAGGAAGGTGATTTTCCCACGCCCTTCAATTCCGAAAAAGGTTCGCCCATGCCTGCCGAGGAGGTTGCGCGGACGATGGATCTGCCACCCGGTTTTAAATGCCAGGTGTTTGCGGCGGAGCCGGATGTGCAGCAGCCTATCGCCATGGCTTGGGATGCGAAGGGGCGGCTCTGGGTGGCGGAAAACTACACCTATGCGGAGAATCCCGCTCGCTGGGACACGAAGCTGCGCGACCGCATCATCATTCTGGAGGACAAAGATGGCGATGGAAAGCACGACGAGCGCAAAGTCTTCTGGGATGAGGGAAGCTACCTGACGAGTGTGGAGGTCGGTTACGGCGGCGCGTGGATTTTAAACAACGGCAGCCTTAGCTTCATCGCTGACAAAAACGGTGACGATGTGCCCGATGGCGAGCCTGAGATCCTGTTGGATGGGTTTAACACCAAGACCATCGGCCACAACATCGTCAACGGCCTGCGCTGGGGTCCTGACGGTTGGCTGTATGGTCGCCATGGCATTACTGACACCTCCGCTGTCGGCGCTCCGGGAACAGCTGCGGACAAACGTACAAAGCTGAACTGCGCCATCTGGCGTTTTCATCCGATCCGGAAAATCTTTGAAAATGTCGCCCATGGCGGCACAAACTCCTGGGGCCATGATTGGAATGCCGACGGCGAACTTTTCATGATCAATACCGTCATCGGCCACCTCTGGCACGTCATTCCTGGTGCGTATTACCGTCGTATGTTCGGCACGCATTTGAATCCACATGTCTATGAGACCATTGAGCAAACGGCTGACCATTTTCATTGGGACACAGGCGCTGAAAAATGGGATGCCATTCGCAAACTCGGCGTTTCAGGCAAGACCGATGAACTCGGTGGCGGCCATGCCCATGTCGGCATGTTGATCTATCAAGGTGGCGTCTGGCCAAAGGAATACGAAGGAGCCATGCTTACCTGCAACCTGCACGGCAACCGCATCAACATGGACAAGCTCGTTCGTGAAGGCTGCGGCTACACCGGCAAGCACGCGCCTGACTTCATGAAGGCCAAAGACAAATGGTTCCGCGGCATCGACCTCCTCACTGGCCCCGACGGCAACGTCTTCGTCGCCGACTGGTCCGACTCCGGCGAATGCCACGACAACGATGGCGTGCATCGGACGAGCGGACGCATTTACAAGATTGTTTATGGGGAACCGAAGAAGGTGGAGCCGATCCATGTGGCGGCGATGAAGGATGAGGAACTCGTGAAATTGCTCGGGAACGAGAACAACTGGTGGAGCCGCTCAGCTCAACAGATCTTATTTGAGCGCCAGAACGCTAACCTCCAAATCGACAAGAACAAAGCGCCCTCTGAGACGGATAAAACAAAAGTGCTGCGTGACTTAGCTGAAGCAGCTGCGCCTCTCATCAGAGAAGCCTGTGAACTTTATGCCAAGGATTCTTCGGGCTTAGTTCGCTTGACGGTGGCTTCTCTTTTACAGAGGCTCCCGCTCGAAGCCCGCTGGCCCATCGCCACGGCGTTGGCGCAGCATGAGGAAGATGCGAATGACCGGCAGCAACCGCTTATGATCTGGTATGGCATCGAGCCTGCCGTTGCGGCGGACCCGATGAAGGGCGTGGAGTTCATCGCCAGCGCGAAGATCCCCACCGTGCGCCGACTCGTCGCCCGTCGCATCGCTGAGGACATCGAAAAGAATGCCGCAGCCGTAGATGCGTTGGTGGCTTTGATGACAAAGGAAGCCGCTGTCCGCGGAGACATCCTCGCCGGCATGGCCGCCGGACTCGATGGCTTCAGCACCGCGAAGAAACCAGCGGGATGGAGCGATGGAGCGGTGGAGAAATGGATTTCTGAAATCCCATCCACCCAAAACTCCAATACTCCATCACTCCGCTCGCTCGTGAGCCAGCTCTCCCTCGTCTTTGGAAGCGGTCGCGCTTCCGAGGAACTCATCGCCATTGTGAAAAACGCGGAGGGCGATGCCAACGCACGGCGCAACGCCTTCACTAGCCTCACCCGCAGCACGAAGCCCGAGCTCTTGCCCGTCGTGCGCGGCCTGATCAATGACAAAGTCCTCGGCACTGCCGCGCGCAGTGCTTTGGCGGCTTATGACGACCCGAACATTCCGAAAGCTCTGCTCAATTCATGGCCGCAGCGCAGTGAAGAGCAGCAGGCGGCAACGGTGGCTACTCTGGTCAGTCGCCCTGCCTTTGCCCATGCGCTGCTCGATGCCGTGAAAGCGGGCATCCTTCCGCTGGCACTCATCACCCCGTATCAGGCTCGCGCCATCCGCAGCCTGAACGACGCCGACCTAACCACCAAACTCACTGCCGTCTGGGGCGAGCTGAGGGACACCCCCGAGGCCAAAAAAGCCGAACTCGCCGACTGGACCCAGAAGCTCACCCCCGAGCGCTTGGCCAAAGGCGAAGCCGCTAAAGGCAAAGCCATCTTCACCGCCGTCTGCGCTGCCTGTCACAAGCTCTACGGCGAAGGCGGCCTGATCGGCCCCGATCTTACTGGAGGAGATCGCCACAAGCTCACTTACCTGCTCGAAAACATCATCGACCCCAGCGCCATCGTGCCTGCCGACTACCGCATGAGTGTCTTCAAGCTTAAAGATGGACGCACCATCACCGGCGTCATTCCAGCCCAGACAGACCGCGTCATTACCGTGCAGACACCGGCTGAAAAACTGACCATCGAGCGCAGCCAGATCGCGGAACAAACTCAGCTTGCCATGTCATTGATGCCTGAGGGTCAACTCACCGCGCTAGGGGAAGAGAATGTGGTGCATTTACTGCGCTATCTCATGAGCGATGGGCCAGTGGAATAGTTTCAATTAAAAAAGATTGTGAATAGCAAAGCTCTTCCTGTCTCTCACGTTTGTTCCTTCGTATCCATCACCATGAAAACGTCCCTTTTCCTTCTCAGCCTCGTATCCATAGTCTCCACCGCCTGCGCGGAGGACAAGCAACCTGCTAAATCTGATCAAGCCATGACCCAGCCCAAAGTCGATCTCCCAGAATCTGAATGGAAAAAGCGCCTCACGGAGGAACAATATCGCGTGACCCGCACCGCTGGCACTGAACGCCCGAATGGAGCCGAATACGAAAAGTTTAACAAGCAGGGCGACGGCATTTATTATTGCGTCTGCTGTGGGTTGGAGCTTTTCACTTCCAATGAAAAATTTCATTCCGGTTGCGGTTGGCCATCCTTTTATGACCAGTCAAAGGCCAACAATGTGAAGGAAACGGTTGATCCAGATGGCCACCGCGTAGAGGTCACCTGCAAGCGTTGTGATGCCCATCTTGGCCACGTTTTTGAAGGTGAAGGCTTCAAAACCCCGACCAACCGCCGATTCTGTATCAATGGGGTCGCCCTCAGTCACGTGCCAGCCGGCGGAGTTGCTCCGAAGCTTCTGGAACTCGGCAGTGCTGAAGTGGAAAAGAAAAAAGAGGAAGTGGCTAAAGAAGCTGGTGTGGAGGTCAAGAAGCCTTGATTCTTATCTGATACACGTGCTCCCCGAAACCGGGAATAGGCTCTTCCTAGACGCTAGGCCTGCGAATGATCTCGAATGATCGCTCGCAGGTTTTTTTATGCTCGGTGTGCGTGGCGTCGAAACCGGATCAAAACCAGACTGGACAATCGGTGATCTGACTCTAGCATTTGATCACATGACTGCCAGCAACACGGCTTTACTCCTCCTCACCCTGCGACTTGCGCGAGGGTAGGCGGCCCGCGTTTGCTCGTCATGCTTTTGTCGTTACGACACGACAATCAAAAATCAGAAGTCCTTTTCGCCTCTGCACAAGTGCAGCCCAAGGACGCCTCCGGTAAAGTTTTTCACCTTGTTTATCTTTGAAAGAAAGTCCGTCATGTTAAAGAATCCAGCCACTAAATATCAGCCCTTTCCGCTGATCGATCTGCCGAACCGTCAATGGCCCACTCGCCACCTCACCCAGGCCCCATTGTGGTGCAGTGTGGATCTGCGTGATGGCAACCAGGCGCTGGCGGTGCCGATGAATGTGAGTCAGAAATTGGAGATGTTTGACGCACTGGTGAAGTGTGGATTCAAGGAGATCGAGGTCGGTTTCCCTTCCGCGTCCAATACGGAGTTCAGTTTCAATCGCCGCCTGATTGAAGAGAAACGCATCCCTGACGATGTCACCATTCAATGTCTGGTGCAGGCTCGTGAGGATTTGATCGAGAAGACGGTCGAGTCCCTGCTTGGCGCGAAAAAAGTGGTCATCCACATGTATAACAGCACCTCGCCAGCTCAGCGGAAGTATGTGTTTGGAAAGACGAAGGAAGAGATTGTCAAAATCGCTGTCAAAGGCGCCCAGATGATTAAAGACCGTCTGCATCGTCTGGAAGCAACGGGCACCCAGGTAACTTTGCAGTATTCACCAGAGAGTTTCAGCGCCACGGAGGTGGAATTTGCCAAAGAGATCAGCGAAGCCGTCATGGATGTCTGGCAGCCAACGCCTGAGCGCAAGATGATCTTAAATCTCCCGGATACGGTCGAGGTCGCCATGCCAAACGTCTATGCAGATCAGATCGAGTGGATCTGCACGCACATCAAAAATCGCGAGAGCCTCATCATCAGTCTGCACACGCACAATGATCGTGGCACTGGCACGGCGGCAACCGAGTTGGGTTTGTTAGCCGGGGCAGATCGCGTGGAAGGCACTCTATTCGGCAATGGCGAGCGCACGGGCAATCTGGACATTGTCCAAGTCGCCATGAATCTCTACATGCACGGCATCTCACCAGGCCTGGATTTCAGTGACATGAGTGGCCTGATCCATATGTACGAGCGCACCACTGGCATGACGGTAGCCCCACGTCATCCCTACAGTGGTGAGTTGGTTTTCACCGCCTTCAGTGGCAGCCATCAGGACGCGATCAAGAAAGGTCTCGCGGGCTATGAGGAACACAAGACTGTCTGGGATGTGCCTTACCTCACCATTGATCCAAATGATATCGGCCGTGAATACCGTGAGGTGATTCGCGTGAATAGTCAGAGCGGCAAAGGCGGCGTGGCTTATTTATTGGAAAGCGAGTTCGGCATTGAACTGCCTAAAGACATGCAGCGCGAGTTTGGTCCAATTGCCAATGACCTCGTGGATAAGCTGGGGCGTGAAGTCACTGCGACGGAATTGAAGGGCATGTTCTGGGCGGAATACATCCAAGTGGAACAGCCCTACGCTTTATACCACTTCTATGCCGATGGCGTGGATGGCGTCTTCACCTGTCGTTGCAGCCTCATGGTCAATGACCGCGAGCGTGGCGTCCTCGGCACGGGCAACGGTCCCATCGCTGCTTTTGTCAATGCACTCGTCACAGATGCTGGAGCGCCTAGTTTTGAAATCGTCACCTACCGTGAGCAGAGCCTTAGTTCAGGGAGTGAGGCTAGCGCGCTAGCTTACATTCAAATCAAAACCGCTGCCGGAAATCTGGTCTGGGGTGCTGGAGTCGATACCAACATTGAACTCGCTTCGATCAAAGCCGTGGTCAGTGCGGTGAATCGTGCGGGTTGATTCAATTACGGATCGGTCAGCTCAATGCTGAATCGATCCTCCACTCGGCCTTTGAATTTCCAGGAGCCTTCGATTTTGATGGCATCGTCTATTTCAAAGATGATTTCGGTTCCATCCGCGGCGGCGAGATGCAGTTCCACGTCGTCATAGGCGGGTTCGGCTTCAGTCGCTTCCGAGTCGGTGTCGAGTTCTAATTCAGTGAGCTTTAACTGAGCTGGGTCGCCAGCGATTTTGGTAGCAAGAGCTCGTATTTGGCCGATGCGGTGCAGGGTATACGCCATGTCTTTTTCACGGCGTTTACGCTCTTTGTCGGCTTCTTTCTCCGCATTGATTTCTTTGTTGCTGAGGGCTGCTTTGGCTTGCTCTTCAGCCACTTTGCTCTTCGCCAAAGTCTCAGGTGCATGCCAGCAGGCGGAGATGGCCGCGTTGTCTTGAGCTTGGATGGCGGTCAGCAATGATTCTGCTAAAGCCTGCAATTCTGGTGGCACCGGTGTTTTGGCTTCCTCGCCCTTAAGGGTGGTGAAGAAGCATGCAGCTAGACTGAGAAGCAGAGTTGTTTTCATGGATGGAGTGAATTTAGGTTAACGTGACAAAGATCAAGCAAAAGTTTGGACACGAGGAACCGTGAACATCCCATTCATTTTCCATGAACTCATCAACAGGCCAGGCGAAGGGCCGTGATCCTTGGAAAGCACGATTGATAGTGCGATACGGACGTGCGTCCTCAAAAAGTATTGTGAATGACCACCTCATCATAGGCCAATTGACCAGGCTTTGGCCAAGCTGGCTGAGTGCCTTTACCCACGGCGATCATGAAGGAAATGACGTGATCGTCTGGTAGTTTGATGATCTTGGCCACCGCGTCGAAATCGAAACCGTCCATGGGACAGGAGTCATACCCCATGGCTTTAGCCGCGAGCATGAGGGTCATGCCAGCAAGGCCGCAAGACCGCATGCATTCATCCCGCTGCACTTGCTCTTTGCCTTCATAGTAAGGGCCGATGGCGGGTACGAGGAAGTCCTGAACTGGCTGAGGGGCATTCTTCCAGTAACGGACAGGCTCTTTTTTCCAGGCATCTTTGTCTGCGCACAAAACGATGAGTAGGGAGGCATCCGTAACTTGAGCCTGATCCCAAGCGTTGGCGCGGATTTGCTTTCTAATCTCTTGATCAGTAACCGTGACGAAACGCCAGTGCTGGATATTAAAGGCAGTGGGTGCCTGCATGGCAGCTTCGAGTAGCTGGCGGATCTCGGCATCGGTCATTTGATGAGCAGGATCATAATGCTTGATAGCGCGGCGGGATTGGATGGTTTCGAGGGTGGTCATGAGATGGGGTGGGTGAATGAAATCACCATTCTACGCTGGCCAAGTGATCTTTGGTGAATTTGTGATGTACTTTTCGTTCGCAGATGGCCGATGCACCGCTATTCTCGACACTCTTATGCTCCAAGCTGGAATCGTCGGCCTCCCAAACGTAGGCAAATCTACTCTCTTCAATGCTGTCACTCGCACCCGCAAAGCGGAGGCAGCCAATTATCCTTTTTGCACCATCGAGCCGAATCAAGGTGTCGTGGTCGTTCCTGATGAGCGGTTGGCCGTTCTCTCGAAGCTCAGTGGCTCCCAAAAACTGGTGCCTGCGGCCATCGAGTTTGTGGACATTGCCGGTCTCGTCAAAGGTGCCAGTCGTGGTGAAGGTTTGGGCAATAAATTCCTGAGTCACATCCGTGAGGTGGACGCTATCGTGCATGTGGTGCGCTGTTTTGAAAATGGTGACATCACTCATGTCGATGGAACCGTGGACCCAATCCGCGACATCGAAGTGATCAATACCGAGCTCATTCTTGCCGACATGGACAGTGTGACGAAGCGCAAGTCACGCACGGAAAAGGATGCTAAGCGTGGGATCAAAGAAGCCCAGGCTGAACACGCTTTGTGCGAAAAGCTGCTGCCGCATCTGGATGACATGAAGCCAGCCGTGACGCTGGATCTCAATGATGATGAAAGGAAGCTTTTGAAGAGCTTCTTCCTGCTCAGTGGCAAGCCGTGTATTTACGCCTGCAATGTCGGTGAAGATGAACTGGCCACCGCCTCTAAGAATCCAGACAACCATCCGCATGTCTCAAAAGTCCGTGATTATGTGAAGCATGCCCATGCTGCCAGCGCCTGCGTGGTCAGTGCCGCCATCGAGAGTGAACTGAGTGAGTTGCCTGAAGAAGATGCCAAGGCCTACCTCGCCGATCTCGGTGTCGATGACAGCGGTGTGAATCTTTTGATCAAGAGTGTGTATGCATTGCTCGGACTGCAAACTTATCTGACCACGGGTGAAAAGGAAACTCGCGCTTGGACGATCACGAAGGGCATGAAAGCCCCGCAGGCAGCTGGTGTGATCCATGGTGACTTTGAGCGTGGCTTCATTGCCGCTCAAATCGTCCACTTCGACGACCTGACCACGCTGGGATCTGAAGCCAAAGCTCGCGAGGCTGGGAAGCTGCGTATTGAAGGCAAAGAATACGTCATGCGCGACGGTGATGTCGTCGAGTGGCGCTTCAATGTTTGATGCCTTGATCACGGCATGAGTGGAACTGCGCCAATCGTCGGCGATCTGTTGTAGGAATCGGTGATCTAGCCACTGCCAAACGGCTCACCGTTGCAGCCCGGACAGAGCTTCGTTCCTATCTTGATTTCTTCATTGGGCTTACTTTTGGGTCTGGGGCTCCAGAGAAAGAGGAGATAGCTTTCATCCCATTCGATCGTTAATCAGAGCCATGCGTTCGTTTTTATTTATCGGATTAACCACATTGGGACTCTTTTCCCTAGTCTCTCACGGCATCGCTGAACTGGCAGGCTCCAAGCCTAATATTCTTTTTATTCTGACCGATGATCAGGGGTATGGCGACGTATCTGCCCATGGGAATCCGATTCTGAAAACTCCTCATCTGGACAAATTACGTGGGCAAAGTGTGCGTTTTACGGATTTCATGGTGAGTCCTACCTGTGCGCCGACTCGCAGCGCTCTGATGACAGGGCGTCATGAGTTTCGCAATGGCATCACCCACACCATTCTGGAGCGCGAACGGATGGACCCGAAGGCAATCACCATTGCGCAAGTCTTGCAAGACGTAGGCTACACGACTGGCATCTTTGGCAAATGGCATCTGGGGGACGAAACAGAGTATCGTCCGAACCGCCGTGGATTTGATGAACAATTCATTCATGGCGGCGGTGGAATCGGCCAGACCTACCCTGGCAGCTGTGGTGATGCACCGAATAACCAATACTTCAATCCCGCCATCCTACACAATGATCATTTTGTGAAGACAGAAGGCTACTGCACGGATGTTTTCTTTAACCAAGCCGCCAAGTGGATTGAATCCGTCAAGGGAACAGAACCCTTCTATTGCCACATCGCCACAAATGCTCCCCACGGCCCCTACATTGCCCGCCCTGAAGATCGCAAGCACTACGAGGGCCAAAACCTGGGTGAGGATACCGAAAACTTTTTCGGTATGTTGCATAACATTGACGAGAATCTCGGCAAACTCATGGCGAAGTTGGATGAATGGGGCATTGCTAAAAACACGCTCGTCGTCTTCATGAATGACAATGGTGGAACCGCAGGTGTGAAGGTCTTTAATGCTCAGATGCACGGAGCCAAAGGCACCCCATGGATCGGCGGCACGCGTGCGTCCTCCTTCTGGCGTTTGCCAGGAACTTTGGGGCCGGCTGATTGTGCTGCTCTGACGGCCCACGTGGATATTTTCCGCACTTGGGCTGCTTTTGCCGGGGCTGAGATCACCCCACAACTCGAGTCTCAAGTGGAAGGCCGCAGCTTGCTGCCGCTGTTGGAAAACCCGCAGGCTGAGTGGAAAGACCGCACTTTATTCACCCATACCGGCCGTTGGCCAAAAGGCACCGACTACAAGGCTGCAAAAACGACGAATGCCGCGGCCCGCACAAGCCGGTATCATCTCGTCAGTGAGGCCGCTAAAGGGAAAGCTTCCCCATTCTGGCAGCTTTTTGACGTGAAAGCTGATCCCTCTGAAAGCAAAGACATCTCGGCTGAGAAACCTGAAGTCGTCAAGGAAATGCTAGCCACTTACGATGCCTGGTGGGACTCACTTAAAGGCCAAGTCGATCTCAACGAAAAAGCCGTCGGGCCAAAGCTCAATCCCTTTGCCGAAGAGTATTGGCAGCAGTTCGGCGGCGGCCCGACAGAGGCAGACTATGCCCGCATGAATCCCGAGAAAGCCTTCAAGTTCGAGGGTCGAAAGGCTAAGAAATAAAGCAGTTCATTCACGCGCAATCCAACCGTAGCAGCGCCAGCACACTGGGGCTGTCTTTGATTCGACCATCCTTGGCCATCGCAATGGCTTCGCTCAAAGGTAAGCGCATGACATGGAGCTTTTCTGTTTCTTCAGGAGAAGCTGAGCCAAAGCTAAGTTGGCGGGCCACAAAGAGATCGCACACTTCATTGGTCGTGGAATTGGAGAGTTGCAGGCCGACCATCAAGGGCTCGATCACTTTGGCGTGAATGCCTGTTTCCTCTAGCAACTCACGTCGCGCGCACTCTGCTGGCTCTTCGCCAACAGGACAGCCACCTTCAGGAATCTCCCATTCGTAGCTGTCGTGACAGTAGCGCCATTGACCGACGAGCCAGGTGAAGCCTTCATCATCGATGGGCACAACACCAACAGCACGGTTTTGATACTCGACGACTCCATAAATCCCGGGTCCACCACTGGGATTCAGGACCTGATCTTCACGGACGCGAATCCATGGGTTTGAGTAGGCTTCACGGGTGCTAAGTGTTGTCCAAGGGTTGGTTTCGATGGTGGTTTCAGACATTCGCTTTACCCCTGCCGCATAAGTTAGGCGACATCAACTCAATGAAAACGTCGCAATCGGCACGATTCATGCGGAGTGGACTATTCAGACGATGTTCATCCCCTTCATCCAAGCCGACGATTCAGCCCGATTTGCGCCCACCTTTGAACCCTATTTGATCTCTTAGTATGTCTACCATTCATTTCATTGGCGGAGAAAAGGGCGGCGTCGGTAAATCGGTCGTCGCGCGAGTGGTAGCTCAATACTTGATTGATCATTCATTGCCGTTTCAGGGATTTGACACCGATCGCTCCCATGGCTCTCTCCTGCGTTTCTACAGTGATTTTGCCTCGCCAGTTGTCGTTGATCAGTATGACAGCATGGACGCGATTGTCGAATCCGCTCTTGAGAGCATGGACAAACGTGTGCTCGTGGATCTGGCGGCACAGACCCACGATTCTCTCGTGAAATGGATGGATGAATCAGGCGTCTTGGAGATGGCGGGGGATCAGGGCATCGATATCAATTATTGGCATGTCATGGACTCGGGTAAGGACTCAGTTGATCTGCTCAAAAAGCTTTTTGATCGTTTTGGTTCACGTTTGAATTACGTCATCGTGCTCAACCAGCTGCGTGGTGAAACCTTTGATATCTTTGACAAATCTGGCGAAAAAGAACGTGCCAACAGACTACACGCCAAAATCGTGAACCTGCGTAAATTACACGATGCCTCGATCATTAAGATCGATGCGTGCAGCAGCAGTTTCTGGGCCGCTAAAAACCGCACTGAGTCTGACGATTCTGGACTGAGTATGTTGGAGCGCCAGCGTGTGAAAGTTTGGCTCAGCCATGCTTATGAGCAGATGCACTCCGTTGGCGTCTGAGGACGAGTCAGTTAGGCAGCCTTTTAGAAGGGGCTTGAGCCTTAGCCGGAGCTACCTTTGCCTTTGTCATAAAGATTGCGTAGTGGACGAATGGCGTCGTCGTTGCGTTTCTTGTCCAACTCAATCACGCGCTGAGCTTGCTCAAGTGTGAGAGATTCAGGGCTACTCCGAAGTTCCACTTTTTTACCCAGCTGAATATGATCGCAAGTGCCCACAAGTTGACCGTTTTCAAGCACGTCATAGCGACCTGCTTCTAGTCCGACAACCGTCAGCGCTTCATTGCTTTTACGATGACCGGAAGGGGTTGGCTTCATCTCCAGCATCAAGGTCGCTGGAATGGATACTTTGCCCTATTTATCAGCCAAGACTGCGGTCATGCCAAGGTCCGGCATTCTGCCAAACCTGCGCGTAGACTTGCCCAGGGCTCTTGAGCTGAGACATCCTGCGGATCAGCTATGGCTGCCAGATCGTCAGGTAGTTTGGCTGGAGAAAGGATGGCCAGAAAGACCAGGGGTTCCATGTGTGGATTGTAGGTCGCGTGGATCGTGCCTGCGGGAATATGGGCCATTTCGCCGGCCTTCAGGATGCGTTTTTCAGTGCCGACCCACTGCTCGGCGCGACCGTAGACGACGTAGATAATCTCTTCCCGATGTGGATGAAAATGAAACGGGTGGCAGTGCATCGGGTCCATGTTGGCCCGCACGAGCAGCAGCTTTTCAGCCTCCACCAAATCGGGGCGGCAGAGCCATTCATTATTCGTCCACGGATTCGTCTCGCGGGCAGCGTCGTCGATCTGGATAAAGCGGGCAGGGGAGTTAGACATCATTCCACGCTAGCTGAAACTGCTCGTGGTGCAAACGTGCTCGACAAACTGCCCTGCACATCTGGCTATCTGCTTTGCAACTAGGCCTTTACTGCAATACTCAGTTTGTCCGGCGCTGATGGAGTCTGGAGAGTTTCTTGCACTATCGTTGCCGTTGTCGTTTCAGCACCGCTGATCGTTTGACTCGAATCACTCAGCATCACTCCGAGCAGTCCGGCAAAGCTGCTAGCCAGCACGCCTGAAAAGGGCTCAAATAATACGCCGTTGAGCGCCAGCAGGGGTGTCAGCAGGCAGGTGAGAAAACTCAGGGCTAAGAGGTAGAGATATTTTTGCCAAACGGCTGGCAATTCCAATCCCAACCAAGCGCTACTAAAAGCGGCCAAAGTGTAAAAACTGTATTGCAGCGGCAGCGAGATTTGAATGCCCTCGGCCGGC
>Ga0164295_10002827_pt1 | contig 14138 bp, 15 predicted proteins | sample GEODES006metaG_FD_111798 | JGI IMG/M metagenome (GOLD analysis project Ga0164295, IMG submission 111798) | Oligotrophic lake water microbial communities from Sparkling Lake, Wisconsin, USA - GEODES006 metaG | ecosystem: Environmental > Aquatic > Freshwater > Lake | place: USA: Sparkling Lake...
GAAGTTTTGCATAAGAAGATGCTTTTGATTTTGCATTAGCAACAGCTGCTGCTCGTGCATCTTCTGTGGCTGTTGCTGGGTTAAGAGTTGTTGGTACTACTCCACCAAGTTGGACGTTGTCGCCACCTGCTGTGACAACAGCTTCAATGATGGTGCCTGCTTTTGATGCTGTGCGGACTAGGACATCAAATGATTGTGAGGCGCGGTAGCCCGTGATCTTTGTGCCTGCCTCTTGTGTCCAGTTGTATTCGGGATAGACAGAGATGTTTGCGGAGCGAATATCTTTAGTTGCAATTCCTGCATCCTTAAGCGCTGCGCGCACAGCTGCTGCTGATTTGCTGGCAGATGAAAGAGCTGCAGCATTTGTTGAGGCAAGCGCTGAGACTGTTGCGTTAAAGCGAACAGCATCTGGGACAACAGAGCTCGTGCCAACACCTGTGACGGTGATGAAGCGGTTTTCTGTGGTGCCGGCGCTATTGGCTGGGATTGCTAGAGCCACAACGCCTGCGACTGCAGTGACGGTGAATAGGGATCCGAGTGTGCGAAGTTTTGTTAGTTTCATAGGACAAGTATCTCTAAATTTCTGTGAATTAACCAAGAAAGCGGTTCAAAGAGATTGTGAGTACAACGCTTCGTGACGTTCAACCATTGCTTGGGAGGAAAAAAGCTCCCTCGCTCGCATCTGCCCTGATTTTCCTAGCCGAGTCCCTAGATCGGGATCATCAAGGAGTTTGGAAACTCCTTGAATTACACCATTCGCAGAGACTTCAGTCAGTAGGCCAGTGACCTCATCAATCACAATGTCACTTGTTGATCCCACATTGGTGCTAACTATAGGTAGACCAGCTTGCGAAGCCTGAATAAGTGTTAAAGGTATTCCTTCGTTATCGCTGCAAAGCACAGCGATATCTGAAGCACTTAAAATCAAATCAATATCGTTTCTCCAACCCAAAAATGAGATGGGTAGTGATTCACTTTCAGAGAGCAACTTCAACTCTTCAAGCAATTCACCTGCACCGGCAATAATGATATGCGTTGTTGGATGATTTAATTTAAGTGAACGACCTAAATCGATTAGCCGGTCGGGACGTTTAATCTGAGTTAAGCGTCCAACGTAAACTACGATTGTCTTCTCAGGATCTAGGCCAAGAGTTTTTCTTGCCTCTAATTGCGGATAGATAAGTAAATCCTGTAAGCCTGGGTAGATGACTTCAAACTTAGAATTTTTGGCAATTCCCGCTTTCACTAAATCAGCCTTAACCACATTGCCAATAGCCACAAACTTATAGGTTACAAATCCAATTACTTTTTCAAGTAGAACCAACATCTTTACTTTTTTAGAATCAAAATATCCATGTAGCAAGTGACCATGGAAAGAATGGATTCGTTTAGCGCTCGGTTTGGCAAGAAAAGTGGCCACACGTCCCAAAACTCCAGCTTTGGCTGTATGTGTGTGAACCACATCTGGTTTAAACCGTCTAATCTCTCTCATTAAAAGAAAAAAAGCTTTAAGGTCTCTTCCAACAGAAATCGATCTACCAAAACCTGGAATGCGTATAGCTTTAATGTCTGTTGCGACCTCGTCCAGGTAGTCGGACTCATTTTCGTCGCAGTAACCGGTAACCAACCTTGTTTCAAACTTGGATGAATCTAGGTTCCGCATGAGATCGGCTACCAAGACCGCTGGCCCACCCACGTTCATGCGGGCAATTATCTGCATTACCCTCGCTGGTTGGTTTGATTTCATGGCTTTATCTTTCCCTAAGTTAGGGGATAATTAGCAATCTAATGACCAACTCTCAATTCTTTTCCGATTGCACAGCAGACACTATACGTGAAGCCGCTGCAGCCTTAAAGGCTGGGCATCTCGTGGCATTTCCAACGGAGACTGTTTACGGGCTAGGTGCAGATGCTAGAAATTCTGAAGCAGTGAAAAGAATTTATGAGGTAAAAGGAAGACCATCAGACCACCCGCTCATTGTTCATATCTCCTCTATAAGTCAGTTAGAGAAGTGGGCTAAAGAAATTCCAGAATATGCCATCGATCTCGCACGAGCTTTTTGGCCAGGAGCAATGACTTTAATTCTGAAGCGAACCAAAATTGCTCAAGATTTTATTACAGGTGGACAAGAGACGGTTGGGCTACGTGTGCCTAGCGACCGAATCGCACTTGCGCTGATTCAAGAGTTTGAGAAAATCTCCGACTCAGCAATTGCTGCACCGAGTGCAAATAGATTTGGACAAGTGTCACCGACATCAAGTGCAGATGTGCAAGAAGAACTAGGAGCATACTTAGGTGATGCCGACCAAATATTGGATGGTGGGAATTCCACAATTGGGATTGAATCTACAATAATTGATTGTACTAGTACTATTCCTGTCATTCTAAGGTCTGGCTTCATAACCAAAAAAGACATTGAATCCATATTGGGAGGTATTGACGTTGAACAAGTAAGCCCATCCAGAATCAAATTCAGCGGGTCTTTTGAAAAGCATTATGCGCCAAAATGCCAAGTAATTTTAGGTGAATATACAATTATTGGGGCAGGGTTCTTGGCTTTACTTGGAATCGAAACTCCGAGTGGCATGGCAAGACTTGCATCACCGACAACCATCGAGGAATTCGCGCATGTTCTTTACTCAACTTTTAGGGAAGCAGATCGAGAGGGACTTTTGGCATTAGTTGTCTATCCTCCAAAAGAAGAGGGATTGGGTATAGCAATTGTCGAAAGGCTTAATAAGGCAGCGCAGGGTAGGGGAGTGCAATCTTCGGGATAGTTTTCGGTTAAGATTTGGACTTAACAAGTGGGGCCTATAGCTCAGTCGGTAGAGCAACGGACTTTTAATCCGTGGGTCGACGGTTCGAGCCCGTCTGGGCCCACTCACATTTCTGGATAAAGTGGCAAATAAAGAAACTAAGCAGCACCTCCGCTATTCCCCCAAAGCCCAGTTATCTAATCGGGGGTAAAGGCACGAACAAGTCGTCTCAGGATTGTTAGACCTTTATCTGTGACCATGTTCCGTGTGATAAAGAATTGAACTTAATGCCTTACAAGTCAAAATTCATCGCAAGTAAGATGCGACGGTTTCTTCTCAAAAACCTCAAGATCGCACCAAAAGTAGATGTAATCCGTACACTCATGTCTTATGTATATAGTATTGCGAAGCTTCTTGAGGAGTATCTTCAAGTTTTTTGGGCTTGGGCTTATTAAGAATAGTGATTTAAGTAATATTCGAAGTAGAATGATTGAGTACAATAATCTAAGAGTAAAATTGAAGTTTTATCTCGATAGTCTATCTCAATCGGCTCTCGGATCTGTAGTATCAGTTGAGAATTTAATAAATCATTCAAAGTCTGAGTCTGGACAAGACCTTTTTGCTTTGATCGCAAATAACTTTTCGGGAAACAAGGTATTTGTTGAAATCGGTGCATTTGATGGAGTTACCTACTCAAACTCCTACATACTTGAGAAGAGATTCAATTGGAGTGGAATTTTAGTCGAGTGTATCCCAAGAAATTTTAGTCAAATCGAAAGAGCCAGAGGGTGTGTTGCGATTTTTGGAGCCGTTAGCAATCAGGATGTTCAGACAATTAAAGTTCATGAATCACCTGCACCTAATTTATCAAGTTTAATTAAAAAAGATGCCAACATTCGATGGCATGGTATCTCCCATTTAGTACCAAATTATTCTCTTGATGACATTCTACAAATGGGAGAAGCAATGGGCGGAATTGGATTTCTATCGGTTGACATTGAAGGAGCCGAGTATTTGGTTTTTGAGAGTTGCGATCTTTCGCAGTACTCCATAAAAGCAATTTGCGTTGAGCATAATTTCAGACCAGAAAGTCAAGATTTAAAAAAATTGATCGAATCACAAGGATATCGATCTGTTTATGAAGAGTTTGCAGGTAATGACTTTTGGTTTATTAGAGAATAATTGCTGAGTTTTACCGCAAATGAGAGCTACCGATAAACTTTTTCACTATAATCGAAGGGTGTCCGACGAAACATGGCTAATTACTGGTGGCGCAGGCTACATAGGTTCACATATTGCCGACTCATTCCTGAATGATGGGAAAAATGTAGTAATTTATGATTCGCTCTACCGTGGCTTGGAGTCGCGAATCGAATATTTACGTAGGAGTCATCATAAAGAACTCTCATTCATTCGGGCCGATATTCGGGATGCAGATGCATTTAGGGGTGCTTTACAAAAATTTAGACCTGATGGCGTGGTTCACGCAGCGGCCTTAAAGTCAGTGAGTGAATCGATTGAAAAACCAGATGAATATTTCGAAGTCAATTACCATGCGACAAAAAGAATTTTAGAGGCAGTCATATCTTCTGATGTGCATCAGTTTATCTTTTCATCTACGGCTGCGGTATACGGGTCTCCTACTCATTCAAACCCGATTAAAGAGGATGATCCGAAGAATCCAATTAGTCCTTACGGCGAATCAAAACTTTCAGCTGAGTTGATGGTGAACGACTTTCTTGGCCGCCCAGGCAATTTTGGTACTTCCTTAAGATTTTTCAATGTCATCGGAGCGAACTCAATTGAGCTCTCAGATAACTCCGTAGATAATATTGTGCCAATTGTAATTGACAAACTAAAGAGAAATGAATCGCCAACAATCTATGGTGTAGATTATCCAACTCATGACGGAACATGTATTCGAGACTATGTAGATGTTCATGACATTGCACTTGCCCATCTAGCCGTCGCGAACTCGAGTCAAGTGCTGCCATTTGCTATCAACGTAGGTACGGGTCGAGGCACTTCAGTGCGCGATGTGATTAACCTAGTTTGCAAAACCGCAGATTGCAAAGACGTTACCTTAATTGAGAGTGGACGTCGCTCTGGAGACTCTGCAGTTCTATATGCCGATGTTACAAGAATGTTAAAAGTCTTGGGAATTAAGTCCACTCGAACAACGGAAGAAGCTATCCGAACTCTATTTTAAGTTGAGTTATTAGTGTGTTTGTAGATAGACAGGAAGTATTTGCTTACTATTCCTCTTCAATATGACCAAGTACTCATAACCTCTCTACAAACAAAAATCAATACAATAAATTACTAGAAAAATTAAAGATCAAGAAATTGATCAAGATTGAAGTTATCTTCTAATTTTAATCTTAAAGAGAATGGTACGAGAATACGTGGTGGTCGAGGCCTTAGCTTAGGAATCGCAAGTTCTCTCTTTTTGAAGCGTTTGCTAACTGTGTTTGATGATGTTGAAATTGCATTAGATTCTCAGACAAATTATTACCAAGGTGGACCCATTCAAAAATTGAGAAGGTCCTTCATGGTGATGAATAAATCATCATAGGCTCTCGAGAGGAAATCATATAGATACGGTTTTAGACGGAACCTGGAGAGCTACTTGGAACTGTGACGTTTGAAAAAAGTAATACACAGAATATTCAACTTTGATAATCAAGCGAAGTTAATAGGACTGAGGTTTATTCTTTCTTGTAGCTTTTGTGTGCGTCTTTATCCAAGACGAAACTGTCTGAATAAATCCAGTGACTCTGTTCTAAGAATGAAGGCTCATAGAAGTCAATTGAAGGGATCTTCCACCGTACCTTAGTTCCAACCTGCGTTGTTGAAGGCAGTACGGCATGACCCCCATTTCCCACAACACAGATAGCAGCTAATTGAGAAACCTGGCTCCAGCTACCTATAAATAATTTAGCTTGTGACATTAGGTATAAATCTTCCCAGATGTCACCTTTGATAGAATTAGTTTCGACATTAATCCCGACGCCTTGAAGAAGTTTTGCTGCCACTTGTGGCTCATCAGAGACGACAACAATTTTTGTATTGCCGGGCGAATCATATTGTTGAATCAAACTCTTAAATCCAGATGGGTCGCAAATCCCATCCCCTCCAAAATCTGCTGGGTGGCTAAATTTGGCTCTCTTATCACCGATTCTGAAGTGGATCACAACATCTGGCCTTGAATTCTGATTCATCGAGAGAGAGAAGAGTGACTTCTTTCCAGCCTGGGTAAATCTCTTGTCCATTTCTGAATTTACTGACTCGTCAAAAATTGGAACAAATCCGCCAGATACAGCTCGCGTTCGCTTGCTTACTCTTTCTAGATTTTTCATTGAGGCTAATAAGGCAGATTCTCCCCTTAACTTTTGGAGCACTCTTTCTAATCTGAATTTTCTAATCAAAGAGAGCAATTTTTCATGACTAAATCCCTTTTTGGAGAGAGGATGTGTTCGAATTATCTTGCCAACTTCGAAATCACTCTTAACGTCAAGACCATTAATCAATTCTTCTGATGAGCCAAGTTCACCTGGCTTAAGAAGGAAATCAATTGCAAATGGCCAATATGTTCCGGTACTATGAGGAAAATAATGTAATTTAAATTCTTTCTTCAATTTCTCTTTTAGATAAATACTATTCATTAATGCAATGCATTGAGCAGCAGCACCACCGGCTAGTTTTACTTTAAAGATTCCCTCATTTGGCATTAAAAAAGTCACCAAGCCTTATGTAATCATGATTGGATGAACTATCCCAGAGACCCCATAAGTCTACTAACTTTGTTTCAGCACTCAAGACACTAGGGATATCAGAGTAATTTACACTCGGCACAAATAGAATTGCAGCAGAGTAATCAGAGCGAGCTAGTGATTTGGCTGTAAAGATTTCAATATTCTGGTCCGTTAGAGGACCTTTTACGTGATCATCTACGGCATCAATTCCAAATCCAGCCTTTTGTGCACTCTCAATAAATGCGAGTGCAGGGCTTTCTTCGGTTACATCAGTGTCTGGCTTATACGACAACCCTACAACTAAAATTTTGGACCCCGGCGACAGTTGTCCCTCAATGATTCTTATTATCCTTTTCCCTTGTCTAACATTAATGGCATCAGTAGCCATCGAAAGATCCGCTTCTACTCCCACTGTGCTTGCGTATTTATGGAAAGCACGATTGTCTCTTGGAAAACATGGCCCACCGTATCCGGTCCCTGCACTCAGGTAGCTCCGACCAATGCGTGAATCAGCACCGATTGCCTGAAGAACTTGTTTAGCAGAAGTCCCCGGAGTATTCTCGCAAATTTCAGAAATTTGGTTGGAAAAACTTATTTTAGTTGTTACAAAGGAATTGATAGCAATTTTGCAAATTTCTGCCTCAGGAATGCTCAATCGCATAACTCTTGGAGTGTTCTTTGCAATCGACAATGAAATTTCCTCTAGTAAATCTCCAGCATCTCTCTCTTCCTCGCCAATCAATATCATGTCAGGGAACTGCATGTTCTTAATGACAGTTCCCAGAGCGATAAACTCTGGCGAATAACAAAGCTTGATAAACTTTGAAACTTCTCCTGCTGCACTATAGAGAGCTCTTTTTATTTCCCCTTGAGTGCTACCGGGCATTACAGTGCTAACTATAACAACGAGGTGCCGTGATTCAAGTGACTTTGATAATTCTTCACCTACTTTAGTCACTGCATCAATTACATATTTGTTACTAAACTCTCCTGACTTAACACTGGGGGTCGGAACAATAATAAATGTCGCTGCCGCTTCTTGAAATGCTCCCTGATAGCTCGCCTGAAAACTCGTATTTTCTTTGTGACTTGTTAGAAGTTTTTCTAATCCTGGTTCATTCCAAGTCACAATTCCATCTTCAAGGTTGCTAACCAAATCTTTGTTTAGATCAACTCCAATTACTTTGTGACCTACACTTGCCAGGCACGCGACTAGAGGAGCACCTAGTTTCCCACAGCCAACAACAACTAGATTCCTTCCCACAGCTTTCACCCTTATGCCCTTTTGGCTTTATCAATAATTTGTTGATAGATCCATTTATAAGTTTCAGATAGACCATATTCAAGAGAAACTGTTGGCTCCCAAGATAAAAGCCCTCTAACCTTTGAATTATCTGAGTTTCTACCTCTAACCCCTTTTGGTGCGCTCAAGTTGTAATCCCGGCTCAATTCCACTTGGGCAATTTCCTCTAGAATTCCAACCATTTGGTTAATTGAAACCATCTGATCACTTCCAATATTCACTGGTTCACGCACATCGCTTTCCATGAGCAACAAAGTCCCCTTGATGCAATCATCAATATATGTAAAGCTGCGTGTCTGCTCTCCATCGCCCCATATCTCTATGGTTGAAGAATTTGTTATTTGGGCGTTCGCAACTTTTCGTGCAAGAGCCGCAGGTGCTTTTTCCCTACCACCATCCCAAGTTCCAAGGGGCCCATACACGTTGTGATATCGAGCCACCCTAGTTTCTACTCCAAAATCTTCAAAAAAGTGACGGCACATTCTTTCTGAAAATAATTTTTCCCAACCGTAACCATCTTCAGGCATTGCCGGGTAAGCATCTTCTTCTTTTAAGCCAGGGTTTGCGGTAACCTCTTGCTTGTCCGCGCGATATACACAGGCACTTGATGCAAAAAAATACTTTTTAACTTCGTGTTTCTTGCAAGACATAAGCAAGTGCGTATTTATCAAAACACTCAACATGCACGCCGCTTTGTTGTTTTCTATAAATCCCATCCCACCCATATCGGCAGCTAAGTTGTAAACTTCGTCAACTCCGAGGACGGAACTTTCGCAATTCTCCAAAACAGTCAAGTCTCTTGTTAAATTATTAGCGTTAGGGTTAATTTGATACCAGTCCGTAACTGGCTTTATATCGACTGCTACTACTTCGTTCCCTGATTCGACCAACTCCTTAACCAGGTAGCCACCAATGAAGCCACCCGCACCCGCTACAAGTATTTTGCTCATAAAGAAACCCTAGCAAACCTTTGAGAATTTTTCTGATTTATACCAGAGGATGTTTGTGGCTAGCGTGATAGTTCTGCCATAAAACCTAAAATCCTTATACAGTTTGGGTTTGCTTTTTCTGGCGTGAGGTTTCCAAGCTTTAAGTCAATACAACCCGCCTTTTTTCTGGCACTCATTAATGAGATTGGACGTGCTAAATTAGACAGGGACCATTCCTCATCAAAGATAATCAGATTTGTTGGTACAGTGGTAACTGCTGTAAACAGTCCCCCATAACTAGATTGCATAATTGAAGTACATTGTCTGGCTAGGGCCAACTCTGTGGCCACATCGAACGAGTGAGATAATTCAAAGTAGTTCTTATCTGTGATTTCTAGATTCACAGGTGGGGTTCCCGAATGAATAATGCTCACCCCTTTTGACAGCAATTCCAGGATGAGGGGTCTAAGTTCTTCACTTTTTCCATTGTTAGAGGCAATGTCATTCGTAAGATTTCTGGAGCGCAAAAAAATAACATCTTTGCGAGATCCGATAAATGCGGTTAATGACTCGATGAGGCTTTTTTCGTCATTGGAAAGTGCCTCAAAATCCACCCTAAAATTAGAAAAAGATCCGTCTTCAATTTGCTCTTGAAGGTTTTGAAATGAAATTTCAAAGTGCTGAGTTAAGTTTCTTCTGAATTTATCCAAATTTCCCGGATTTGTGTAAAGGGTTGTCCCTAGAAACAATGTTGTCTCTTTTGCATTTTGTTCGAAATGAGATTTACAGAATTTATAGAGCCCAGATTCAAACAAATATCTTTTTGACTTATAGTCGTGGACAAATGAAGCCGGCAGCGAGTGAAAAATTCGAGCAGAGAGTAAATCGAGAAGCATACCCTTAAATGCATAAAAACCTTCCCTTGTGAACCACGTTTTTATTTGCTTCTTGCTAACAGGCTTTAGAAAGTACCTCTGAATTTCAGTGCTTGAATGATAGGGGGGGGAATTTGAATGCGACAATTGGCGCTGTAATAAAGCTGAAGATACTCTCGTGGTGCGTATGCCCAAGTATCGATGTTTAAATCTCTCTTCAATTTCCAACAGCCAGCATTCTGAAATACAGCATGATTTGCCTCACTAAATGCATAAACCACTCCAACCAACTGCAACTCTTTTGAACTTACCACCCGAATCTCCTCATGAGAGAATGGATTTCTTGAAAATCAAGCCATAAGGCGCTTGCACCAATTGCCACCAAATGTCTACCCCAAGTCATTAGTTAAGGCCTAGCATAGAATATTAACAGTGCTTGATACGAGAGGCTTCTGATGTACGCAAATTCGTCTGGAATAGATACCAGGGTAGCGGTCGTAATTCCTGCATACAAAGTTTCTAGGCAAATAGTTAAGGTCGTCAAGGAATTACCTGCAGAAATTGATTTCATTATTGTCGTGGACGACGAATGTCCAGAAAAATCGGCCGAAGCTCTAAAGAATGGAAATTGCAAGCGGCAAGTAAAGGTAATCCGCCACCAAAAAAACCTAGGTGTCGGAGGTGCAATGAAAACAGGCTATAGAGCTGCCATGGAGCTAGGGGCTCAGATTGTAGTTAAAGTAGACGGAGATGATCAGATGGATTCAAGTCTAATTCCGAATTTGCTTAAGCCACTACTATTGGGGCACGCCGACTATTCGAAAGGAAATAGATTTTACTCCCTTCATCTCGTGAGAAGTATGCCCAAATTAAGGTTGTTTGGAAATGTTGTGCTCTCCTTTATGTCAAAACTTTCAACCGGGAACTATCACATCTTTGATCCAAATAATGGTTTTACCGCAGTTAATTCCGAGGCCTTAGCGTTGATCGATTTTGACGGTGTGGACAATCGATATTTTTTTGAGTCTGACATGCTCTACCAAATAAGTGCTACAGGACTGCGGGCGGTTGATGTCCCAACACCTGCGATCTACAAAGACGAGGTTAGTAATTTAAAAGTAGGGCATTCCATCTTTTACTTCTTAAATCGTCACATCAGAAACACGATCAAGCGAATCACCTTGATGTATTTCATTCGCGACTTCAGTGTGGCAACCTTGCAACTTGTGATGGGAGTTATTCTTGGGATTTGGGGTTCATCTCTGGGGGTCTCCACGTGGCTCTACAATATGAATCATGGAAACGCAAGTGAACCCGGAACAATAATTCTTGTTGCGATTCTTTGTATTACAAGCCTTCAGCTGCTATTGAGCTTTATTAACTATGACATTTCGCTTAATAGAAGGGACAAGATGTAGAGAGCCATGCTTGAGTTCAAAAGAGTCGATTACGACCCATGCGCAAAATACTAAAACAGGCATTTGGTATCTAAAATTCACACCTAAGGTTCCGTTAATGGCACCAATTAAGTATCCCGCAAATAGGACTGAGATGAACATGGCTGAACTAAGTTTTTCCCGGAGTCTAATTGATTGCACAAAAGTAAAAGTCAACAAGATGAGAAGGATTCGATCCATAACTCCAAATTGTAGAACATCGATTCCTACTACTTTTAAGTATGAGATGGGAAGCTTCAGTAACTTGAGATAAGTAGGTGTATCTACTTCAGCCACAAGTAAGGCAGTTGAAAGTTGAGCACTTAACGCTGGTCCAGCAGAAACGATGCACAGAACGATCATAGAAAAAACTTCTTTTCGAAATACATTCTTTATTAATAGTACGCCAAAAATAGCTAACCAAACGGGTAAAATGAATCTTGTCGCAGATGTAAGAACAATCAATATGCTTAAAGAAAAAAATACATCTCTTTTCCTTTCTTGCATTTTAAGGAGCAATAGGGGTACTGCAGCGAATAATCCGACAAGTAATGCATCTGTACAGTTGACTACCATCCAACGGAGGACTGTTTCAGAATTAAGTAAGACTAAAGCTAGAGCGAAGCCAATGAATGATTTGTCGTATAACCTAGCAAGTTTTTGGATAGACAAAAGAAGAAATAAAAGTGACAACGTAGGTATTGCCAGCATGCCAGGAACTCCAAAGAGTGCCACAAAAGGAACAGAAAGGATTGGATATAAAACGCGATGAGAGATTGTGGAATATGCGAAACTAGTCTCCGGCATTAAGTCTTGAATTGTAAAGATATTCATCTTAAATCCATGATTTGCATACCAATCTACGACTTGCTGCGCAGATTGAGCTGGGTTGTGATTTATATACTCCAATGCCATATAGGTGTAAAACTTTCCGTCAGGCTGGTAAATACCGTAGTCAAAGCCAAGAATTAAGCCGTTGTATTTCAATTTTGCTGCCGTAGCCCCAGCCCAGAAAACAAAGATAAGCAACTCATATCGGAACTTCTTTATGTGGCGCATGAGCGAACCTCAATTTCATCGTGAGTCTTTTGCCTACAAAGCCAACAATAGCGTGCACCCCCGTCAAAACCTCATATTTGTTAAGTTTCCAAATTCCTAAAATTAGACTCTCTGGTCATTACGAATCTTTATTTATGTAATCCTGTTTAAAAAGCGCAGAATCTGGATCGCTTCTAAATTCAAACCTTACTTGCCCACTTAAAACTCAAAGGGATACCTCTAGAATGCCAAACTTTACTGTGGGCAACCCCCATAAAATTTAGAGGGAAAGAAGTCAATCCTCTTCCCTTGATCTAGACTGAAAAAAATTGTCTTTTGATTTCGATTACGTGTCACATCCCTTTTGGATTATGGATGGTCATTGATTCTTAAAAGCAAGAGCGTCGGCATAAAATTGCAAAAGAAGTCTTGATTGCGTCAAGGGGCTTTCAATATACAATGGCACTGATTTCTGTAAGCGATGGTATTCTTAAGTTCTTTCTCCTACTGTCGAGTGGGGCTAACTCAAGGATTAGAATGAAAATCAGTATTCTATTGGAGGCATTCCAGCCCGAATATTGGGGTGGCCGTGAGACTCGTTGGTTTAAAATGATTGAGGATCTTTCCAGAAATCATGAGGTTACAATATTTGCAGATTTTTCACGCACAGGACCTGAAGTGGCTTTTCCGAACATGCAATTGCGAGCGGTCAACATCGGGCCTTTACCGGAGATGTATAACTCAGGTGGATCCAGGTCAATCAAACATGCGTTTATGTACACCTTCCAGGCTAGAAGGGTTGTAGGAATAGAAGCTGACATTATGTTGACAGACCAGACCCCCTTGATTTCTATGCCTCTTGTGAGGATCTATGCATTGTTGAACCGTTCTAAATTTTCGGTTGTTTGGCATGAATTATGGAACCTCAGTACTTGGAGGATCTATTCAAAAAAATTGGCATTGTTGGGAATTGCGGTCCAATCGATTGCCATTATGTTTAGTGATAACATTGTTGTGCCGTCGGAAAGGGTTTATTCAGAATTCAAAAGTCGTTTTAAGAGAAAAAAAGTAACCGTAATAAAAAATGGCTTTGATTTAATGTTGATGAGTTCTGAGCTATCGGTAATCAGGACCAGGGATCAAGCGTCCGTGAAGTTGCTCTATGTAGGAAGGCTCATTAGCCACAAGAATTGTGATTTTTTACTCCAACTGATGTCGACGGCTTCAAGAGTTGGGAAAAGTTGGAAATTAACAATTGTCGGGAGCGGACCCATGCTGGAAGAACTTCATCGAATGAGTAAAACTGAAAATTTGGATCAAGAAGTAGAATTCTTTCAAAATATTGATGTTTTGACGTTAAATCGCCTGTACAACGAGTCTGATGTATTTGTTTTTCCCTCAGAGCGAGAGGGATATGGAATTTCGGTTGCTGAGGCATTAACCCACAATCTGCCAGTTGTGGTTTATGACGTCACCTCCAACGCCTCTGCGGATTTGGTTACAGAAGAAGTTTTGGGTACCAAAGTTAGCTGCCTAGACCCAGACGCCTGGATTGACGCAATCGAAAAATTATCCATTTTGAAGTCCGATAAAATATCGGCAAAATTTCATGAGTCTCAATCAACATGGTCAGAGATTAGTAAAAAGTATGAATATTTTTTAATGGGCCTAATCAGAAGGAGTTAGGTGCAGAAATATGCCTAAAACGGACCTAAAGCCGAGTGGAAATAGTGGAGAGGTAGACGTTGATTACGCTTAATTGCATTAAATTCAGGGCTCATAGACACGCTCAAACCCTCAATGCCGCCTTTACCCTTGCCTATCCCATACACTAGAGATCGGATTCCGGCAGGCTTGTTTCTCGCTGCCATTCGGCGAAAGCCCTGCTATCCATTCCCCCACCTACGCTCAAACCACCGCATCTAAGGATCTTTCTAAAGATTCTTTTCAAAAGGGCACAACATTTGGCCCCCAGCGGTGTCTTAACTAATAGAGGGCAAGACGTTGCCTTCGTTTTACAAACTCGCGGGAGTTACTTAAATGGC
>Ga0164295_10002828_pt1 | contig 14135 bp, 15 predicted proteins | sample GEODES006metaG_FD_111798 | JGI IMG/M metagenome (GOLD analysis project Ga0164295, IMG submission 111798) | Oligotrophic lake water microbial communities from Sparkling Lake, Wisconsin, USA - GEODES006 metaG | ecosystem: Environmental > Aquatic > Freshwater > Lake | place: USA: Sparkling Lake...
ATGCTCGTCTTCGGGTTATGGCCGCTCGAATTGTTGCCCAAGCACGATGGCCATACCTTTCAACTCTTTTGTTTAACCTAAAAATTGTAGAAAGCGACCAACTTCCGACTTTGGCTGTCGATGAAGGCTGGCGAATGTATTACTCACCAGAATTTGTCATGGCACAAACACCTGAATCTTTAGCCACAATGGTTTTACATGAAGCACTTCATTGCGTCAATCAACACGGCCCACGCTTTAGAGCCTTAGGTCAGAGCCTAGATTTACATGTCACTTGGAACTGCGCAGGAGATGTTGGAATAAATCAAGTTCTAGATACAGCCAAAATGCCTTGGGGCGAATTCGAACCGATGCGCTTTAACCACTTATCAAAATTCGATGTTAATCCAGAAATGTCCACGGAAAAGATTTTCTTCACCATCGTTGAGTACTACAACCAGCACCCTGAAGAGCTAACTCCATTTACAGATTGCGGAAGCATCATCGGTGGTCAAGCACGTGAGTACGAGATATCGCGTACCAACTCTGCAAACCCTGCAGTAAAAAGCGATCAGCAAGATGTTATTCGCGATCAAGTTGCACAAGATATTCTCAAACATGCATACGCAAAAGGAATTGGCTCGATACCTGGAGAACTATTGCGTTGGGCACAAGAATTGCTTGAACCTAAAATCGATTGGCGAAAAGCTCTAGCAGGTGCCTTTAGAACTTCACTTGCGACAGTGCTAGGCCGTCGAGATTATGTCTACACCCGTCCGTCTAGGCGCCAGAGTGCAATGCGAGTTGGCAATCACGAAATCATCTTGCCTTCTATGCGCAAACCAGCGCCACCAGCAATTGCAATCATCGTTGATACAAGCGGAAGTATTGGAAATGACGAGATAACAATATTCCTCTCTGAAGTAGATGGAATTGTTAAAGCAAATGGTATTTCGCAAGGTGTGACTATCATTCCTTGCGATGCAGAAATCGGAGATATTCAGACGTTACGTTCACGGAGTTCAATAACATCATTAACGTTAAAAGGTGGCGGTGGAACTGACATGGGTGTCGGCATTACCGCAGCTGGAAAACTTAGGCCAACCCCAAAAATAGTGATTGTTTTAACCGATGGATTTACGCCGTGGCCAACATCGCTGCCTAAGGGCGTTGAAACATTGATCGTTTGCCTGACCACAAAGGAAAGTTTCAACACCACACCTAAGTGGTCAAAAACCATACTGATTGAAAAGGAAGGCCACGAATCATGAGCGCCTCACTCTCCAAAGCTTGTGAAACATTAATTGAAATTAAAGATCAATTTGATGAGAATCAAGAATTAGTTGATGCAGTTCTTGCGAGTGATAACGCGGAGGATTTATTGATTGCGATAGGAATGGCTATTGCATACACCGAGAAAGCAATAACACTGAATGAAACAGGGGAGAGTCATTTAAAGGCTGCTGCCAAGGAATTAACAGAAATCGCCGAGGAGTTTGAGGATGGTGATGAGTAATGTCACGCGGTTTGTACTCTGATCCATTTTTAAAGGCTTTAATTGAAAACGAGCCAAAAATTGCCAACGAATTTCTAGAAGCAATTGCAAACACAGAATATGTCAAAGAGGCCGAAGTTGCCTCATGCATCGACGTCCCAGGATGGGTGTTGGAAAAGGGAGGATTGGAAGCTTGTAAAAATCCAAACTTTCCGACAAAAAAGTTTGAAGAGTTCTTAACTGATGAAGCACTGGTCGTGGAGAATTTTTGGAAGATTTTTGAGCATCCGCATTTGAGACAAGAGCAAATTAACAAGTTAATGCAAAGCATGGATGTAAATGTTCGTGGCTTGGCTCTGGCACACCCCCTAGGCAATCCCTCCGAGTTGTTGAAATACTTGAAACTGATGATTTCCGAGAAAAATACATCCTGTTATGTGATTGATGGCATCTGTCGACGTGTTGATTTGAGTGATGAAGTCTTCTCATACTTGTTTGGCGTTCATGATCACGAGACATTTTCTAGATCTATCGGTCAGGCTCTATGGGATAATCCGACATTAAGTGAAGAACAAAAAGCGGCGCTGGTTTTAACTGGTATCCAGCCTAAGGACGATTCAGCTTCGATTTATTGGGGTACTCATGATCCTCATTTTATTTCGTCCATCCCATATTTCCAATCACTGAGAACTACTCTTAGATATTCCAAGCGTCCAAAGTTTGATGCGGTCCCACTTGTAAACAAAAAAGTCGAGGAGTTCTTTAGTAAATCCGGGCATCACTTATCCGTTGTTCTGCCAGTAGATCACAAGGTAAATATCGAGGTATCAATAGAAGGATTAGAGGAAATTATTTCTCTCGAACTGTTGCATCGGCTGTTCTGGACTGATTTATGCGTGCGAGATGATTTTGAGATATATCGAAGAAATGCTTATCGCACGGATGATCTCTTCATTTCACATCCAATTTTGGGGCGTGATTTCGAGCAAGCAGATGCAGAAAATGCAACGCAGCTTGGAGGCGTTATTTACTTCAACGATCAAAATTGGTTGCGAGGAGAGGAAGAACTCTCAGCCGATAGAGCAGCACATGAATTGCGTGCCTATGAAGAGTCTCTAGTGACAATTGTTGAAGATGGTGATTACGAGCATTTAGGTCAAACACTTATTGCATTGACCTTGGAACTACCTGAATTGAACAAAAAATATGGTTTTGAAGTAACTGAACTCGGAGAAGAGTGGATGATTGAAGCAGCAGCTGAGTTTGCTGAGAGCGATAGTTGGGATGTTTCTGCAGATTTAAACCCAGATTTTGGTGAGACATTAAGTTATCGCAAGATGTCAGATGCCAAAAAATCGGTTTTGTTTGATTTCCTACAGCTCGGGTATATGGCTGAAGATTCTAAATTACGAAATGACTGTATTCATTTCTTAGGCTGCATGGCACTTAGCGGGGCAACACCGGACAGCATTCTCAAGCAACTCAAAGAACTTGATCACCCACTCATTACAGAAGTTCTAGAAACTCGAGCAAAGTGCTCGAAATGTCATGCTGAAATTGGTTTTGGTTTATGTTTAAAATGCAATTTGGGAAATACTAAAAATTCTATGACTTACTCCGATGATGAAGCTGATGAAATCTATTCAAGAGGTTTAGATTTGGCGAAAAATGGTGAAAGGTATGAGGCTTTGGAAGTTTGGCTACCTCTTGCCATGTCTGGAGATGCGACAACAATAGGTGCAGTAATCGCCACGTTATGGCGCATGGACAAAATTGTAGAAGCAAAAACGTGGATTGTTCGTTTAGCACAAATCGATGTGCAAGGTTTAGAAGCCCTTGCTGGAAGACTGGATGTTCCATTTAGCGAATTTCAAAGGTATGCGACGGAAGGTAACAAACTATGACCGTAGATGCGCACCCTAAAATAAATGGATTTGGCGCTGAGAAATTATCTGATTTCTTGAAGATTGTTGAGAATGACCATCGCTTCTCATACTACGCCGACGTCATCCGGGCTTATTTGTCAACGGATTCCGAAGCTATTGCTAATTACCAACGAGATGAGCGAACTCAAGTAGCAATCGCTGCCTGTTGTAATCCGAAAGCTGATCTAGAATTTATCAGTACAAATTTCAAGAAATTTGCTTTAGTTGCAACTTTGAATCCTTCCATCCATAGCAAAATTGCTGCAAAAATTCTAAAGTATGAACACGGTGCCTTACCAGCGTTTATTGCTGCCAACGAAAAAGCTGAAGATGAATTAAAGGTTTTTTCTGCGTTAGTTCACGATCAAATCTCTCAAGTTACGGGCGAAGATGTAGATAGTTGGTTTGCTGAGTCACTTGATAATTATGAGGAATCTTCCAATCAATCACTTGCTGAGATATTGCAATTACTGTGTCTGGAATCTCTCGGCTTTTTTGATAAGTGCGGTGAAGGAGATTATTCATTTTGGCAGATGTTAGAAGATAGTGAAATTGAACCTAAAGATAAGTTTTGGAAAGCTCTTGGAAATTTACCCCGCATACCTGCTGAAATTTACAATGGCGGAGAAGTCGCTGTGAATAATCACATTTCCCGCGAACTTGCGGCGGAGAAGGCACTTCCAGGAGAACTTCTCACTGAGCTTTCGCAAGACGATACGGCATTAAACTTCGACAGTGACATCTGGTTCTGCAGTAGATCTCCTAGAGCTTCGGTAGCTTTCAGCATCTATACGCCATCAAAGTTACTCTCAAAGATAATCACGGATGAAATTGAAAAAATACAATCCAATAGTGACTATTTTGATGGTTCTTTTGACATCTTGTGGAGAGTGGCTGGAAATGAATCTTTAAATGACTCACATTTAACCCAGATTTATGAGTTCCTCATGAGCAATGTTGCACGATGCTCAAATCAATATTTTTATTATGATGTGATCAGCATGCTACAGGGTGGTAATTATGTGGACGCACCCCTGATGGAGAATTCTGCGTTTCCTGAGAGTTTTCTCTCAAAGTTTAATGATGTAATAAAGCTAGTTGAAGGAGCAAAGAGTGAATAACCTTCTGGCGGAAGTTAAATGACACGGAGTCGCTGGCAAGACGAAGTATCGCAAGAACAATGGGAAGTTTGGCTGAAATATGCCGTACCCTGACTCTATGTCGGATTTGACCGAAGAATCAATAAAAGAAAGTTGCCGAAATAACTTTGGAGCTTGCTGGGAGTTGGCAGGAAACCATGAAATCTCTGTCGAATTGTTTCTCTGGCTGAAAGAGAATTATGAGCATTTATGTAGTACTCAAAGGTGGGGACAAGTAGGTCTAGAGACCGAATTCCTCTGGAGTCTTGATGACGATGCGGGATATAACTCAGTTAATCTTGAGGACGATATGTGGAGTAATCCCCTAATGCCTGAAGAGATGTTAATCGACGAAGCTGATCTGGCGGACGACACACAACATCTTGAATCAATAATGAAGAATCCAAATTGTCCGAAGTCAATAATTGAAGAAATTAGTAAAATTCAGTACGACGACCGTGCGTGGGTTGATGAAGTGACAGAAGACGAGGTCGAAGATTTGCGCAATTCTGCCATAGCATTGTTGAGCGAAAAGGCGAATCCGCATGCCTAATGTCACTGTTTCCACTATTTCTATAAATGATTTAAATTTAGAAACCGTAGATATCTCTGATCTCATAAAAAATGACTTTGCTAAGTGGTATCAGTCAGCTCAATTAAATAGTAGTGATTATCAAGAGTGCAAAGAATCTTTTGATGCTGGAAATCCGACAGCAAGTCACTCCGAACTGAAAAACCTTTTATCTCAAACTGTAGGCATGAATCATGAATTGGTTTTGTTTAATCCTATGTTGGATACAGAGATTGCAGCATCGTATATTCAAAATCGGCACAAACAGATACTTACAGATTTATTCTTTGAGATGAAATCAGCATCAAACGCTGAGTTACAGGAAAAATACCAAGAATTATCTGAGGATGATGAGTTTGTCAGTTTTTTATCTTACCTCCAAGATAGTTTATTTGACGGGGATATCAATTGGGATTATGAAAATATGGCAAATACATTCCTCTTGGAAGCCTATTTGATATCAATCAAAGGTACAAAAGATCAGAATTCTGTTTTCAAGAAGTTCTTTCCAGAAACCTATGGATTTATCACAAGTTTGATAAACAAAAAAATTGTTGAACCATACTTATTTTGGACCATAAGCGATGATGCTGAAGATTATTTCAATAGAAGTGCTTTTGACATTTGTCATGACTCGAGAGTACTTGCAGTTAAAGGATCTCTTGATGACCCAGCGGCCGAGGTAGGTGTTGTATATCCAACAGAATTTAAACCATTAGCTGCGGTTGACCAAAGTTATATCTATAACATTGAAAGTGGTCAGTTTGCACTAACAAATAAAATGGTTAAGACATCGGATTTAAAGGAGATAGGTTTTGAGGTAAGCGCCGGAATGGGTGATGGGTATTACCCAACTATTCCGTTCTTTGACCACCTTGGTGAACTACAGATGGTAACTACTTATTTCATTCACATGATGGATTCGGAATGGCTTGACTCTAAATTAGAAAATGGATTTTCTAGTGGGATGGAACATTCCCATCATGTACCACTTCAAATGGGATATCTAGATTGTGATGGGTCTTTCTTTTTTGGTGATTCAATGTGGTTTCACAATGGACCAGGAGAAAACCTAACAGTTGAATTTACTGATTTGCCTGTTGGCAAATATCTAGTGGTCAGATTTATTGACGTTGACGCAGATAATAGAACCTGGGCTGTCTCAGTAATGCGAGACAAAGCAAAACGTAACTTTGAAGTTTTATTCAAAGTTTTCCCCGAATTGACTAATCGTTGTGATGAATTCTAAGTTAAATTAACCTTTACAATCGTTGTCTTTCGTAGTCGAATCTTCGACCTCAGGAGTCAGAATGGTGGAAGTTAAATGACACAGAGTCGCTGGCAGGACGAAGTAAGCGAAGAGCAATGGGATGCTTGGCTGAAATTTGCCCGTAGTTTATCCAAGGCAAAAAAAGTTAATACCAGTCTTGGACCAGAGGATTACGCTGCACAAGCAATTGAGATTCTCTTAGAGCAAGAAAAGAAACCAGCAAATGTTGAAGGTTGGTTGGCGCTAACAATTAAGCGCCAATACATTCACAGGTTCAGAAAGATTCAAGCAAGAGGCGGTGCCTCAATGCGTGAGTTATCGGATGAAGATTGGGAGCAAGAGATGATCGCTCACGCAGTGGGATCTCCGAGCTTGCGAATCAGAGTCAATGAATCTGTAGGTGAGATATTGGATAAATTAAATCTCAAAGAAAAAGAGATACTGATTTTGTCCGCTGCAGGATATGACAATCACGATATTGCCATGCACCTTGGGTATAAGAACAATAAAATCGTGGCCACCAGACTTGGTCAAATAGAGCAAAAAGTAAAAACTGCTTTGAATATCAGGGACCTAAACCCCAACTAAAGAGCTTGTGTGAGAAAAATTGTCAGTGCCCTTTGGTATAATTGTGTTCTAAATCAAAGGAGGCACATATGTTCACACTAACCCCCGTATCTGCCTCACCTTTAAACCCAGCAACTCGCAACTAGCTCGCTACACGCAAGGCCGCTAAACCAGGCCTTAACGCCCAGATCCACCCTCTGCTTTATCGGGTTTCTGCACCCCTTAATTCGCGCCCATTCACGCTCAATTTGAGATTCTCATTGACTTTTGACCCATTTTTTCCTTTACCAATATAGAGGGGCAAAAAACCCCAAGAAACGGAGCACCACATGAAGGTAAAAGCACTTCTAGATGTCGACATGATCGCCATGGAGGCAATAGATCAGGTAACTCTGATGCTGGACTTAACAGCGCCAGAAAATGCAAAACAAACAAGCCGCCCTGGGCAAACTGTGCAGGTCGTCTTAGATCGAAGCGGTTCCATGGAGGGTCAACCGCTAGATGCAGCTAAAGGCTCGCTACTTAAGTTAGTAGATCGTCTTGCGCCACAAGATTCTTTTGGTCTCGTCGGATTTGATGATTCAGCTTTGGTACTTGCTCCAACACGAAAGATGAGCGATCACGATATGCCATCACTTCGTAAAGCCATCCGCAATATTGATTCAGGCGGTTCAACTGATATCAGCGCGGGCTATTTGCTAGGACTTCGCGAAGCTAATCGAATCCAAGCAAGTGGGGGATCAACCATCCTGCTTATTTCAGATGGTCATGCCAATGCCGGTGAGAAGGATCCAAAATTCTTCACAGATGTCGCATCTAAATCTCTGACTGAAAACGTCACCACAGCAACTATTGGCTTAGGTCAAGGTTATGACGAGGTCCTACTTGAAGCGCTCGCTCAAGGTGGTGGAGGAGCCCATCGCTTTGCATCAACGATTGATGAAGCAGTTGGCGCAATCGCATCTGAAGTGGATGACTTATTAGATAAATCAGTTGTCAATGCGGTACTCAGAGTTACTCCTGTTGCAAATTTAGCCGGAGCACCACAAATTGAAGTTCTGCAACGTCTTCCACATTGGAAAGATGGCGAAAGCTATGTTGTTCAACTTGGTGATCTATATAGCGGAGAAAATCGCCGCTTCGTAATAAACATTCAAGTGCCAGGAATTGCAGCTTTAGGTCTTTGCAGAATTGCGGACATTACCGTCGAATATCTGGATCTAAGCCAGCGTCAAGAGATCAGTGTCTCCATGCCAGTAAATGTAAATGTTGTCCCTGGTGATGTTGCAGCTGGTCGCATCTCTGACCCAATCGTTCGTGCCGAACGGTTGATCCTAGAAGCTCAAACTGCCAAGTCGTTAGCAGTCGAAGAGCTTCGCAGCGGAAAAATCAAAGAAGCCTCTGGTCGTTTAAAAGGCACAGCGGCCAACCTTCGTCGTGAGGCTTCTTTGATTCCTGTAACTGATGAACAAAGTGCAGAGTCTCTTGCACTTATAAAAGCTGAAGCCGAAGAGATTGACATATTGGCTCAAAGCGCTGAATTCGATGATGCCCTCTACTCCACAAAGCGGATGACTGAGTCATATTCAAGATCAACACGTTCAAGAAAAGCACGTCCAACTATGCCGATCAATCCTTCGATTGATCCTGACCAACAGATATAAGAAAGGAAATACACATGTCTTACCATCCAACTTCTCTGTATTCAGAGATCGCACCAAATCTATTTATGGGAGGAACAGATGACGCTGATGTCATCCAGAATCCGATAACTGGCGATACTCATCGCACTGATATGCCCTTTGATGCAATTGTGACCATGTATGCATGGGCACAACCAGCTGACTGGAATATTCAGGAATTTCGCTACGGAATTTATGATGCATCAATTGCTCATATTGACCTCGATCGACTTAAGCAAACGGTGGAGTTTGGTTACAACCGTTGGCTATCCGGTGATCGATTACTGGTTCGCTGCCAAGCAGGACTAAACCGCAGTGGTTTAGTAACGGCGCTCATCCTTATGAGTACTGGGCTCGATGCAGAAACTGCAATTGCAGAGATTCGCAGCAAGCGAGCAGATGTTGCTCTCTTTAATACCGAGTACGTCACTTGGTTACTTACCGAAGGTGCCGCATTTTTAGCACCAAGTTCTTTACAAGAGATTGCGTAAGTAAACCAATATGTGGCTCTTTACAAGCTCAGGATTTATCAGCATCGTTGAAAAAGATGCTGATCACCTAGCAGTTCGCGCCAGGGATTCTTTATCCCTTTCATCCCTGGCGCAGAGCTACGGTGTGGAAATCCGCAGTACCCCTACTGCGGATTATCCATATCGCATATTCATTACAAAGGATCAGTTTAAGAACTGGCTATCAAATCAACCTGGACAGATTGACTACAAAAACTTTAAGTCAGAAGTTTCCATTACTCGAGGCAAGAATTTCGCCAATGCGTTACTTAAGGTCTGGTCTGCAATGCACGCAATAGAAGATCTACAAGCGAGGAGTTCCAATGAAAATAGATAATGTCGATGATTTGTTAGTTGATATCTTAGGCGTGCCAGATCATGCAGTTCATGATGCCAAAGGCTGGCTTGAGTTAACTGAGATGTTTGAAAAAGCTATCGCAGCAGCTGATGATCTACTGATAATTGATACAGAAACAGATCATTATGAAGATTGCCAACCCTACATTCAGATCTGTTTTGAAGATGATGGAGCTATGACCATAGAAGCGGTTAGTAATGAGTTTCTTCAACCCGGACTATCTCCAGATGCTCAACACACCATGGCAGAGCTAGGTTGGCAATTATCAGATGACGATAGATCACCTAATTACTTCCAGTTTCTGCATAAAGAAGATGCAGCTCCAAGAGTGATTGCTGAACTTTTTGCAAAAACTTTTCGCATCGTTTACGGAATCACACCGGCAGATACAATTGAAGTAAGTCTTGGTAAAGGACTTGGGCCATCAGAAAGTGAGGATGCAAATCATGAATAATGAAACCTTGAAATGCACGGATTGCGGAATAACTTTTGAGAGTTCAACTGAACTGGAGTTGAAAACAAAAAGCTGTCCAAAATGTATAGAAAAAAGACAAGATGAAATACTGAGATTCATGTTTGGAGTACCTGATGAGAAGAGTGACGATGAGCGCTAATCCAGCGACCCATAGTCAGATGTCAGTGCCCAGGAGTAACATCCTTAGTGTTCCACTCGAGAAAGAGAAGAAAATGAAGACCAGATCCCTATTCACAGTAGCTGCCTTAGCTGCAGCATCATTCGCGATTGCGGTTCCAAGTCCAGCAGTAGCTGGTTGGACTACAGATTCAAATGCTTCAAGCACTATCTCGCGTATGAAGGCTGAGGAACTACTGCAGGTAAGAGCTGATGGCTATTTTGCAATCACTTTAGATGCAATCACATCAACACCGCAGATGTCTGGTCTTACAGATGCTCCTGCTGCTAAAGCAAAGTACGCAGTTATTATCGATGGCGTTGTTGATCGCATTGTTACTTGGGATGGTTACTCACCAAATAGAGTGATTGATTCATACGGAATTATTGTAAAACTTCCCGCTAATGCTGGCGTTAAGTACGTAGATGCCAATGGAATAACCAGACTTAAGCCAATTACTCAGGGATCAATCGTTTCAGTCCTTGTGGCACCAGATGTGAAAGTAACTCCTACATACGGCATTACTCAGATATCTTCTGTCTCACTTCCAACTGAGCCAACAGGTCCTGCCGTAGCACTTGAAAACTCATCAGTGGTGACATCTCAAACATTAAATGCCAATAACAGCGTTTCAGTGACAATCAATGTTCCTGGACTTCGCGATCTACCATCTACATCCCTTGTATCTGTATACACAGTCACAGATGGTCGCTCAACGACTGCAGTCGGACTTGTCCAGGGTCAAAGTACTGTAACAATTAATGATCTACCACAAGATCAAAATGTGACAGTTAAAACCGTCATCCGTGACACTTTAACAAATACAGAAACTGTCATATCAAATCCAGTAATTGAAACTGTTGCATCTTATGCACCAGCGCCAACCCCTGCTAGAAGTGCTGCAGTAGATCGAGCAACGATTGCAGCTCCATCTGTCTCATCTCGAACAGTTGACTCATCAGGCGCGCTATCAGTTTCAATTGCAGTACCTGAAGTTCCAAACTTTGATCCAAGTAAATCTTGGGCAACTCTTATGGTTGTAGATAGTAAAACTGGCTCAACTACAGCAATAGGAACAGATGGAACAGCCCAAACCCTCAATGTCGGCTCCCTTGGAACAGGACGTGATTACACCGTTTCAGTTGTAGTACGCGATCTTGCAACAGGTCAGGAAACGATTCTTAAGGGTGAAGGAATTACTAAGTAGGTTGAACATGTTGTTTAAAGATTTGGAGACGGTGAATGGATGATTTAAGAAACCCTTGGCTGGATTTCCAAGTTTCTGAATCAATGATTCATGAACTAGATAGCGCCTCAGTAAAGGATCACAACAGCAAAGTTGAAGCCAAGTATCGATTTTTGACGCACCTTGCCCCGGAGCCATGGATTGGCAACCCAAATGCGAACATCTTGGTTTTGCTTGCGAATCCGGGCGCCACAACTGGTGATCTTTCTGGAAAAACTCAAAAGGGTGCTGACCTCATCAATAAATTGTCCATAAGTAATTTAAAAGGAGAACTAATTGAGTATCCACACTTCTTTTTTGACCCTCAACTTGTTGGCACAGATGGGTATGTTTGGTATGCAAAGAGATTCAAACACCTTATTGATGCTACGTCTCAAGGCAATGTAGCCAAGAAAGTCTTATCGTGTGAGTTAGTTCCTTATCATTCCTTTAGCTGGAAAAAACCAAAAACTATGCCTGTCACTCAAAAATACACTTTCAATCTTGTAAAGCAAGCGATGGAAAGAGATGCAGTGATTCTCATAGGGCGTGGGAAAAAAGATTGGTTCGAAAACGTACCTGGTCTGGAGAAATATTCGAAGTACTTCCAGCCCGCAAGCGTGCAATGCGCATATATCTCGCCAAATAACTATGGTAAGAATTTTAATAAAATCGTAGAAGCAATTTCCTAAGGAGCACACTGCAAAAACAACATATTTAATACATTCAAACTCATACGCAAAATGGATCTTTGATCCTTCACATCCAACACAGGGACGCCGATTTATTATGGCCACTGAACTTTTCACAGGATTAGCCAAAAACAATCAACTAGACTTCCAAACCTTGGAACCCCGGCTCGCTACACGTGAGGAGTTATCAAGAGTCCATTCATCCGAATACATCTCCGAAGTGCTCGATTCACACCGTTGCGGACAATGGTCAGGAGAGCGCCCAGATTTAGCTGAATTAGCTGTCTATTTTGTAGGCGGAACTTTGATGGCCCTTGATCTACTACTTAAAAGTGAAGCTAGAACCGCCATTCACTTTCCAGGTGCAAAGCATCATGCCCAATTCGATTATTCATCAGGATTTTGCGTCTTTGCTGATTTTGCATTAGCAGCAGACATTGCTTCAAATGATTTCAAGAAAAAAGTTGCGATTCTAGATATTGACGCACATCATGGCGATGGAACTGAAAACTTAACCTTAGACAATCCCAATGTCTTGACTTTTTCCGTGCACGAAAATGGAATTTTTCCAGGTACTGGATTAGAAGATATATCTGAGAATCAAGCATTTAATCAAGCACTTAGTTCCCAGTCAGGCGACGCTGAAATGATTCAAGCAGTAAAGCGATTTATAGAAATTAATCGTGATTTCAACCCAGACTTAATCTTCATAGCTTGCGGTGCTGATGGGCATTTAGAAGATCCATTGAGTTCATTGCGATACTCAGTAGAAGGGTTCGTTAAAGTGGCCCAGATATTGCGTGCTGAATATCCAAAAATACCGATCCTGATTGGAGGCGCCGGGGGATACTTACCCGATGGTCGTACTCCTGAGGTGTGGGCAAACTTTGCCCTTGAAGTAGCTAAGTAATCCAAGTTACGGCTAAATTCCCCGCGCTCTAAAGGCCCCACCCGAACACCTGTTCGAAATCTGTGTTACTCTCCGCTTCCCCCAAAAACTCCGCCCCAGCAGCAACCCCCTGGCCCGAGCGAAGATGTCAGTGACGGTCAGTAACTTTTACACATCTGTCAGAAGCACCAGTGTCTATATGAAGGGAAACGGTGAGCGCCGAATACAACAAGAAAGACACCCAAGAGCAAGAACTCTGGGATCGCATCAGCATGACCGAAGGTACAGAACGAGCTGAAGTACTAGATGAACTCAGCCACATTGCATTCAAGCGAGAAAACTTCGTTGAATGCATACATCTATTGGATACATCAATTGAAATCTATTTCAAACTTGGTGGTGCAGATAATTACCTTAGAGAGCTAATGCATCTCTATCATGGCAAAGCGTATTGCTTTGAAAATATAAATCGACTCGAAGATGCCGCACAGACTCACGAAGAAATTGCGAAGTTAAAGTTTCTAGATAACGACGCAGAAGGTCAAGCGGAAGAACTTCGTGCTGCTGGACGCGCGTTCTACAAAGTCGAACAGTGGCAAAAATGTCTAGAAAGCCACACGGCGGCAAGAGAAATCATTGATCCGAGTATCACCACACAAACTATGGGTGTTGATCTTCTCAACATTGGAATGGCGCAAATAAAACTCGGAAATTACACGGAAGCACTTGAGAACTGCTTAAGCGCTCGCGCTCTCTGCAAAGAAGCCAAGAATCCAGAGTTCGTAGGATGGTGTGATAACTATTTAGCACTTGCATACATTGCGCTGAGCAACGGCCCAGAAGCACGTTTCTATGCGCAGCACTACTTTAACTACAGCAAAGTAACTGAAGATCTTGGCCGCGAAGCCTATGCCTGCTATCGATTAGGTGCAGCACTCTTTCTCTGTGGTGGATATGAAGAAGCAGAAAAGAACTTCAACCGTTCATTAGAACTTCTCAACCTTGAATTAGATAAAGATTGGGAAGACATCGTGGCAGTTAATAAGTGCCTTGCAGAAACCCTTATTGCCCTTGATCGCATAGAAGAAGCCACCACCCGCCTTGAACGCATTAAAACAATTGAAGAAACCATCGCGGCATGAATAAGCCGCGTGCAGTATTAGCAACAAGTGCGGTGTTCCTATCCGCCGCACTTGTTGCTA
>Ga0164295_10002830_pt1 | contig 14128 bp, 11 predicted proteins | sample GEODES006metaG_FD_111798 | JGI IMG/M metagenome (GOLD analysis project Ga0164295, IMG submission 111798) | Oligotrophic lake water microbial communities from Sparkling Lake, Wisconsin, USA - GEODES006 metaG | ecosystem: Environmental > Aquatic > Freshwater > Lake | place: USA: Sparkling Lake...
CTAGGTGAGCAGAAGCAGGGATTAACACTTAAACCACCGATACCCTTAACCCATCATGAAGTACGCCCAACTGATCCGCTTGCTGGTTAATCGCGAGCTAACCCTTCGCTACAAGCGCAGCGTCATTGGCATCGGCTGGACCTTGCTCAACCCAGTACTGACAAGTGCAGTCCTTTGGTATGTCTTCTCATTTGTTTTCGCATCACGCCTGCCTTCCGGCCAACAGTTTGCTCCTTACCTAATGGCTGGCATCTTGCTCAACACATTCTTTAACCAAGGACTGATGCAAGCAGCAGACTCCATTGCAAGCAATGGTGGAGTCTTAACAAAGATCTATGTTCCACCTCAGATCTTTGCAATCTCATCAGCCTTAGCTGGCCTGACAAACTTCTTTATTGGCATGTTCCCCCTTGCAATCGTTTGTTTCATCTCAGGCCAACCTCTTGCCTGGACCCTGCCGCTTGTTCTTCTCGTTGGCGTTGCCCTTGCCCTGCTAACAGCAGGGCTTGGTCTTGCACTATCAATCATGTTTATTCGCTTTGATGACACTCGCAACATCGTCAATGTGCTCTTGATGATCTTGATGTATCTAACTCCAATCTTCTATCCAGTCACAGTCATGAATAGCACTATGCAAACCATCATCCACTGGAACCCACTGACAAGCTACCTAGACATCTTCCGTTGGGCTTTTTCTAACAATGCAAACCCAACAATGTTTAGCTGGATCTATATGAGCATTTGGTCCATCTTTGCAATCCTTATGGGCACTTATGTCTTTAAGAAGTACTGGCCTAGAACGGTGGCAATGCTCTGATGGCCGTTATTGAAGTTAAAAACGTCAATGTGACCTATCGCGTCCTGATGAATAAGTCAGGCTCACTTAAAGAATTGTTCCGGGATGCACTAAAGGGCAAGGCCCGTGTTGTTGATTATGTGGCTCTTCAAGATGTTTCCTTCTCTGTTGATAAGGGTGAGGTAGTTGCAATCCTTGGTAGAAACGGTGCCGGTAAATCAACTCTTCTTAAAGTTTTAGCAGGTGTCTTGCCCCCAACAAAGGGCACATCAAAGGTCAACGGCAAGATTGCACCAATGATTGAGCTAGGCGCAGGCTTTCACCCTGAAATGACAGGTTCTGAAAACGTTTTGTTTTACTCAGTATTAATGGGTAGAGATGTGAAGAGCGTTAAGCAACGCACGCCAGCCATAGGTGAATGGGCTGGCGTGACAGACCACATGGATTTCCCACTGCGCACCTTTTCATCAGGAATGGTTGCCCGCTTAGCTTTTGCCACAGCAACTGATGAACAAACAGAAGTCTTGCTAGTCGATGAAGTCTTATCTGTTGGAGATGCTGACTTTCAAGCAAAATCTCGCGCACGAATGGATTCTCTTATTTCAAGTGGTGCTGCCGTTGTGCTTGTTTCCCACGATATGAGCGCAGTGCGTGAGTTAGCAACTAGAGCCATCTGGCTAGAAAACGGCCATGTAAAGATGATTGGCAACCCAGAAGAGGTTGTTGCCGCTTACGAAGCCAACTAACCATGCGGGTCTTACACGTCATCGCAAGATTAAACGTTGGTGGCACTGCCCGTTATATAACTCAACTAGCTAATGAATTACCTAGGCACGGCATAGAAACTTTTGTAGCAACAGGTTTTGTACAAGGGGCAGAGGTTGAAGATGAATCTGCTCAATCAATTGATCTGATCCGCATTAAATCAATGGGCAGATCCATTAGACCGATCAAAGATCATCTTGCTCGCATGCAGTTGGACAAAATCATTGCCCAAGTAAAGCCAGACATCATCCATACGCATACCTTTAAAGCCGGCTATGTAATCCGCATGAAGAAGCAACCAGTACCAGTGATCCACACCTTCCATGGCCACCTACTAGATGATCCAGAGTTTTCTGGCTTTAAATCAAAAGTCATCATTGAAGTTGAAAGAATGTTGGCAAAGAAGTCAGTCAAGCTTGTAACTGTTGGTCGTAGGGTGGCAGATGAATTGTTAGAACAGCGCATTGGAACCAAAGATCAATACCTCAGCATCCCGCCGGGTGTAGTTGCACTTAACGTAACACCCAAGGAACAAGCGCTATTGAATTTGAATCTGCCAGATGATGGAAAACCCATTGTTGGTTGGATTGCTCGAGTCACTGGTGTTAAAAATCCAATGTTGGCGTTAGAGGTAGCGGACGCAATGCCAGACACTCACTTTGTATTAGCCGGCGGCGGCGACCTGCTAGAAAAGGTAAAAGCCGTAGCCCCATCTAACGTCTCTGTTGTTGGTTGGGCTAAGGCTGAAGATGTCTTTGGTGCATCAGAGATCATCCTTTCAACAAGCCAAAATGAAGGAATGCCAATTGCGCTTATTGAGGCCCAATTGGCGGGAAAACCAGTTGTTGCTATTAACGTTGGATCTATTTCTGAGGTAATTGAAGATGGATCCAGCGGGATTATTACTTGTGAAAATCCTATTCACATTGCAGGTGCTATTCAAAGATTACTCCTTGATGAAGCAAAAATGAGTCATTTTGGTGATACCGCAAAAGTCATTGCGAAAGAGCGCTTTAGTGTTGAAAGGCTTATTTCGTCACACATACGTCTTTATAAATCAATTTTGTAAAATCACATGAATAAGAATCTATCTTTAGAGGCTTTTTTTAAGTAACCTAAGTACTCGTTCGAGAATTCAAAACTATTTGTCTTTGTGAACAAAACTTTTGGACGACAATCATCACTTGTATAAACGTTCACAAGAGTTTCATTGGTTGTTTGAATGAGAACGTAGCCACAATCACTCAAAAATGCTTCAACACGATAAGGATACTTTTCATCACTAGGCTCTAATAGAAAATCGCGATCCTTATTATCAAGAAAATACCCCCAAAACTGGTAATCACCTGAACGGGTGATTCGAGAAATAGAAGAGCTACGTATCTCTAGACCCTGCTGGCTTGACTCAATCTGGGAATAATTTGTCCTTAACAGGTCCCAAACTTGAGTGTTTCTAACTTGTTCATGAAGATATTTGAAGTTTAGGTCTGTCTGAACAATAGACGCTAAGGATAAAACAAACGCTAACAATATAGCGCTTGAGTAAACAAAAAATGACCAGCTCAAGAATTTACTCTTATTGGAAAGAATACTTAATCCATAAGTCAAATAAACTGCAAGAATTATGTTTAAGAAAACAAAACTTTGAAGGCTTGTTGTGTATGCAGATATATCTCGTGAATCTTGATACTTCTTTGATATTGCTAGCAGAATATTTGGCGAGACAAAAACGATTAGAAGGCAACCAAGTTCAATAGTAAACTTTCGTGTAACGCTAGAATCTAATTTACGATTTACGCGATTTTTAGGAATTAATTTAAACAGAATCAAAACGATTGTTAACATCAACAAGGGAGAGATGAATCCACCAAATAGATTTTTGACTTGATTAAATGGATCAATGTTCATTCCATATAGGGGCGTGCTTAGGAAGTATTTGATAGAACTATGACGAAAAGATTCGCGTAGCAAAGTGCCGAAGACAGTGTCAGGGGCAAGCGAACCAATTTCGCTTCCGGAGTAGTTTCCACTGTAGATCGATTTAAAACGCCAATAAGTAACTAGATATATAAATAGAAAGGTGAAGTAAGGAATTATTAAATTTTTCGATAATTTAAGATTTGCGACAAAACTTTGTTTGTGAAAACCTGCTTGCTTTAGCAATACAAAGATAAATAGAATCAGATCAAATAAATGTGACTCGTAACTCAAAAGACTAAAAAGAGAAGCAATCAAAAATAGGGCAGCTACTCTCTTCCTTGGTCTTTTTAGGTAGTTTGAAAGAAGTCCTGCGCTTACGAAGGAGGCTGCAAACCCGTAAGATAACCACAAAGGATAACTCACTAAGGCGTTGTACCAACCTCCCAAATCTACTGTAAAAATCATCAACGAGAATGTAAGAATTAAAACCTTACGATCGAAAACTTTGGTCACAAACCAAGAAACAGAAATCAAGAATACAACTACTTGTAAAACTCTATTCAGCCCAATACTTAAAAGTAGCTGATCTTTAGGTACTAGATAAGGAATTTGTGAAAATGCAAAGAAAAACTCCTGGTAAAAGCGACCAGTTCCTTGAGCTAAAGCTGCACTGGCTTGATGAATTGAGTTTTCGTGTAGAAAACGTGAAGTATAAGTCGCAGATTCATCATCGGAGGTAAACCCTATTCTTGTTAAATTTATCAAATAATAAATCAGTGCAGTCATTCCAGGAAGGATTAGAAGATTTCGTTTTACTTCAAACTTCATGCTATTTACTTACTTTGCTCGCAGAAAATCGATTTTTTGATATTATCCAAAACATTCGTATGCCTAATCTGACTGCTTTGGCCTTATTCCCAGTTATTTTTGAAGTGCCAATTCTTGACCTATATCTGATGGGCAGCTCAAGGACACTTAAACCATTTCTAAGGTAGAGACTCGTTAAGTCTGCTAGAAATGCACTCTTTGTCTCAGTAATTAGTGGGTGGATGATCTCAAAAGACTCTCGACTAAACACCCTAAATGTTCCTCCCATTTCTCGAAAGCCTGGTTTCCCTGGGATTTTTGCTCCATAATAAAGAACTTCCTGGAATTTTGCTACTGCATAATTGCCCCAGCGTAGAAGAAAACCATAATCTGCATCCTTGGAAATTAGGATATCGACGCTTCGGGCGCCTTTAACCATGTCAAAAAAGTCAAGATATGGAAGTAGTAGATTAAGGTCAGAGGCGAAGAAAGAATAATCAGCTTCACACAAAAGTATTACAGGTTGATTAGCATTTCGAATTCCAGTTAGAATTGCTGCGCCATACCCCTGAATAGGTTCTGCGATTACTTTAGCCCCTGCAGCAATCGCATTTTCTCGAGTCTTATCTGTTGAGTTATTGTCAACTACTATAACTTCCGAAACAAGATCTATCTTTAGAAATTCAGAAACGGTAGGGACTATTCCGCCTTCCTCATTGAAGGCAGGAATTACTACAGAAATCATTATCTCTAGCCTTTGCCACTTATGCTTTGAAAGCTCGAGGCTTTCAGTTTCTTCATAAATTCCCAAGTTTCTGTGATTATTTCATCCAAACTCCTCTTGGGTTCCCACTTTAAATCTGCAATGGTTAAAGTGGCGTCTGGGAATTTGTCGGATGCTTCTTCATAGAGTGCGCCAAATAGGGTTTTTGGATCTACTAACTCTATTTTCGAGTTAGATTTCGTCACGTCAATAACCCGATTTGCAAATTCAGAAATAGTTGTGATGTTCGAGGGATTTCCCAAATTGTAAACTTTTCCAGATGACTCATTTTTCATCGCTAAATAGCATCCATTAGCGATATCACGTACATGTGTGAATGCGCGCTTTGCATTTCCATCGCCAAATACTGTCAATGGGTCATTGTTCATGGCAGATGCGATAAACCTAGGCAACACAAATCCTCCCTTTCCTGATTGCCTTGGCCCAGAGACATTAAACGGTCTAATTACTATAGAACTCAAGTTTCTCACCTTTGAAGTATTGATCACCGCTGTTTCAATCGCTATTTTTCCAACAGCATATTCAAGCCTAATTGAAGTTTCAGCAGGCACGACTCTTGGGGTGCTTTCAGCGCATAAGCCCTTTACTCCACCCCCGTATACCTCAGATGAAGATGCCAATAAAAGCCTAGAGCGGTTTTCTAAGGCAAAATCAATCATCTGGTAACCATCGTTTACTATGCCTCTCACCATGTTACCGCCGTGCTTAAGAACACCCGCCGGTCCAACATATGAAGCAAGATGATAAATTTCACTAAAATTGTACTCTTTATCTTTCAGAATTTTGGACCCAGATAAATCACAAATTTCATAGCTTAGATCTAAATCGATTTGAAGATCCTCTAATGTTTCTTCGAGAGACATCGGACTCGTGGAGAAATTATCAATTACATGGATACTAGTTCCTGGTGACTGCGTGGAAATTTCTTCAAGAAGATGAGTACCTAAAAAACCAAAACCCCCCGTGATTAGAACAGCGTTTTTTCTTGACATTTTCTCTCTCCTTTAATTTAGAATGATTAAATCTCGTAAATTTGTCCAGTGGGATTCAAAAAATCCAGCGCATCAATCTGGCCTAAGTGATTTATTACTACGATGTCATACCTATTTCCTGCCTCATGTTTTTCGGCTAAATCCAATTCAGTTACTTTAGAGTCTATCCAATTAACTGTTAATCCACGCCCTTTGAGCAACTCAACAAGTTGTAGTGCGGGCGACTCACGCGTATCTGAAACGCCACTTTTATAAGCAACTCCTACAATTAAGATTCTTGTATTCTCTGGGGTTCTAGAGCCTATCAACTCAAATATTTTATTGGCGTGAAAACTAGGAATTCTACGATTTATGGATATTGACTCCATAAGCAGCTTGGGTCGGTAGCCAAGTGTTTCAGAATAAGTGTTCAAATATACCGAATCCACTGGGATGCAGTGCCCTCCCGCACCTAGCCCAGGGCGAAATGCATCAAAGCCATAGGGTTTTGTGCTTGCTGCATCGAGTATCTCGTTGATTGGCAAACTGGCCGCTTCGCACAATTCCATCATTTCATTGACGAATGAAATATTGATCAATCGATAAGTATTTTCAATCAACTTCGCAAACTCCGCAATTTCAGGGGATCTAACCTCGATGACAGTATCTATGAATGTCTCATAGAACCTTCGAGCACGCTTTGTTGACTTTACATTAACCCCACTCACTAATTTTGGTGTATTTCTAATGTTCCAAGTTGGATTTAAGGGATCTACTCTTTCAGGAGAGAAGGCGCATTCAAAATCATCCTCGGCAAACTGGTTTAGCCGTATTATTTCTTCATAAACTAAGCTTCTCGTAGTTCCTGGATAGGATGTTGATTCTAAAATGACCAATGAGCCTTTCTTTATATGAGGCGCAATCTGGGATACAGAATCTTTAAGCATCTGTAAGTCTGGAAGATGATTGCAATCTAATGGTGTTGGAACACAAATGATAATCACGCTGCAATCAGTCACTATTTCGTAGCCTGATTGCACCGAATATCTGGATGTACTACAGATCTCCTGTAACTTTAGATCAGAAATATCTTCTATATGACTTACACCAGACTTGATCTGATTTACAATTTTCTCATTGTTGTCTACGCCATGCACCTCAAAACCTGATTCAACTAGTGCACATGCTAAAGGTAGACCTACATATCCTTGGCCGATAACAGCAATTTTCTCCATAGGAACACTTTATAGGCAAAGAAGTGATTTTGCGTTATTTGAGGATGCAGATAAACTCAATCCTAGATTTTATCCCTTAGTTTTGAATCCTCGAATTTCTAGTAGATCCGCTTTAAGAAAATTTCCTTCAAAACCTGAACCCATGGGGATCTAACCGCTTCATCTGCTTCAAAGCCTCTATTTTTCTCCTCAGTCACCTTTGTCATAGAATTCAAAGTCCCCCACGCACTGTAATTATCTGGAAACCTCTCAACAGCATCTAGGGCAACAACTAACCCTTGAGCCTCTAATTTATTCTCATTTGATGTCATAGCAACTCGAATCATTCGTGAAGAATCTACTGGCCATATATAGGCGGCGCTTTGAACCTTAATAGCATCTCCAGATTCCAATGCTTGTCTGAACTCTTGAGAGGCTAGGTATGGCGGCATTCCAGCACCAGCACCTAATGCCAATCCCAAGAAAACTGCCACAGTAGAAGCAGGAGAGATCCGTATTCGAGCAATTGATGCAGCACTTACATTTCTAGAATTGCGGGCAGGTGACTTACTGATCTTTTCTGCGCCATAGCGTGAATATCCAATTATTGCTCCGCCCAAAATCCAACCCCAGATAGCCAGGCCAATTTGATTTAAACTAATTATAGATTGAGCGTTATATCCAATCCACGCTCCAACAAGTGCTGCAAAATGTGAATCAAATTTTTGGCCTGACTTTAGTGTTTTCACAATTGCAGCTACTACTAAGGCTAATAGCGCCAGATAGGCAATTAACAATGGGAATCCACCATTGGATGACAGATCTAGTAAAACGTTGTGAGCGGCATTGCTGGTTACATCTGGGCCACGCCTTAGCGTTGCCTCAACTGTGCGAGCACGTCGATACCAGTCTCCATAGCCATCAAGGCCCACACCAAAGATTGGGTTTTCAAGAGTTACCTTCCAACCTGCTCGCCAATAATCTCCTCTATAAGTAACTGAATCTTTATAGAAAACAGAAGCAAGCAACCCCTTATTGAGTGTTCCAAGTGCAACAACAATAAATCCAATGACAGATAGAACGAGATAAGGGATGAAAAGCTTCTTGAGATTACTTTGCCAAACATAAATACCAAAAACAGAAACAAGACCAGCCAAGAAAACTAAATATCCCTGCTGGGCATCACTTCTTGAAATCACAAAGAGTCCAACCAATGCATAAGCCAAAAGTGCCAATTGGTTGCGCTTGGACGATCCAATATGCAGCATAAGAGAAACTGCCACAACACAGCTCATACCGATAAAAGATGATTGAAAATTAGGGTTTCCTAGAAAACCAATTACAGGGCTATAGGAATTAACCCAATCTGCTGGATCTAATTCAAAGCTCTGAAGCAAGCCATAAAGAGTTGATGCAACACCACCGACTAAGAGTGTTTTTGAGTATGTGCCTTCAAAACCTTTAGTTGTCAGTAAAGCTGCAGCCGAAAAGAGGGTTAGTAAGGAGAAATAAGTAAACAATCCAGTATTTCGGCCAGTAACACCAAAGAGTTGAGCCCAAGGATTAATCTTCGAGGCTATAAAAGCCAAGAGGAGCATAAGCAGGAAAACCACACCAACAAGAACTACAAGACGGTTTTCTCTCTTTCTGACCTCTTTGTAATTTCTTATAATCACAGCCAGAGCAATGCCAGCAATGAGAACCAGCACTGCATATTTGGGCACATTTATTGGGTCAAGGGTTGTATTTGGTGTAACTATGAGAAGTGTTGCCAGAGAACCTAGAGAAAGCAACTTCCCCAAAAACAGTTTGTCATTCAGGAGCATTAGAGCCCGCTGACAGCTTGGGCATCAGGACTTGCTGGATTAATTCTAAGGATTGCACTCTTTGTCTTTTCAAAATTAATCTCATCGCCGGAAGCACGATAGTTCTTTGCTAACTCAAGAAGCACAGAAGTATTCAAGGGATCTAACTCAACAGTTTTTAAACGGGCAGGAATAGCCGCAACTCTATTTCCACTTTCTTCATAGGCTGAGGCAATAAACCACCACGAGACCCAGTCTTGAGAATCAATAGCTACAGCTCTTTCTCCAGCTGCAATGCTCTCTTTCCATGCTTTATCTATAAACAGGGAGTTAGCGCTATACCTAGGCCACGTCGCATTTCCTGGATCTTTTCCTTCGGCCTTCATCAAAAGATCAACCTTTGCCTTTACGGTTTCAGCATTTGCTAGATCCACACCAAGATTAAATGCAAATCGGAATGAGTGCTGAGCCATGATTGGTTTAATTGAAACACCTAATGCCAGAAGTCCACACAACAGTGCCACCGCTGGAGTGAGTGGATGTAACTCAAAAGGTTTTTGAGGCTTTTGTTTTGCGACCGGAATGAGATCACTCTCAAAAGCTAATGCCACAATCGCGCCTGCAAAGATCCAGTTCCAGATGAAGACGCCAGGGGTGTCCACAGAAATAGCGTTCTGAGCTTGAATGGGAATCCAAAGAGCAAGTGAGCCAACTAAGGCGGCTCTCTTTGCACCTGAACTTCTCATCGCCGCGCGAATGCCAACAACTGCTACTCCTAGAGTCAAGGCTGCATAGGCTCCACCCAGAATCAACCCTCCGGTTGAAGTTAAGTGGAGCAATACGTTGTGTGCGTTATCAGAAAAAGAGTCAGATCCTGTCCGTAAAACATGGTCAAGATCTCGGTACTGACGGAAAGCTATTCCGTATCTCTCAATTCCCACACCAAAAAGTGGATTTTCATTAATCATCGCAAAAGCGGTTCGCCACATATCTCCGCGCTCTGAGACAGAGCCCTTATAAAGAAATGAAGATAGAGGACCGATTTGGAGAGTGCCAAGAACTGCCAATAAGCCTGATACCGAGAAAACAGAAAGTGTTGCTATCCCAAGAGTTTTGGTTTTAGTAAAGGCCCAGTACAAAAGAATGACAATTAAACCCAGAGCTATTGAAATAAAACCTTGCAATGCTTGAGCCGTGTAAACCCCAAAGCCACTCATGATCAGCGTCAGCAGTGGCAATACAAACCTCTTACTTGACTTCTTTGATGAATAAAACAAACTCCACACAGCAGCAACAAATGAAAGAGAAAGAAATGCTCCTGAAAAATTTGGGTTTCCAAAGAGGCTACTGGTCCCTTCATAGACCTGCTTCATCTTCCATGGCTCAAGACCAAATTTCTCAAGGAATGAATAAAAGCCAGCAATCACACCTGAAACTAGAACTCCCATAATGAGAACTTCAAAAACACTGCTGCGAATATATGCAAGAGCCAAAATGAATGTCACCACGTATGCGCTATAGGTTATAAATCCTGAATTTCTTCCCACCACTCCAAAGAACGCTAAGTTCCTATCCGCACTGGTAATGGCTCTAACAAAGAAAAGTGCAAGAAAAGTTAGCGAGGCAAATAGGAAGATCTTCTTTGTGCCATTAAATAGTTCAGTCCAACTCTTAAACATGTGTAGAGCCGTATAGCCAAACAAGCCAAAAGCCACACAAGTAATCAAAAATGTCTTAGCTGCTGAAAACGGATCAAATAGAGAAGTAAGGATCCCTAGGGAGCCAAATGAGCCTATTAGGGCGAGGCCTATAGAAATTCTTCTGCTGATCACCCTCCAAGGGTACTAAGAGTGTCCAAGAAAGCCGATGACCTTTCGAAAGTGACCTCTCATGAAGATATTAGAGATGATCGAGTGTGGATTAACAAATCTGTTCATGGGCAAACTAAGAGCAAAGCAGGCATTAGATCTGTGCCGCTTGTAAGTCCTTTCATTATGTTTCCTAAGAGCCCTAAGACCCTACGTAAGGTCTTAAAACCCTATGGCGTAGACATTCACTCACTGCGTCACACATATGCCTACTTACTCAAGCAGCAGGGCGTCCATGTAACTACAGCACAGCGCTTGCTTGGGCACTCTGATCCACGAGTAACCATGGGTATCTACACCCAGGTACTTGATAATGAAATTGATGATGTTGGTTTGTTATTAAGTAAAGCTGCAGGCTTCTAGTTTCAATTCTTCTTTAGCAAAGCCGAAACCCGGCCCCCTCTTTCGAGAGAACCGGGTTCCAGACTAGAGCTAACTCCTAAGAGTTAGATTCCTTTGGAAGTTAAGGCTTACGCCTTGACCTTCTTCTGGATCTTGATTACTAGGTTAGTAAGAGAAGTGATCTGCTTCTTTAGAGCTGAGATCATCTCTGATACTGATGTTGATAGAGCTGCTACTGCATCAGCTGCATCTTGTGCCGCTGCTGTTGCTGCATCTGCTGCCTCTGCTGCTGCGTTAGCTGCATCAGTTGCTGCATTTGCTGCATCAGTTGCTTCTGCTGCTGCATCTACTGCTGCCTGAGATGTTGCTTCAGTTGCAGAAGGTGCACCAGTTACAGACACAGAAACTGAATTGATACCAGCCTTTGTGTAATCTGCTCCGCCACCGACGTATACCTCATCTGCATAGAGGGTTCCAGCAGTTGTTGTTGCTGTGAAGATGTCAGCCGCATCTGCTGTGCTGATATTTCCAGCTGGAGCAGATGTCTGACCGTATCCAGCTGCACCGCCAGCTTGAACCACAACAGTTAGATCTGTTGGTGACTCAAGGGTGATGAACTTCATGGTACCTGTTGCATCAGTTGTACCTGTTGCAACGTTTGTACCAGTTCCGAAGAATCCATCGCCATTTGTAATGCGTGCTGTCAATGAAGCACCGTTTACAGGGTTACCGAAACGGTCCTTAGCAACAACAGTGATAACGCGACCTGCAGATGTTGCTGTGAAGGTACGTGTGTGTGCAGCGTTAGCCTGACCCCAGTAAGTATTTACTGTGTCTGATACTCCACCAGCAGTTGCAGTTACTACATAGTTTGTTCCATATGTTGGAGCAAGCCATGCATATACCTGTGCTGTTGCAACACCCGTTGCATTTGTGAACACTGTCTTTGTTGTTGAAGTAATCGCAGCGCCTGCGCCAGCAACTGTGACAGTTACTGGAACACCCTGGATTCCTACACCATTAGCATCCTTGACAGTAATTGTTACTGGCTTTTTGCCAGCTTCAACACCATCTGAAGCTGCATCAATTGCAAATGGCACGATCGTTGTGTTATCAGCACCTGTTGTTGCAGATGTCTGTGTTGTTGTTGCTAGAACTGTTGATACTCCAAGACCAGCAAGTGAAGAGTATGTAACAGTTGCTGTTGTTGAAGTTGCAGTTGTATTAGCAAATGTTAATGTATCAACCATCGATGTTGTCGAAGTTGATGCATCTGTGTATGTCAATGCGCAGTAGCCTGCAACAGTGATACATGATGCAACATTTACTGTTGAGTTACGTCCAGCGATTGTTGCTGTGATTGCAGCATTACCAATTACTAGACCAAACTGATCTACAGCCTTGATTCTGTGTGACTGTGCTGATCCAGTGACTGCACGTAGTGCAGTTGTTGGATATGAAACAGATAGTGTTGTCGCAACAGCTGTAGCTGAAGTAACAACAATCGGATCACTTGTTCCAGTCATATCTGAAGCGCTGAATCTCTGACCTGTGATTGCTGTATTGAAAGCAGTTGCTACTGAGAATGTTCCAGCATATGTATCAGTAGTTAATCCTGATGAAACTAGGATGTCGTATGCCGCTCCTGCTTTACCAAATAGTCCACCATCAGTATCAGTAACTGTTACTGCATCCTTGTAAAGACCAGCTGTTGCTCCTGTTACACCTGTTGCAAGCGTCACTGATGTAGCTGCCTTATTGGCTGTTGCTGCACCATCTGTACCCGAAACTGCTGTTGCAGTCTGCTTCAAACCGGTTGCTGAACCCTGGTTTACATAAACATAGGTACCTGCAGCTGTTGAAGCAACTTCTGCTGCTGTTGTGATTGTTACAGCAGATGGAGCAGTGAAGCTAGTTACTGAACCTGAACCTGAAAGTGTCAGAGTAACAACCTCTGATGCCTGGTTAGTTACGTTGATGTAAGCATTTCCTAGACCATCAAAGTCGTTGCGACCAAGGATATATGTTGATGGTGGAGTTGTGATTGCAACTGTGTTTACAGCCGCAACCTTTGCTGTTCCGGTTAGAGTTACCTTGATACCACCAGCTGAGTCAGGCTGTGCAGCCACTCCAGCAGCGGTCAAGTTGATCTTTACGAGGGAACCATTAGCGCCAGTTGTAACTGTTGATGCGTTACGTACTGTAACTGCTCCAACATATGCAACAGTTGTAGATGAAGCTCCAACAACTACAGAGAATGTTGTTGAAACATCTGCACCATTAACAATATCGTTATCTGTCGCATCGTCGAAGATTGTGTAAGTGTAAGTACCTGGTAGGTCATAGTAAGCCTGTAGGTAAACAACAGTCTGACGGTTTGAGTAACCAGTCTCTGTCGCAGCTGTCTGATCTACACCCTGTGCATTCACAGCAGCGGCAACTGTAGCTACTGATGAAAGCTGGAATTGACCTGCTGTAAGAGCAGTTGTGTAGGCAGATGTCTTGATAGCTGTTGCTGAACCAGCTGGTCTTGAAGTCAAGATTACAGTTGGTTGTACTGTGTTTGAGGCAGTAGTTGAAGTTGAGAAACGAACTGTGTGTTCAACAGCTGTTCCGAGTGCTCCTGCTACTGGTGCCTTATCTGTTGTAACAGTGATGCTTGACACATACGTTGTATGGTCACCAGCATTAGCTACAGTTACAGATGAAAGAGCGCCAAAGCCCAAAGCAGCAACTGCAACAAGCGCGATGCGCTTGCGTAGTGTCTTTGTAGACATTTGTTTCCTTTCGATTAGTCGATCGGAGGAATTTCCCCCGCTCGGCTTTGGGTAATAAGTGCCTTCTCATATGTCATGA
>Ga0164295_10002831_pt1 | contig 14127 bp, 14 predicted proteins | sample GEODES006metaG_FD_111798 | JGI IMG/M metagenome (GOLD analysis project Ga0164295, IMG submission 111798) | Oligotrophic lake water microbial communities from Sparkling Lake, Wisconsin, USA - GEODES006 metaG | ecosystem: Environmental > Aquatic > Freshwater > Lake | place: USA: Sparkling Lake...
TAGGCACACAGTGTACGCCGAATGTACTAGTAATCTTATTATAAATATCTTTAGTTACAGGTTTGGATGGGTCTTGAGATAAACATAGTGTCCAACGAAGTTTGGTCGCATCGGCGGTCTCTTCCTCTCTATCTACTGGAATTATTGTATAATCTTCCGCAGTTTCAAGAATACCAAAAGGAGCAGTTGTTCCAGTTTCAGTAATACCCAGTTTAGTCTGTGTATATGTTAAACGTAAATTAGTTAAGAAATCCAAATCCTCATTAGGTGAATACACCTGTGCTTCACGGAAGCCAGATGTGTTCGCATTGCTAAATATTAATACTTTTCCATTGTAATTCTTAATATTATTAATAAGTAAGCGCCCCTCTTGGCTTTGTCTATAGTATGTACCACCTTCAATTTCATTTTTAAGTAAGCGATCATTAAAAGGAGATAAACTCCTTGCGACATTGGAGAAGTAGTCAAGAACTGTTTTAGATTTATATGAACCAGGGGGTTGACGTAAGAAGTATAGTACAATTACAACAGGATCTGTTCTATTCTGGCAAGAATCTGCAAACGCATAGTAGTTAATCTTTTCGCATACATCGCGAATATTTGAGTGTTGTGGTGAATTACATTTTGGTTTATTAGATGTGGAATTAATACGTAATTTACCTTGAGCATCACGTACAACAATTCGTGGGAAATACTTCAAAGTATCACCTGTACAATCATTCATGTAATCAATTTCAAGAATAAAGGTGCGGCAACCGGCTTTAACAGCCATTTGAACAGCGATGTCTGGACTCCAATATCCTTCATCTATTGGGCCAATATAACCTGTATATCGGCATCCAAGTGAATAGAAATTTACAAAGCATTGTTGTACAGTAGGCATTTCATTATTATTACTTAATAATTCTGTAATGGGGCGGCGTTTATTTGATTCAGAATCATATTTATCAGATAATAATGTTACTTGGTTTTGATAGACCATGTCATTTTTATAATTATTAGAATCAGTAAATGATTCTACATTATTATTAATTCGCTGATATATTAATACACTTATTAGTATAAATATAACCAACGCTAATAAAAACCGAAAGTCATTAAGATAACTTAATATAATCATCCTATTTCTACTATGATTTTATAAGTTAATCTAAAATTCTACATTAATTTACTAAGTTATCAATTTACTAAGTTATCAATTTACTAAGTTATTAAATTAATTAATTTATTAACTTATCAAGTTAATAAATTAATTAAACAATTAAATAAAGATTATTAAAATATTCAGTTTAAAACCGGATGACTCTCTAAAAAATAAATCCTATTCGTCTTCATCCTGTAATGCTCTCAGGCGTTTTACAAGAATAGCACAGCACTTACTCCAAGTATATTCACTAGTTTTCTCTTTAGCTAGTTTTCCATGTAGTTTACGTAAATCCTCATCAAATACATAACGTTCCATAGCCTTAGATACATCCTCGGGATCAATAGCATGAGCTTCACCCGTTACAGTATTATATGACTGTGGAATATAGTATCTATGTTTTGGTACAACTAATTGTGAGTTATCTTCATTACAATATTCAAGGTGCCCAGTGATTTTAGGTACAATTTGTGGAATTCCAAGACTCATTTGCTCAAAAGTACATAGCCCAAATCCTTCGCCTTCTGCGCAACTTACACCAACATCACCACAATTGTAAATAATATTAACATCATCATCCGTATATCGGTTATTATCTAATGTAATGAGAAGTCTGTTACCAAATGTATCAGTATTTACACCAGAAAGATTTAGCTCTCTTGCGAAGATTTCAAATAACGAATATCCACCCTTATCATTGCTATTACTTACAATTAGTAGGAAAATAGGCTTTAACGGAAAACGAACAATAAGTTTAACAAATGATATAATAAGAAGATCAAGACGCTTGCGAGGAATATTACGATTTAGGGATGTAAAAAGAAAGACATCTCGCGGAAGACCAATAGATTGACGCGCTATTTCACGTGGAATAGCCCTAAGATTTGTATTATTAGCCGCATGATTCATTACATCAACGGGGCGAGTAAGTCCCTGCGACTTAAGTTGCTCCTTCCATAGTTTTGTAAAGCAGAAAACACGATCAACATCGCGATTAATTGCGTCAATTAATCCTTGTTGCGGCGATTCATATACCATATCAACGTATGCCCAAATCTTAAAGAATCTCTTTTGAATGGCTTTACGAATCTCTTCAATATATCCGCAAACTACCGCAATATCATTGTATATAAATACAATATCGGGCTTTTCAGATAAAATAGTACCAGGTAATTCGGAAAAAGCATAACCCAATGCTTTCTGTTTTTCTAGGGCAGATCCATCAATTGTCTTAACACCATTGGGGTATTTTCGTCCAATATTACCATTAGTTATAACCTGTGTACCAAAATGTACAACTTTAATCCAACTATTTTCAGCCAATTGATTAATAATATTTGTAACAACTTTACTATATCCATTTACTTGGTTAATATGCGTTGAAACAATTAGAACTTTAACAGTTTTTGGAGGAGTGGTACCACTAACTACACTTTGTACAACAGAGTTATTAGTACTAATACTTTGATCATGATTAATAACCGCATTTAGCTCTTTTACGAAATCGGTCATTTCCATTTTATGTACTAATATAGTTAAAATAATAAGTCTTTATATTCCTATATTAATAATTAATTTATAATGCGTATTCTCTTAAGATATAAATAAATCTAAAATATTCTGACAGAAATATTTCTATCCGGCATATAAAAATCAAAATTAATAATAGAAATGCCGAGCAACAAGTCGCGTCGTAATAAGAAGACAAATGGTGGCCAATGTGGAATGATGCCCAAAATAGTAACAGGAGGTAAACGCAAGACTCGCAAACAGTCTAAGGGTGCGTCATCATGGGTACAGAGTGTAATGAAAGTTTTCAAAGAGCTGAAGGCGAAAAACCCCGCAACTAAGTTTGGCGATGCGCTAAAGGAGGCTTCTAAGCGCAAGAAATCTGGTAAGTTATAAATATATATATATAATTATATAGTTTATTATTCTAAAAATAATACTGCTATATAACTACTCTAATATTTTTATTGTATTTTTTGGCACGATACTTTAATTTCATCTTTCCATAATTTCCAATTTTCAACTAGTTTCAATCTATATTTTTCAGCATAGTCTTTTTTATCAAGTAAAAAGGTAATAAAGGCAACGGCTTTCTCCCATGTATCAAGATTAATAATCTCTAATTTTTTAGAGATTACATTCCAAAAGTCATTATCATTTTCAATGCGTACATATAAAGGAATTGTACCAGTTTCTAAGGCTTCGTATAAACGGAATGTTTCAATATTATTTCCACGAAGGATTGGGCAAAATTTGCTATTTGATAGGGCATTCAGATATTTACTCTCATTTGTCATTTTCGGGTCATTCCAGTAATTTGTAAAATGGCAGTTATTCGGGACAAATACCTGTAGTTTTTCAAGTACTTCTTTTCTATTAAACCAGTCTGTTCCGTGAAAACTCCATATCATTGATCGCTCATCAAATGTTTTTGTATTAGTACCCTTATAATGAAATCCAATTGGTATGGTTAATATGTGCGGTAATGAGGGAATATCAGACCGATTATAATTCCTAAGGATACCCTTACAGTTTGTATAAGTATAAAATTTCAAATCATCACAAGAAAACTCGTCACTTAAATGAAACACCTTAAAATTAATATTTGCCTCTTGAAGATATAAGAAATATTTATTAAAAGTATTAATATGGGGTCTTTGTACAATAAACCAAGAGTTGTTAGAAACTAATTCCAAGAAATTATCTAGCGGCTTTAAGTTTATATCTCTTCCAAAAATTTCCTTAATCCAGGTTATTTCATATAATTCATATGATTTATTATTATTAAAATAATATACATCAATTGCTGAGTTATCTGTGGATACAGGTGTTTGAACTACAGATGATTCTACCACAGGTGTTTGAACTACTGTATTTAATGACGAACGGAATGGTTCAGTATCGGCATCTGTAAAACATTCAGTGCTATTCCAAATATCACTATCAAAAGAATTAGTACGATTTATATCATTAAATTGTGAATTAACATATGTTTCATCTTCATCTTGGAAGCACTGGGAAATGAGCGGAGTTAAGATGTATTTTTTAAGACCTAGAGCTGGGTTTCCAATATAATGATCACATTCAGGAAGGGGATAGTCATTTACTGTATTTAGAAAAGTAAGAAGCTTTTGAGCAGCCGTCTTAGTAATGACATAGCTATACGCACAAAAATGAAAGATTGGTAAAAGAGCACCTGGACTAAAAAACATATTTGGTTTTATCTGGGACCAATATTGATTTACTTGTTCAAGACATGTAGGAAGTACTGCTTTATTTGGAGGAAGAACCCCACCAAGATAGAGTAATTCGGCATCTTTAGGAATATCTCCAACAGATTTATTCCAAGTATCCATCCAATCCTTATCAAATCTTACATCGTCTTCTAGAATTAGGAATCGGGTATTATCGGCTACACCCTCATTAATAATTTTAGTCCACGCATCAACATGACTTAGGAAACATCCCATAACTGATTTTTTCCACATAAATCTATTATTCTTAAAAATATTATAGATAGATTTATCAAGCTTCAAAGATCTACCATTTACTGCCACAATACGTGTTGAATTATTTTCAAGATAAGGCTCAGCTTTCATAAGATTTTGCCAACGGTCCTGACGCGTATCCAGATTAATAATAAAGGTCTTATTAATATTTTCCAATTTTAAATTATCTTTAACTTCTTCATTAATCTTAATGCCAGCTAGTTCCAAAATCTTCTTAGATATTCTAGAAATAATAGCAAGTGCCACCTTCTTTTTCTCTTCATTAAGAATTGGAGTCGCAGCGATTTTGGCGCATATTTCAGGATTTTGTTCAAGTTTCTGTACTACTTTAACAATTTGTTCAGGACTTGTCATTTGAGATACATTAATGAAGGAGCCTGGTACAAAATCTGTATCAGTATCATTATCACCCCAGTATAACGGAACACATCCTGCCATCTTAGCATGTAGAACCTTTTCAGTAATATAACCAGGTGCTTGTGAATTTTCAAAGCTTAGTGAAAATTTATGTTTTGAAAAGAACTCATACTTAGGAATATCACCTGCCCCACCACCAGGATATTTTAATTCCAGTCGCCCACCAATATTGTTATAAAGATCACCGCCTGAATCTACACGTTTATATGAATCTAGTGCTAAAAAGGCATCATTTCTAAATTTAGATATAGGATTGGTTACAACAAATGCACAAAAATCCTTTCTATCGTTAAATGATTTTGAATGAGATACCATTGCCATCTTTACAGGCAATCTATTGGGATTGTCTTCTCTATTAACATGTGATAAATCTGTTGCGTCAGAGTACCAATCAATAAATGTCATCCATGTTGGTAATCTAATATGTTTATCATCCTCATTTCTATAAGGTGTTAGATATAAACTTATAGAGTCATCCTTTGGTACTTCCCAGTTTTCAGCAGTAAAAAATACTTTTGGAATAGAAGCTGGTGTATTTTGCCATCCCTTTGAAAAGGGACCAAAAATTATAATATTTGGCTGAACTTCTGATTTTGATGAATCATATTTAACACCGCGCATATTTTTAGCAAGCTTTAAATTATGCTTTTTACATTCTTCACGAAGTGAATCTACAATAAAATTATTATCAAAATTAAATCCATCCCACATATCTAAAAATGCTACAATAAATGGCTTATTTGATTTGGGGGCCTTTTTATCAGATACTTTATTTGTATTTGTATTAGTATTGGTATTTGTATTTGTGTTAGTATTCGTATTAGTATTCGTATTAGTATTGGTATTAGTATTATTAAATACATCTGAACATAGTGTTTGCCACTTAGATAAGTTACTAGAAATGCTCCAGTTTTTAAGAATCGCACCACGAATTTCAGAAAGATTATTATAGAATTCGGCAGGATTAGAACTAAATTCTTTAAATACAGAACAAACACTAGTAATCTCGTTTCCAAAATAGAAAAGTCTCTCAAGCTGAGGATGAATAGTTTTAAGAACAGGGCTATTATGAATTAGAGGTAGTCCCATCCAAATAGCATTAATAAGACCTAAGCGCAATGATACGAATCTAGAATGAGAGAATAATACACAATTTTCTGAGCTTAGCCATTCATGAAATGCCTGCTTTTTAACAAATTCTACTGGTAGTGTTTTAACTTTAATATTATCAAGAATATTTTGTACTAAGAATTTATGATCAATTATATGATCCATATTATGACATTTATAATCAGCATTAACCACACTCTTAAGATATAATTCTCTAACTGCTACAAGAGAAAAAACAGAGGAGCTAGAATTAACATTATTTTTCTCCGCAATATGTACTGTCCATTTGCGATCATCTGTGTTAGTATGTTGAGGTATTACACCTTTTGAGAAATGTGTAGCTACAGAGGAAGACCAAATAAAAGGTACAGTGCGAATAGAGCAATTAAAAAGTGTTTTAAGCGCTGTAAGTGTTTCAGGAGGATTTAGGATATCCCAACACCATATTTCAGAGATATCTTCAAAACTTCTAGACCGATAGGCCCGTGTTTCAGAAAACGCTGCCATATCCATTTCTGAAAATTGTAAAAATGCTCGCATGAACACCACACTCTTTTTAGCTATTTTTTTACGATAAGATGGATTGACAAAACCATCAATATCAATTAGAAGATCTAAGTTAGTAGTTTTATGTAATTGTGATAAAGTAACATTCTCAAAACGAGGAAAATCAGGCCACCAATCAATATCTGATGTCTTTGTATCAATTAAGGTTATATCATAATTAAGTTCTGATAATTCCTTAAATAATTCAACTAATAAAATGGAAGTTTGTGCCGAACCACTGGTAAATAGATCGGTAGATGGACTGTATGTAATCCCAACTTTGAGCATTTTATTAATCTCTAAAAGAGAATAATCTTTATACTAAAAAATTGCGCATCTAAATCTAATCTAAAATTTTTTTCCACTGCGATTGAACTTCAGGATTATGAATACTATGCGTCCAAATAAGATTCGCAGCATGAGTCTTATAAATATTCATATTATATTTATGATTCTTAAAAGCATTATACATCGTTTCAATTGCCTCATCCCACTTATTGACAGAATATACATAGCCAAATTTATCCCATCCCTCAGAATTATGAAGAATAGGATAATTACAGTAAAGTAGCTCCAATGTCATATAGTTAAAGTCATTATTCCATTGATGAGTTATAAAGCACGAAGAGCGGTGATCCTTAAGAATAGTATGAATATTTTTACGACCATGAAGTACAATTCTATTCTTTTTGTAAAGCGTTAAAGCTGGAAGAACAAAATTAAAAGAATTGGCGTCTATTTTTATCTTATCACCATTAATAATCTGTACTTTTCCCTGCCATTCTGGGTATTTTTTAGAGAAAGCCTCGCATAGAAGAAGAGAATAAAAATAGCATTTCTGAAAAGAGATATTAGGATCCATAATAACAATATCCTGGTTTCGCCAATCCGCAGGCGCGGCCCATTCAATAGTGTCTTTTGTTCCATATTGTGTAATAAAACAAGGATCCCATACATAGGGTGCGATATTACTATTCTTTATTTCAGTTTGATTAAGTACTGCCGCGTAATCTATATGTTGTTTGTAGTGCGGACTTACCCACACTTGATCAATTTCACCAACGACATGGTGACTAAACATAATAGAAGTAAAGTTTTGAATATTTTCAATATCAATATTAATAATGTTACCGAGATAAATTTTAATAATTTTAGTACCAGTTGATCGTAGATATGCTCTGGTGGCAGGATCAATACTCATCCCAATCTCAATAAATGCTTTTATAACTGTCCCGTTACTGATAATTTGATTTGATGATATTATATCATAATTATGAAGAAACTGTTTTCTATTTTCAGCAGTTTGACCATGTTGAAAAAGATATGATTTATAGCCCATACTTTCAAAGAGATCGTAAAATACAACAATATTCTGAGTAAGTCCATTATGAAAAAGCGATTCATCATTGACATTGTTTGTAGCTAGCACAATAGCCTGTCTTTTAATAGGATGTGACAGAGAAGTAATATTAGCATCCGACTTTTTATATGAAGAGAGATTTGTGTTGCCAGGTAGTGAATCCATTTTGAGTTATAATTAAACAAATTCTTTATATTAGGATAAAGAAGACTATGGCAGCTTCAACTGTCTCAACGCTTCAATCATTTCCTGCGCCAGGATCTATACCGCCTGTTACATTTTATAACATGTTAGGACTGGCTAACTGGTTAAATTTAAATCCGACATATAAAAATAATTACGCTAGTACAGGTACATTTCCATATTTGTATCCGCAATATTATTCTACTGTATTTGCTTCAACAACTTCAACATTCTATGGATATAATCCACAAAATGTCCCTTTATCGGCGACTGTAACTAATTTATCTCAATATCAGGCATTAAAATATAATACACAACTTAATTTATTTCAAAGAGTATATGCTACAAATTCAAACGCATATATAAATTATATTACGACTGGTAAGGGGCCTTTCTATTATAACTTTAGAACATATAATGAGAAAAATGACTATAATGCGGCGGTCCAGTTAGTAAACAAATTATATCCATTTCGGGATATGGCTAATGCTACTAATTGGATAATACCATTTCCAATTAATATGTAATTAATACTATTTCCACTATTTCCACTATTTCCACTATTTAAGAGTAAATAGATATAGAAGTTGATTTAAATCAGCGACCATTTCATCTCTAATATTCGCTAAATCCTCCGAACCGGCTAAGCCTTTAAGAACTTTTGTTAAAGGTCCTTGTAAATACCTTATGGATGAATTTACTAAACGAACAGCGCCTGACCCTGTTAGATTATGTAAAGTTATTATCGCATTTTTATCAGCGACTTTGGAACGGCCATATTTTCCACTATAGACCTCCACAAATGAATCAATTAATTTATCAAGCTTTTCTAAAACTTTATCAGTCGCAATGTGTCTAGCATATACATGTGTCTGCCAGTGATAAAGTTTTAATTGATTACGCAAATGTAAAAAGAAGTGTATCTGTTCTGCCGACATTTATTTATTTATACTTTGGAAATTAAATAAAATTTTATTTTATTTAACCTTAGAAAATAAAATTGAAGACATATTTCATATATATCACAGGTAACTAAAATGTGTAGCAATTGTACAGATATTCTTGAAGATTTCGGCATTGAACATACTATTGCTCTATGTCCACTCCGTAATAGTTGGTACTGTTCTTACTGTGCTATATATGGACATCTTACAAAGTCCTGTCCAGCCAAACCGTCTATATTATTTCTTAAGCCAGCATATATTGAGCAACTTATTCCATATTCGGATCTAAAAGAGTATAATATAACATCAAAAACACCCATTAGGGCATCGTTATTAGAACAAGAGCAGCAATTACTTGAAATTAAGGACAATGATAAAGTTATCGCTGCGTATTTGGCCGCGCGTTCAGTAAAAATTCAGAGAGGATTCACAAAACGTCAGACACTTGAAGAATATGCGAAGATAGAAAATAAGCGAGTAGTTTATATCCGCTAATCTAATAGAATGCCCTCAAAGAGGAAAACAAGAAAGATAAGAAAGATAAGAAAGATAAGAAAAACAAAACGCCATACACGTCGTCGTGTTATGCGTGGTGGAAATTATGAAAGAGATGTTACAACTCGTATGACATATGGTATACCTACAAAAGCCGCAAATAAGTTTGTAGTAGCTATTCCAGGATATGGAGTAATGAGCGGCGCAGCTTTTTTAAAGCTAAAAGAAGACCTTGATAGAAATGGAGATGATTTTTATGCTTAGAATATAAATATAGTAATTACTATCGGTATTCCGGTAATAATCCGATTAACTATTAATAAAGTAGCATAATTAATAATTATAGAATTATATGACTTTGAATTATATGATTTTGAATTAGAGTCTAAATATTTCTAGTCTTAAATATAATAAATATGATATTATCACGGTAAATTACCAATTCCCGTGATAAAATAATAAAAAGGATAATAATTTAATTAGGTAGGGGATGTCTTCGTCTGTAAACCAGATTTATCAAGGTCCATCAGGGCTCTCTGAATATTCCTCAGTAACATGGGAAAACGGAGATGGTAATTCAATTGTTGATTTTACACTAGATACCGATGTCCCAGGAAAATATAAATCAACTGTTTCAAATATATTATCCAAACATTGTGCCGAAGTAAAGAATACATCCGAGGAAGTAACTCAGGCGATAACAACCGTCTCAAAGAAAAAGTTAAAAGAGCTAATTTTAAAGCATAATAATGAATTATTTTCGTTTATGGCGCGCCCAGATAAGACACCGAATATGATTGGACTAGCAGAGACCATTTTTAGACGATATGGACATGATATTCCAACAATTAAAGGTAGTAATTCAAATACTATTCTAAGAGATCTAAATTTAGATGCCTCCATGTGTACAGTTGTATCAGGATTTGATGAGGGTTTAAAGAAATTAAAGGGCGAGGGAGGCCTAGACGATTTTTTGAAGCAGACACGGTGGATTTTCAATCAATATAAAAATATTGGGGAGGAGGTTCTTCGTCTTGAAACGAATCTTTATCAGAAAATAGATCTGCTAGATAAACTCAATAATCGGATGCCGATGATTACAAGTCTGGGTACAAATGAATTACTACCAGACTTAATAGACTCATTTCGTAAATACGCGGATTCTGTATATCAGTCTACGCAGATAGAGGATAATTATAAGGAATTAGTTGAGGGATATAAAAAGTGGAATATATGTCGTCAGATAATCTCCCAGTATAACAATTTTAAGAGCGATTCGCAAGATCCGATGTGCGCGATTTGTTTAACAGAGTCGGTTTCAACCGCGATAGTTCCGTGCGGGCATACATTCTGTAATAGTTGTGTTAAAAAACAGAATACAACATGTTATATGTGCCGAGGTACAATTAGAGAACGTATTAAGTTATTTTTTACTTGAACTACTACATAAGCCAAACTATTCAATCTCAATTTGAAAGTCATTTGGTCTAAGTGCGACGGATTTTAGGGCATCTATCTGTTCTTCATTAAGTTCTGTTACTTCGCAAACTTGTTTAAAGATTGTCTCTGCAACAGAAAACCACATTTCATATAGAATATTGCGGGCGATATTATCAAGCGGTGAATCCATTTTTACAGCTAAAATATGATAACCAGAGTTTTCAAATTTTAGATGATTAGCAAAAGAGTTTAAACCGCAAGTGTGTTTACTATCTAAAGATGGCCGCAATGGTTGATAACAAATCTACACATGTTAAAAAACAAGATTCTCAAGAAAATCCAGTAATGGGTGGAAGTGAATCATTGACAACTCCACAGGATAATGATATGGTAACACTTACGACGGCAATTGTTGAATGGCGCCGTCTAAAAGAGGAAAGTGATAGTTATAGACAGCAACTCAAAGAAAGATCAAAGAAAATGAAAGTACTTGAGGAGGTAATTCTGCGTGTGATGAAAAGTAATAATATTGGAGCACTTGATCTTAAGAGTTCGGGGGGTCGTGTATTATATAAGAAGCAGAAGCGTCAGGCAGGTCTTGGTCAGAAGAATATGATGACGCTAATGGCGGCGGGTCTACAATCAGAAGCTAAGGCTACTGAGCTAATGAAGTATATTCAGGATCACCGAGAAGTAGTAATGAAAGAGTCAATCGCGTATGAAAAATCTGAATAGGTAATAGAAAATGTTGAAAGGTTTATGCCGTGCGGGTGTTGAAGGTATGACTGATATGTCCGGTTCCAAAGCGGGTCGTAGTGAGATATACAAGGAAGTAGTCGCACAGCTACTAGCGTTAGTAATTGCGATCCTAATTGTTGCGTTTGTTGGCAAATGGTTATGGAATAACTCTGTAGCTGAATTATTTACCTTTGCCCGTCCGGTTCGTTCTGTGTGGCAAATTATAGCATTAATGCTATTTTTTAATTTAGTATTTTAATGATATTAGTATTTTGGATAATTAATACTTTATAAATTTTAAACATCAATAAATAGAATGTGGCTATTAGCTTTTTCAATCATCCTATTTATCGCTGTAATTTGGTTTTTATTTTATTCTAAAATGCCTGCGTTTTCTACGGGTAGAAGCTGTGGATGTGGTCAGGCGCCGTCAAATGACGAGTGCTCTAGATGCCCGTGTAATAGATGCGGTCAACCAAAACCTCGTTGCCGCTGTAATCAGGCTTCTACAGGTGGATGTTCCTTCTGCTAGTCTATTCTGCTAGGCTATTCTATTAGTTTCCAATTAATCTAAGATTTATTGTTTATAAACAATACTGTCGTAGATATTATATTACTATTTGTAATACATTATACCGCACCATTCCATCCGCTGGCTGACAGCCCCCCATACTTATTGGTATATTCGCGTAAATCCTTCAAATTCTCGGGTTCATATCCGCCGACATCCCCTCCAGTTGTAGAGCCGCCGTTTTGTTTGCTAAAATCAGTCTTCAGGCATTTGCTTTTTGAAATATCATATACATCGCTCCAAGCTTTATGAAATAGAGCCTCGGCTTTAGCAAGTTCCTCTTTATTCAGATTTGCTTCGGTACAAAGTCGTCTTAACAGGACTTTACCACGGTCACGCCATGTGGCAAAGATAATATCAAGATCACGGGGCGGAATATTTTTACTTATACACATGGCACAGACTTCGGCTACATTAATACGGTCGTGTGCGGTTTCAAATGCCTGATAACGGGTGGCCTCAACAATTCCACTTGGAGACAGCAAATCTTTCTTTAAACATCCTAATTTGCTTAGAATTAGTTGAAATTCTCGGTAGTCGGCTCCTTTAGTGGTAGGGGCATCGTCTTCATCGCCTCCATTTACATTGACCCGTTTTAATATCATATCTAATATTTCAGACCCCTCTGGAAGAGTCCGGAGGCAATCAGGGTGTCCAGAACCACGTGCTACACCGCCAAAAAATCCTTCAGTACTCTCTGTTGGACGTGTATATTTAGGCGTGAAGAACATAAAATATACACCTACACCAACTAAAACAGCGATTAACAGGATATTAATTATTAATGTAACCATTCTCTATTATTTGAAATTATATTTTCAGACCATGAAATGTTTAATGTTCTAAGAATAGAATGAATGCCAGTGATATTATTAAAAATAGGCAAAATCGCGTGTTATATCAAGCATATACCCGCCCTACCATATTTTCTACATTAATAACTTCAACTATAAATTACTGTCCAATAAGTACTGTAAGTACTGGTGGTGCCTATGTATCAAGTTTCGCATCAACTACTAATATGCAATATGGATATACATGCGAAAAACCTGCCATAAGCTATCAATTATTAAATGATATTAATGATGGTAAATATCTATGCGGATATCCTTATTGTTCATCAATATCTATATGGAATACGGGACAAACTATTCCAGTTGGTGATTGTGATTGTAAGATTTCATTATTAACTTGGAAAAATACAAATTTAACACCTATTTATAATTATAGCTCAACTACATATTCATCAGTAACTGTAACATCTACCAATATTTTAACGGGTCCAGCACCTTTTATTTGCCCTATTGATTTTTATCAAGGAACTAATTTTGACAATAAATGTGGAAATAATACTTGTTAGCTATTTTTTAATATTAATTGTATATCTATAATATTAGCTTTTATAAAACCCTAATATTACACATAAAATAAAATACATATCCGACAAATGTATACATATTAGAACATGAGTGTATAAATTAAGATATTGTTATTTAAATGTATTAAATAGATGAATTCAAGCGATCTGCTCAAGCTGAGGAGCGGTACGTTTAGGGGCGCTGGAGGAAATACGCAAAATATAGGAGGTAATGGGCAAAATATAGCAGGAAATGTTATTTGCGTACCAACAAATGCGCAGAATATAGGATATAATACACAAA
>Ga0164295_10002832_pt1 | contig 14125 bp, 12 predicted proteins | sample GEODES006metaG_FD_111798 | JGI IMG/M metagenome (GOLD analysis project Ga0164295, IMG submission 111798) | Oligotrophic lake water microbial communities from Sparkling Lake, Wisconsin, USA - GEODES006 metaG | ecosystem: Environmental > Aquatic > Freshwater > Lake | place: USA: Sparkling Lake...
CAGGACGCGTGCTGCAATCAGGACAATGGCCGCGGGCAGAGCGTCAACGTCTGCCTCCCTCAGAACGCGCCGGGCATCTGGGACGAGATCCCGACGTGGCAGGCGCTGAACTTCGGCATCGATGACCCCCACTACTATTGGTACTCGTACGATTCCGTCGGCACGGGCGTCGGTTCGCGCTTCACGGCGCGCGCTTCGGGCAACCTGGACTGTGACGCGAACGGCATCTTTTCGACGTTTGAGCGCGTCGGCGGCGTGAACCCCGAGGGGGGCGTCATCGGCGGCGCTGGCGTCTTCAGCGCGCGCGAGACCGAGTAGTTCGTCTCTGGACGCTGTCTGGTAACTGGACGTCCACTTTCTGGACGCCCTCGTGTTTGGGCCGCTCGGCGCCTCGCCTCGACTCATGGCACGCCCCGCGCAACTCGGGTTGACCGTCACGACGAGTGAGGTTGACCATGAACCTTCGAGATCTGCCCGTCGCGCTTCGGCCGCGAGAGCGGCTGCTTGACGCGGGCCCGGATGCGCTGACGGACGCCGAGCTGCTCGCGATTGTCTTCGGAACCGGCCGAGGGAGCGGCGAGGACGCCCTCGGCCTAGCGCACCGCTTCTTGGGGCAGGTCGGAGGCGTCTCGGCGCTGGCGCGCTGCGATGTTGCCGGATTGCCCAGCATGCCTGGTGTCGGCCCCGTCAAGGCGGCGAGGGTTCGCGCGGCGCTCGCCCTCGCGTCCCGTGCGCGGGACGCCCACCGCACGCCGCACGCGGCACAGGCGCCTCAGCTCGACGAAGGCGCGGCCTCTCACGCCGAGCGCCTCGGGGCCATGTACCGGGACCGCGTCTCCGTGGGTGAGACGGCGCTGCTCGGTCACCGAGACGACCACGTGGCTGTGACGCTCGCGCTCGGTGAGCGCCTCGGGCCGGGCACAGGGCCTGGCGCACTGCTCGCGCGCTTGCTGGCCGAAGGAGGCGACACGCCGTGGACCCTCGTCTCCGTCCGGCCGGGCGGGCCGCCGACCCCAGGAGAGCGACGCGCGGCCCATGGCGTTGCGCGCGCTGCGACCCTCCTCGGCATGCCGAACGTTCGCGTGGTCATCGTCGGTCGCGTCGGCGTCGAAGTCACCCCAGAGGGCGCGCCATGCTGAGCGTCTTCGCGCTATGGGCCAGCCTGTGGGTCGTTGACCGCGTCGAAGGGCAGTGGGCGGTGTTGCAACACGCGACCCAAGCTATGCGGCTCATGGACGTGCCGGCTGCGCGCCTCGACGCATCGGTCCGAGAGGGCGATGTGGTGGCGTGGCCGAGCGGTCGGCGCGCGCGGCCCGGGATCGAGCAGCAGCGGCGCACACGCCTTCAGGCACGCCTGCGCAAGGTCCAAGCGCTTGCGTCCAGCCCACAGGTCGTGCAGTTTCGGGCCGTGAAAAATCGGTCGGACCATCGGCAGGACCATTTCTTCCACAAGGCCAAGCGTGAGGGCTTCGCCGCGCGAAGCGTCTACAAGCTCGAGGAGATCGACAAAAAGGGGCAGGTCTTTCGGCGTGGACAGCATGTCCTCGACTTAGGCTGTTCCCCCGGGTCCTGGATGCAGTACCTCGCGACGACTGTTGGACCCAACGGGCGCGTCGCGGGCGTCGACCTCAAGAGCGTACGTGTCAATCTGCCAGGCCACGCAAAGGCCGTCGTCGGCGACGCTTTCGCGCTCTCAGACGACGAGATTCGCTCGATGGGCGCGCCGTTTGACGTCGTCACAAGTGACATGGCCCCAGCGACAAGCGGCAACCGATTCACGGACCACGTTCGATCGATCGAGCTCTGCCGCCGCGCGCTCGAGGTCGCCACGCGGACCCTGAAGCCAGGCGGCGCGTTTGTCTGCAAGGTCTTCGAGGGCGAGGACGCGCAGGGCTTCTTCGAGGACGTGCGGCGTTTATTCAAAGACACGCGACGCGTGAAGCCCAAGAGCACGCGCACGGAGAGCGTCGAGCTCTTCGTGGTCGGCACAGGCTACGTCCCACAGGTCGTTCCGCCGGATGTCGGTGGTGCGGCAGACGAGGTCGCGCTGTGAGCGAGGACTCGCTGCTCGCGGCGCTTGCGGCAGATGAGGTCGCGCTGCTCGAGGCGCTCGGGCCGGGGATTCGCCGCCTCGACGCGCTTCGGGCCGCCTACCTCGCGGGTGAGCTGGGTGGGACGCGAAACTGCGTTCGCGGCTCAATCGCGCCGGTAGACGAGTCGCAGTTCGTGGACTTGCGCAGGCCGGAGGTGCTCTCTCACACCGCGGACGCAGCCTTGGTTGAGCTGGGCGCAGCGGCGGTGCGCGAGGGGCATGTCGGCCTGGTCGTGCTGAATGGGGGCATGGCCACCCGCTTCGGTGGGGTCGTCAAGGGCGTGTTGCCGGTCGATGAGGCCCACTCATTCTTGGGGTTGAAGTTGGCGGACGCCCTCCGCGTCGCTCGGCGCGTCGGGGCGGAGCCGCCCGTCGTCGTACTGATGAATAGCCGCGCGACGACTGGCCCGACACTCGCGCACCTCGAGGCCAACGACTACTTTGGCTACCCGCCGGAGCGCGTGTGGATGTTTGAGCAGCAGTGGTCGGTGCGGCTTGAGACGTCGGGTGCCGTGTACCGAGAAGCTTCGGGCGCGGCGTCGTTCTACGGTCCGGGGCACGGCGACTTGGTCGAGTGCATCGGGCGGAGCGGCCTGCTTCAGCGCTTCATCGACCGCGGAGGCCGTACGCTGCTCATGAGCAACGTAGACAACGTGCCCGCTACGCTCGACCTGCGCCTCCTCGGTCATCACCTGCAGGCTGGCGTCGACGCGTCCGTCGAGCTCGTAGATAAGCGACCGGGAGACGCCGGCGGCGCGCCCGCCTTGGTGGACGGGCGGCCGCAGATCATTGAGGCGTTCCGACTCCCAGAGAACTTCGATCCCGCGCGTCTTCCGGTCTTCAACACCAACACTCTCTGGTTGCAGGCGAGCGCGCTCGAGCGGGCCCACCCGCTGACGTGGTTCGCGGTCGAAAAGCGCGTGGACGACCAAACAGTGATCCAGTTTGAGCGCCTCGTCGGGGAGCTGACGGCGTTTGTATCGACGCAGTGGCTTCGAGTGTGTCGGGAGGGGCCTGAAACGCGCTTCGTGCCGGTCAAGCATCCCGACGACCTCGGCGCTCAGCGCGATGAGCTGCTCACGGCTTGGCACGCGCATGCGCCGCCCTCGGCTTGAGGTGCGTCGCGGCGCTCTGAGCGGCGCCCTGCTGGCCGCGGCCTGTGGCGGAGAGATCGAGCGCGCGATGCTCGATGAGCGGCCGCGCGCAGACGACTACGCGGCGCACATCCAGCCAACGTTCGAGCGGCTCGGGTGTAGTCAGGGCAGCTTTTGCCACAGCGAACCGCGGGGGGACTTCAAGTTCGTCGTGTCCCCGGATGGTGCGGCGCTGCAGGAGAACTACTTGGGCGCCAAGGCGCTCGTCGACCTTGAGCGACCCGGGGAGAGCCGCCTGCTCAGGGCGCTGTCGGCGTCAAGCCTCGTGCCCGGCGGAACCCATGCGGTCGCTTGCTTTCGGCGAGAAAGTGCGTGTGGTTTCAGGATGTTGAGTTCGTGGATCGCGTGGCGTGAGGAAGGCGATCCACGCCCCGGTGAGCTCGGCTGTGCCGTTGTCATGCCCCCGCCCGATGCGTGCGACCCGCCGATGAGCGACGACGTCTGCTGCCCTCGCGCGTTGGTCGACGCGCCTCCTGTGAGCGACGCGGCCGCTGCCGATCCGGCGCAAGCCCCCGAGGGCGTCGGCCCCTAGAGGTCGGCGCCTGCGCCGCGCCGCGCCAGACTCCAGCGCAGACCCAGCAGCGCTTGGAGCCGAAGGTCACGGGTCTCGGCTTCACGAACGCCAAGACCCCGAGTGCCCTCGCCGCGGAACGTCAGCGAGGTCGAGGCCACATCCGCGCTCGCCCAAAGTCCCCAACGGCCCGCGATTCGAGACCAGACCTCAAGGCGCCCGCCCAGCCCCAGGCGTCCGGTGGGATCACCGGAGTCGCGGTGCGGCTCTTGAACGAAAAATGGCAGGCCGACGAGGCCCGCGAGTCGCACGGCGAGGTCGCCTTGCATCAAGGGATACTCAAGCGCGAGCTCAGCCACTGGGCCAGCAACGAGGCGGTCGACCAGGAGCGCGGGTTCCCGGTGGCTCGCCGACGTGCGGTCGATACGGACGCCTGTCCCGACGAGCAGAGCCGGCGCGTCAGACCGCGGGTTCGTAAAGGCTCGAAAGCGCGCAAAGGCCTCGAAGCGCGTCTCGTTGAAGTCAATCTCGGGGTCGGCGCGCTCAGGCCCCTTGAGTCGTGCGCCGAGGCCCAACTCGAGCGTAGCGCGCACACCGAGATGCTCTACGGGCCAGGCCTCGAGCCCCAGCGCGAGCCGAGGCATGCCGTCGAGGCGCGCATCGACGCGCGACGGCGGGGCTTGCAGCCCCGAGCGGCCGCTGACGAGACCTGCGCCGATGAAGAGCGCGGACCTTGAGCGTCGCGCATCGAACAGCGTGGCGCTCTCCGCTGCGACCGCGTGCGCCGACGCCGCAAGGACGATGACGGCCGCGCAAAGACCGGCCAGAATGGCGGCATGACGTCGAATGGCGCGAAGTTAGCTGAGGTCAGCCTCGGCGTGAAGGCTCTGAGCACGCTGTGCTGCGCCGTGGCGCTCATTGCGCCCTCGAGCGCCGCTGCACGGGCGCGCGCTGATGCCGTCGAGCGCGCGCTCGGCGTTTACCTGATTCGGCCAGAGCGTCGAGAGGCCGACGAGCGCGTTCGATGGCCAAGCCCCTCGGAGGCTGAGGTGTGGTTCCAGCGCGACGTGACCCCGGAGACGCGGGACTCCGCTGTCTGTGACGCGGTCCGGTGGCTGCTGCTCGGTCGCCTCAGCGCCTCACACGGCGTGTTTCCGCTCTTCGATGAGGACGCCGCGCTCGAGCGCGTAACGATGGTTCTCTTCGCGATCGGCACGTCCGTCGCGCCGAACCAAGCAGGCGCCTATGAGCAGCGCCGCGCCGTTCGCCCCGTGGGGCGCGTCTCGATCACGCGCGACACGGCGGCAGCCCTCGACCGGGACCAGCTCAAGGGGGCGCTTGCCGGGCCGGAGTGCGCGCGGCGAGGCGCGACGCTCGTCGACGAGGTCGACGTGCCTTGACCGGCAGGACGCCTCAGCGCGCGGCTTGCATCAGGGGCGCCTGCGCGGCCCGCTGCGGCGTTACGCTCTCCATATAGCTCGCCATTGCACTGCGGTAGAGGCGCGCGAGCGCCACAGGCTCCGGTGCGTCGAGTGCCGCATAGTATTCGGCCCGCAGGCCGCCCGGCAGGATGGCGGGTGGGTACCCGTGGGCCAAGAGCATCAGGTTCGTGAAAAGGCGGGCGGTCGTCCCCGGCTGCTTGCGAAACGGGTAAGCGAACATCAACCGGTGGTGGACATCCGCCGCGAGCGTGACGGGGTTGATCGTCGTCGCTGCCTCGGCCTCGATGTGCTCGAAGAGCTTGCGCAGGTGATACGGCACTTTGTCCGCCGCGCAGATCGCTTGAAAGTAGTCACGATGCACCGGTGACGTTTGGCGATAGAGCCCGCCGCGGTCTGCCGGGTCGGGGTTCAGGTCGGCGTTGAGCCGCTTGAGCGCGTCGAGCGTGACGGCGCTTGGTCCCTCACCCGCGAGCGTCCACACGCCGCGGATCGCGTCGGCGTAGCGGCGAATCCGCGCGAAGAGCGGGTGCAAGTAGCTGTCGAAGTGGGCGTCGGCGCCCGAGAGCGCCGCGCGAATCTCTTGAGGCGAGAAACTCTCGCCTTCAAGCAGGTTGTCGTGGTGAATCCACGCGCCGAGCACGCGGTCCGTCAGCGCAGCCGGAGCGCTTCCGGTCTCGCCGCGACGATAGTTCTCCAAGTCTCGAAGAAACGCGGTCCCCATGGCTGACTCCGTTCGCTGGGCGTCCGGAGCCACAGTGATGCACTAAGCGTGCCGCGCTTTGGTCAGGCCTCGCTCGAGTAGGCGTAGCGCCACTCTGGGTGCGATGGGTGCCCGCCGCGGACGATGTCGAAGAACGTCTTTGAGATCAGAGCGGTGATCTCGCCCGGGCGCCCCGAGCCGATGCGGCGGTCGTCCACCTCGCGGACCGGCGTCAGCTCGGCGGCCGTGCCACTCAGGAAGATTTCGTCCGCCGTGTAGAGCTCGTCGCGCGTGAAGCCGCGCTCCTGCACAGGAATGTTCAGGTCCCGCGCGATCTGCAGCACCGTATCTCGCGTGATGCCGCCGAGGATCGAGGCGCCGTAGGCTGCAGTCACGACCTGGCCCCGCTTGACCATGAACAGGTTCTCACCACTACACTCGGACACGAAGCCCTGAGTATCGAGCATGATGGCCTCGTCGTAGCCGGCCTTGAGGGCCTCGCGCTTGGCTATGACACTGTTGACATACTGTCCGCAGATTTTGCCCTTCACCATGTTCACGTTCGGGTGCATGCGATTGAAGCTCGAGATCTTGGCGCGAATGCCATTCCGCAGGCCCTCCTCGCCGAGGTACGCACCCCACTGCCACGCGGCGACCGCCACGCGGACGCGGTTGCCAAGCGCGCCGAGGCCCATGGCCTCGCTCCCCAGGAACACGAGCGGCCGCAGGTAGCCTTGAGGGTACTTGTTAGCCTGCAGCGTCTCGACGCACGCGGCCTCGATGTCGGCGGGGGCGTAGGGGATCTCAAGGCCCAGAATGTGGGCGCTCTCGTAGAGCCGCTCGATGTGCTCCCGAAGCCGAAAGATGTGGCTCTCGCCCGACGCGCGCCGGTACGCCCGGATGCCCTCAAAGACGCCGTACCCGTAGTGGAGCGTGTGCGTGAGGACGTGGACGGTCGCGTTCTCGTAGTCCACGAGCGTGCCGTCGAGCCAGATCTTGTCGGACTTGATGTTCATCGGTCACTCCAATCTTTGCGGCGCAATGTCGCCGTTCATGCCTCTAGAGTCCAGCGGCAATGCGCGTGCGGATTGCGGGCGCCGCGATTGACAGGCGCACGTCGGGGCCGCTACCGATTGCGGCCATCAGCGTTGGCAAGGTGTCGTAGCATGTCGTCTAACCTCTCACTGTCGCGGTCCCGCGCGGTTGTCATCATGGCCGCTGGGCTGGGGACGCGCATGCGCTCCTCGCTCGTCAAGGTCATGCACCCGGTTGCTGGGCGACCGCTGGTTGACTTCCCGGTGCGGGCGGCGCTCGCGCTCGGTGCCCACCGTGTCGTTGTGGTCTTAGGACACCAACGGGAGCGGGTCGAGGCGCATCTGCGCGCCGCGTTCCCCGAGGCGCCCGTTGCCTTCGCGACCCAAGCGGAACAGCTCGGCACGGCGCACGCGGTCCTGTGCGCGATGCCCCAGCTCGAAGGCTTCGAGGGGGACGTCATCGTCCTGAGCGGCGACGTGCCCAATGTGACGGCGGAGACCCTCGAGGCGCTAATCGCTCTGCCTGCCGCTGTGCGCGTGCTGGGTATGCGCCTCGACGACCCCGCTCAGTACGGTCGCTTCGTTCGCCAAGCAGGCAAGCTCGTGCGGATTCGAGAGTTCAAGGATTGCGCGCCCGCCGAGCGCGGGATTCGGGACGTGAACGCGGGCATCTACGCCATCGACGCGGGCTTTCTCCGCGACACGCTCGGGAGCCTCGGGCGCGACAACGCGCAAGGCGAGTACTACTTGACGGACCTCGTCGAGCGCGCCGCAACAGCGGGCCTCGGGGTCGAGACGCTGACCGTCGAAGGCGACGCGGCGCTCGACTTGAACGGCGTGAACGACCGCGCAGACCTTGCGCTGGCTGAGGCACGCATGCAGGCGCGTCTGCGGCGCGGATGGATGCGCGCTGGCGTAACCTTCGTTGACCCTGCGCGCTGCTGGCTGCACGCGGACATCGAGATCGGCGAGGACACGGTCATCGAGCCGGACGTCGCGCTGCTCGGCACCACGCGCGTCGGGCGTGAGTGCTACATCGAGCAGGGCACGCGCCTCTCGAACACCGAGGTCGCCGACCGCGTCACGCTGCACGCCTACACGGTCGCGGAGTCGTCGCACATCGGCGTCGAGTGCACGGTCGGGCCGTTCGCTCGCCTGCGTGAGGGCACGCGCTTCGGGCGCGGAGTCAAGATCGGCAACTTCGTGGAGACGAAGCAGGCGGTTTTTGGCGACGGCGCCAAGGCCAGCCACCTGAGCTACTTGGGCGACGCCGAGATCGGACCCCGCGCGAACATCGGGGCCGGCACCATCACCTGCAACTACGACGGCGTGCACAAGCACCGCACGCGGGTGGGCGCCGGGGCCTTCATCGGCTCCGACACGCAGCTCGTGGCCCCAGTCTCCGTGGGGGACGGCGCGTATGTGGGCGCGGGCACGACTGTCACGCACGACGTGCCGGCAGGCGCGCTCGCGCTGACGCGCGCGCCGACGAAGGTGGTCGAGGGGTGGGTGGAGCGAAAGCGGCAGGCGCGCGAGGCCGAGGCCAAGAACAAGACGCCGGGCGATACCCGGGGAGGGCGCTGAGCCATGTGCGGAATCGTCGGCTATGTGGGTTATCAGGAGAGCGCGGACATCCTCGTGCGCGGGCTCGAGCGTTTGGAGTACCGCGGCTACGACTCGGCCGGCGTCGCGGTCCTCGACGGCGGTCGCACGCAGGTCGTCCGCGCGGTGGGCAAGCTGGCGCAGCTCGCAGCGGCGCTGAAGGCCACGCCCGTGCGCGGTTCCGTCGGCATCGGGCACACGCGCTGGGCGACGCATGGTCGACCGTCCGAGGAGAACGCCCACCCGCACAACGCGGGGCCCGTGACCGTCGTTCACAACGGCATCATCGAGAACCACTTGGTGCTCCGCGCGCAGCTCCAGTCGCGCGGCGCGCAGTTCCGCAGCGAGACAGACACCGAGATCCTGAGCCACGCGATCCGGGAACACGTCGATGCGGGCGTAGCCCTGTTTGAGAGCGTGCGGCGTGTGCTCGCCGAGGTTCAGGGCAGCTACGCCATCGCCGTCACGTCCGAGCTCGAGCCCGACCGTATCGTGGTTGCAAAGAACTCCAGCCCGCTCATCATCGGGATTGGTGAGGGCGAGCGGTATCTGGCGAGCGACATCCCCGCGTTGCTGCCTCACACGCGGCAGGTCGTCTTCCTCTTCGAGGGCGAGATGGCCGAGCTCACGCGCGATGGGCACCGCCTCACGCGGCTCGACGGCACGCCGATCGAGCGTGAGAGCAAGACCATCACGTGGACGCCCTCGCAAGCGGAGAAAGGCGGCCACAAGCACTTCATGCTCAAGGAGATCTTCGAGCAGCCGCGCGCCATGACGGACACCCTGCGCGGGCGCATCAGCCGCGAAGAGGGCGGCGTGGTGCTCGAAGACGTTCGGATGACGACTGAGCAGGCGCGTCGTATCGACCGCGTCGTGATTTCCGCCTGCGGCACGGCGTGGCACGCCGGCTTAGTGGGCAAGGGCTTCATCGAGGCGGCAGCGCGCGTCCCTGTCGAGGTCGACCTAGCGAGCGAGCTGCGCTACCGCGACCCCATCATCAATGACCGCACGCTCTTTATTGCGGTGAGTCAGTCCGGTGAGACCGCCGACACCCTCGCCGCACTGCGCGAGGTCAAGGCACGTGGTGCGCGGGTACTGGCCGTGTGCAACGTGATCGATAGCTCGATCGCGCGCGCCTCGGACGACCTGATCTACACGCACGCGGGGCCGGAGATCGGGGTCGCCAGTACGAAGGCGTTCATGACGCAGATGCTGGCCCTCCGGCTCTTTGCGCTCTGGTTCGCTGAGCGGCGAGGGGCGATTGAGCCAAAGGCGCTTCGGACTGAGGTCGACGCGCTCGTTCAGCTCCCCGGGCTGATCGACGCGGTGCTCCAGTGTGCGCCGGTCGTGAGCAAGGTCGCGCGCAAGTTCATGAACGCGCGAGACTTTCTCTACTTGGGCCGTGGCGTGTGTCACCCCATCGCGCTCGAGGGCGCGCTCAAGCTGAAGGAAATCAGCTATATCCACGCCGAGGGATATGCAGCCGGTGAGATGAAGCACGGCCCCATCGCGCTGATCGACGAGGACATGCCCGTCGTGGTCCTCGCGCCGCAGAGCAGCCACTACGATAAGATCGCGTCGAACCTGCAGCAGGTCCGCGCCCGCGACGGACGTGTGATTGCGGTCGTGACGGCCGGCGACCACGCCCTCGATGCGATGGTAGACGAGCGCATCGAGATCCCCGCCGTGCATGAATCGCTCTTGCCGTTCGTGACCACCGTTCCGCTGCAGTTCTTGGCCTACGACATCGCCGATATGAAGGGGACGGACGTCGACCAACCGCGCAACCTTGCGAAGAGCGTCACGGTCGAGTGATGCCGCCTTCGTCGACCGCCAGCGCGCCTGACCTGCTCGCAGGACTCAACCCAGCGCAGCGCGCGGCGGTGACACACCACGCAGGTCCGCTCTTGGTACTCGCGGGGGCCGGCAGCGGCAAGACGCGCGTGGTCACACACCGCATCGCCCTCCGCCTGCGCGAAGGCCTCCCGGGGCACCATGTCCTCGCGCTGACATTCACGAACAAGGCCGCCGCCGAGATGCGCGCGCGAGTCGACGCCCTCACGGGCGGAGCCTCGACGTCTCCGAACGTGGGCACCTTTCACGCGACCAGCGCGCGCCTCCTCCGTCAGTGGGCGCCGCGGATCGGTCGCAGCGCCCACTTCACGATCTACGACGACGACGACCAGATCGCGGCCATCAAGCGCGTCCTCAAGGCGCAAGGGGTCGGGGAGAAGTCGGTCAAGCCGTCCGAGGTGCGGGAGGCCTTCGATCGAGCCAAGAATGAGGGCCGATTGCCCGAGGCGGGTGACCTGCCGCCGACCCTGCTGGCCGCCGGCGGTGCGGGGGTCGCCGACGCCTACGAGGCTGAGCTGCTCCGGTCAAATGCGCTCGACTTCGGGGACCTGATCCTGCGCGTTGCGCAGCTCCTGGAGCGAGAGCCGGAGCTCGCGACGCAGCTCAGGCGCCGCTGGCCTGTGGTGCTCGTCGACGAGTTCCAGGACACCAACCCTGCGCAGATGCGCTGGTTGCGCGCACTCTCGCCGCCGGAGACCTGCCCCGATCTGACGGTCGTCGGCGATGACGACCAAGCGATCTATGGTTGGCGTGGCGCGGATGTCCGCAACATGTTGGCGTTTGAGCAGACGTGGGCGGGCGCGTCCGTCGTGCGCCTCGAGCAGAACTATCGCAGCACAGCTCACATTCTCGCGGCCGCGAATGCCGTGGTTGCTCACAACACGGCGCGTCTGGGCAAGACGTTGTTCACGGACGCAGGGGATGGGCACCGCGTCGAGGTCGAGGCGTTCGAGAGCCCGCGTGACGAAGCCCGCTGGGTCGCGGGGCGCGTCCGCACGCTGTGCCGCGATGAGGCGTTCGGGCCCGGGGATTTCGCCGTATTGCTCCGCACCGCGTCGCTGTCACTCGATCTCGAGGAGGCCTTCCGCGCTGCAGGCGTGCCCGCCGTTCAAGTCCGCGGTCGCTCGTTTTTCGACCGCGCCGAGGTCCGCGACGCCGTCGCCTGGCTTCGGCTTGCGGTGAATCCACATGACGACGTGGCCTTCCAGCGCGCGATAGGGGCGCCGAGTCGGGGCGTGGGGGAGACCTCCCTCGAGGCCTTGTCGAAGGCTGCAGCAGAGGCGCAGCGCTCACTCTATTCGTGCGCGCTGATGCCACCGGCTTCAATTAAGGCGAAAGCGCGGGGTGCGCTCGCGACATTTTCGAGCCTGCTCGATGAGCATCGCGCGCTCGCATCGTCGCAGACCCCGCTGCCTCAGGTCTCGCAGACCGTTTTGGCCCCCCTCCTCGACGCGATGCGGGCGCAAGCGTTGGCGACCCGAGACCGCGGCGAAGAGCTGGCGCAGCGCATCGAAAACGTCGAGCGTCTGGTCGTGGCGATCCGAGAGTTCAGCCGCGAGCAGCCCGACGCCCCGCTCGACGTTTGGCTCGAGCGGGTCAAGCTCGTCTCCGACGCGGATGCCGTGCCTGAGGGGACCGCCGTGTCGATGCTGACGGTGCACGCCGCGAAAGGCCTCGAGTTCCCGGCGTGCTTCGTCATCGGCTTCGAGGAGGGCACCTTTCCACACGCGCGTGCGCTGCGAGACGGCGAAGTCGGCCTCGACGAGGAGCGCCGTTTGGCCTACGTCGCGATGACGCGCGCGCGCCAGCGCCTGACCCTGTCTTGGTGTCGAGAGCGACGGACCTTCACCGAGACGCGGCACTGCATACCGAGCCGCTTCATCGGCGAGGTGCCGACCGAGCACATCGAAGCGCGCGTCGACCCCGAACCGAGTCGCGCGGTCGCGAGGCCGTTCGGAGGGCTGCGCGGCCCCAGTGAGAGGTCGATGCGCCGCTCGAACGACGCCGACCTCTACGCCGACCCTGTCTACGAGGACGACACGGGCGCTGAGAGTGCTTGGCGCGTGGGCATGTGGGTCTGGCACGGAGACTTGGGCCGTGGGCGCGTGGTGGGCGTGTCGCGCGGCGTCCGCACGACTCTGCAAGTCGAGTTCGACGGCGTCGGGCGGCGCTCCGTCATCGCGAGCTGGGTCTCCCCCTATGATGCCCCCTGACCGGCACGATAAGGGCGCAGAACTTGGCCGAAGGCCGGGCCTGTGGCAGTTTTGTGCGCCGTGGTCGTGACCTGCCCTCAGTGTGGAACGTCAAACGAGGCGCTGGCCGGCGCTGTCGGCGTGACCTGCCGCGCGTGCGCCAGCCCATTGTCGGGCGAGGCGATGCTCGCACGCCTCACGCTCAACAAGGGCCGGCGCCCCTCAGAGGCCGCGCGCTCATCGGGAACGGAGCCTGTCGGCCTTGTCGCGAGCAACGAGGCCAGCCTCGGTGACCCGAGTGGGCGCTCGGGGAGCGGGTCTGTCAGCGATGCGTTCGACCTCTCGTCCATTCTCGACGCCGTGCCCGCGCCGACGCTGCCGACCGGCGGGGCGAAGGCGAACCGTCCGGCGTTCGTGCCCGCGTTCACCTTTCCGGGCACGGAGGAGCCGGCAGGGGTTGCCAGCGAGCCGCTCGACGCGCTGGGCCTGCTCGATGATGCGCTGCCGCCCCCGGCTGGGCAGCCCACACGCGTCATGGGTGCCGGCGCCGCGGGGGCGTGGCGCGTCAAGAATGAACGCGGCGTCGAGTACGAGCTCATGACCATCGACGCGGTCGTCGCTTGGCTCGAAGGGAAGTCAAGCTACGACAGCGTCCGTGTCGCCCGAGGGGCCGGCGCGTACCAGCTCGTGCACGACGTCCCAGAGTTGGCGGCGCGCCTCGGGATTCGCCCGCCTGCCGCCCCCGCAGGCTTCGCCGGCATGCCTGGCCCTGGAGCGGACGCGCCTCTGCGCTTGGACGCTGACGCGATGCCCCCAAGGCGCCTGGCGCAGGCCCGTCCGCCCGCTCCAGCGCACAGTAGCCCATCGAGCCGGGCCGCTGCAGGGGCGGGGGCCTTTGCCTCAGCGCCCGCCGTCGCCACGGCCGCCAAGGTCCGGCTCGAGGAGACCCGCGCCGACCTTGAGCGTTCCTGGGGTCTGGGCTTTACGCTCGTCGTGGCGGCAGCCGCCTGCGGAGTCGCCGCCTTCGCCGTCGTTTTCGTTCCCTCTGCGACCTCCGTGCCCGGTGCGCCCGCCAGCGAGGTTGCGGCTGCTCACGCGGCGACACCCGCGGGCCCGCTGCTCGCGGACGCACAGGCCGCATACGACGCGCGGCGGTATACGGCCGCAGAGCAGCTGCTTATGCAGGCTGCGCAGGCGTCACCGCGCGACCCTCAGGTGCAGCGCCTCCTGGCGCTGACCCTGTCCAAGCTCGGCGGGCGGGCCCAAGAGGCGCGCGACGCCCTCACTCGGTATCGGAGCCTGAGAGCCGGCAGCGGCGAGGACTGAAGCATGGACGTGAAGTGCGAGCAGTGTGGGACCGAGTATGAGTTCGATGACGGCCGGGTGACCGAGTCCGGCATCAACGTCAAGTGCACACACTGCGGCCACATCTTTCGGGTCGCGCGTCCCCGCGTGAGCACTGGGGAGCACCCCGTTGCGCGGACGCCATCCGCCTCGTTCCAAGCTGTCGTCGAGACGCCGACGCTGCCGCGAGCGACGACGCC
>Ga0164295_10002833_pt1 | contig 14121 bp, 1 predicted proteins | sample GEODES006metaG_FD_111798 | JGI IMG/M metagenome (GOLD analysis project Ga0164295, IMG submission 111798) | Oligotrophic lake water microbial communities from Sparkling Lake, Wisconsin, USA - GEODES006 metaG | ecosystem: Environmental > Aquatic > Freshwater > Lake | place: USA: Sparkling Lake...
CTACCACAATATAGCATAGTATATAGAACATCCCTCTCCCCTCCCTTTACCTGAGTGAAGAAGAATCCAGAGAGCCAGAAGACCGGTGGTGGTTGCTTTTCCAACCAGTCTTTGAAGAACAAGATGCGATCTTGTAGATCGGACACATACCCTCCTACATAATATTGATGATGATGATGATGATGATGATGATGATGATAGAATGATGATGATGTGATAAATCTATACATAGATTGGTGATAAGATGATGCGTTCATTGATTGAATGAGACAAATAGAGAGATATGTAAAATGGAGAAATACTAATTTCTGATGGAGATTATAGATTATCATATGACACGATCACCACATAAAAGAAACAAATACATAACTACAGTTATTATACAATCGATCTATCACACGATCAATGCTATATTCTATTCTACTTACCTAAGGGCTTCAATGATGGATATGATCTTCCTTTCCACATCAATGGTAAACGATTCACAAATAAAGAGCTACCTAATACCTCTAATTCAGATGACATAACAACTAAGCCTTTCACAGCTTTCTGAATATTACTTAAACTAGTTCTCATTAATGTAAATAGATTATTATAACGAATCAATTCTTGACATAATACAGTGTTCATACTTTCAGCCCATAAAACAGGATATTTTAATTGTGCAAATTCCATATCATAGTTTTCTGGTGTCTTATTACCAATATCACTTGCAACAGATAAAATTGTATCTTCTTTACTTACACCACTACCACCTTTACCACCACCTCCACCACCTTCTGTATCAATAACTGATGATAATAAAGCATTTGTATCATTTTGATCTTTAGTTAATGTTGCATTTTCATGTAATCCAAACACTTCAGGTGCTGCAATCAATGGTAATGCATCAATAAAATCTATGAAATTTTGTCTTGTTCCATCAGGAGGACATGAAAAGATTCCAGATGGAGAGATATTATGTGTATCATTTAGAAATATTGGATTATAGAATCTTGATAAGATACACATTAAAGTTCGTCTATCTTTATCATCAGTAACACGACCACCATAATTACATTCACCTGCTGTATATAATAATGCTTGAAATGGTACTTCTTCATTTTCATCTAAAAATAATTTTAATTGTTGTACAGAGATTCTCATATCAGATTCATTGAATTCATAAGGAATATTCCATCCTAAGGGACCATACAAACGACGTTCTTGAACAACAGCATGAAAGAAACATAAACCAAAGATCAATCTACGGAATTCAAATGGATGTCTTTCACATGAATTATAGAATTCATCATCAGCAATAGGATCTGAATTAAAGGAACCAAGAAGATTCGCACGAATACCTTTTGGTGGTTCATTAGTCATCTTCACACCATTCTGTAAGACAGAAACAGGGAAAATGTCACTAGGATAAGTTGTACACCATAATCGAAATCCTGGATGCATTTCATCCGGATCTAATTCTTCACATGTCTTTTCTAATGTATTCATCCATGAAGGAGCTAAATGACAATTCTGTAAAACTACCCATGTTCCTTTTTCTTTTGCACGAGCAATTAATTTCTCTGCTTTTGGACCTTGACCTTGTCCTAACGAAATAGGATCCACTTGTGTTTTTAATGATTCAGCTGCACGGAATACTGCACCCATCGGATCTGAACCAGCTGATAGAATGAATACTAGTGGTACCATAGCTGAAGAGTCATTATAACATGCTTGTAAATCAAATGGTGGTGGCTTCACATACTTTTCACCCATAATACCAATCACAAATTTCTGAACAGCTAAAATTAATTTATCAGAACGAATTGTTCTTAAAGCACATAAATGACTTAATCCTGTCGCACCTTTGAATAAACCAGGCATCTCTTCATCTTGAGGTGATAAAGAATCATACAATTTCTTCCAACTTGATAAATTATCAATAAAATCTCTTTTGAATGATTTGAATTTCTTTATCTCACTTAACCTACAAATTTCATCCCAACTTTTAGCACTTAACCAATCAGGAGCTGGATTTGGATTTCTATTTTCTAATCCAACACCACCAGTAAGTAAGAAAAACCATTCATTATCATCAATATTTCCTTTTCCACCCATAATACGACTTGTGAGTAAGAATGAAAATAATAATTTATCCTTTTCTAATAATGATCGACATACATTACGATATAATGAAAATGTAAAATGTGTTTCTAGATTTTCTAATCGCTTAGCAACATCACGACCTTTTTCAGATTTCTCAATAGAACTAATAAACAAATTGATGAACCATGTTAAACTATATTGATACACAGGTTCAATATTGGCTAAGTCCGCAATACAGAAGAATAGAATCTGTGATGAATAAGCAATAGGGGAATAACTCTGTCTTACACTATTGATATTGATTTCAGTCTCTTCAGCTACAGCTTGTTTCTTTTTTATCTCATCAGATAATGTTTTTGATCCTTTTAATGTTTGAATGGCTGTCTCATCTTCAAGGATATTTCCACTTGAACTACTCATGATATGCAAGATACGATCTTCAATTTCTTTTAATTGCCTCTTATTCTCTGCTGATTCTACTATTAGTACATTACGTTGTTCTTCTAAATCAGGTCTTTCTTGAGATACCACAATGCCTAGTAATTGATCTTGTAAACCTTCAGGGGTTATCATAAAGTTTAATAAAGTGACTTTCACTGAGACCTCAGGTAGATAATGTGGGTTACGTAATTTAGTTGTGATATAGAATCGAAATTGATCACTATATTCAACAGTTGAATCACCAAGACGAATACAATTCACTCCACCTTGTTTGAATAATTGTTTCTGTAATAGAGGTTCCAAAGAAGGATCTAACTCTTCCCCAACATTTTCTAATAACACCGGTGTTCCAAATTGAATTGAATTTTCTAAAGCACGTAAATAATTACCATCAGTAAGTTTAATAACTTGTAAATTATTTGCTTTTTCCATGTTACGAATCCATTTATTAGCTTGACCTTGAGGATCAATCATTAATGGCCATCTTCTAGCATTAAAGACAATGATGCCATTATCAACAGAGAAATTATCAGTAGGTAATCCATCAATATTCCATTGTCTTATCTTCACAGGGTCACCAAGTGTTCCGCTTAAAGTTGGACTATCTGAACAAGGGATTTGATTTTCTTTCAAGGATGTTACCCAATCAGTCATTTGTTTTTGTCTAAATACAGCAGTGAATGGACCTAGATAAGCTAATAAACCAGAAGAAATCAATACATCACCTGTTAATTTCTCATATCTTGATGCTAATTGCAAAGCAAATTCTGTCCAACGATCTTTTTCTCCTCCTAAACCTTCCAATAATTGATTTGCACGTATAATTTTCTTATCACATAAATCAGCTTGTGTTTCTAAATCAAATTTCTTTTGTTTTGCCGCAGCTAATTGATTTTGCAATGCATTCAAATCATCTTCGACTTGCTTTAATGCAGATTTCTTTAAATTCAAAGCAGAATTTGTGGCTTCTAATTGCCTCTCAGCTTCTTCTAGTGCTGCTTTCTTTGGTGCTACCACTTTGGCAACTTGATCATAAGTAATCATTGCAAATATCCATCTACACATACCCTCTGCAGCTTTTGAAGCCTTAGCGATAACTTCTGGATTGAAATCAGGATTCTCAATAAATTCCTTCTTAATTGCTACAATGAATTTTGGATTGATATTATCTTTATCATATGTTATTAATGAGTTCATAAAGCCAGGATCGGCAAGCATTCGTTGTGATGGTTGCCAGAAATCCATAATACGCTTAGTAGGATTCTCTGGGTCAGGGATACGCACTGGTTGTACATCTAACATAATACATACTGCTTTACAAACCATTCGAATCTTTTCTGGTGGTGTTTTTAATGCCTTGATCTCATTGATATCATTGGGTTTAATTGTTTCTAACGCTCTCACAGCTTCTTCTAAAGCTGGAATTGCAACTGCTAAATCAGCTGCAACACTATTCTTTTGCTCTTCAACAATATCAGCTTCTTTCTGAGCTTCTGCTGCTTCTGCAGATACAGTCTTTTGAGTCTCTAATACAAAAGGCATTTTTAACTCTATCTGTCCCATTAATTCTTGTGTTGCTTTCGCAGATCGTACTAATTCAGGCTGAAGATCTTCTAATTCTTTCTGCATTTTATTCACTTGATCGGCAGCAAATGCTAATTTTTCCAAACCAATTTCATAACGCATTTTAGATTGAGACACTTCAATTCGTTTCAAATCAAGATTCTGTTTAAATGCAACAATTAATTCTAAATATGAAGTTGGTGTGACATAGTTACGTCTCTTTAGACTTGATAAGAAACTTTCACTTAATTTGATAACATCTTGATGGAAGCTTTGACATACTGTTACAATCGATGAACGAATTAATTCAGTATCAAAATTGACATTTGATAAAAATCTTTGTGCAACAGCCATTAAAGCATCACTAGGCCATGAAGTAAACCAATCAATTGTGCAGCAATTAATTAGAGCAGGGAATTTTCTTAATCTATCTCTAAATGCTTCACCAATAGGTGAAAATGCTAATACAATATGTAGATTTTGTTTCACACGACGAATAAAGAATGAATATAATTCTTGCATTTGCATATCTCCTGCAGCTTTACCAAATACTTGTTTAGCAAATGGTCTCACACCTTCACATATAGCAGCTCTTTCATCAGATGGGAATATATTTGGAACCTCACCATTATTCAACATATTATTAATATCTTCTACAAATGTCTCCTTCTTAATCTGAGTATCAGAGAATAAAAATGTCATTGGTTGAGCACCACAACCAGCACCTTTAAGAATATTCTTTAAATCCTCACGCCACTCTACATCACCATAATTCTTCGAAATTTCTATTTGAAACACAATATTCCCAGCCATGAATGCAGCAAGTCTAGTTAATGATTGTCTACCACTTCCACCAACTCCTACTAATAATGCATTTCCACCAGGCATCTTCAGAATACGACTTAATCTAGAGATATGTTCAATAGCAAATCCAAACATAACTAAATCCATAGGCTTACGACTTTGTTGATTATATTCTGCTAGATATTCTTCCATTCGAAGATTCAACACAGGTAACTCCATCACTTCCAAGTATAATTTACTATCATCATCTGACATATAATCTCCAAAAATCAGATTACGCATATCAGCAACTGAGATATTCTTTGATCCCGTGCGATCTAGATGCTTGAAAGTATCATAGAAATTAACATTGAATTTAGTTGAACACATTTGTTGAATATGACCATGGAACCAAGATCGATCATTATCATCAATAAGACGATCTCCAAACACACGAAGTGCTTCGTGCGCCCATAATCGAACTAAACTCGATTTACTAAAAGATTCAGAAGGCTTACATAATAATACACCTTGAATGATACGACTAAAATCACGAAGATTAAATGTATAATGACTCTTCTGTGGTGTTGGGAGTAATGACTTCATCGCGGAACGATATGTATCTAAAGTAGCATCAACAACAATATCTGAAATAGCTTTCACATCACTTGCAAATGATTGGAAATGCCATGAAGTTATCACGACGAAGATACGTCTTAATGTAACATCATCAAATTCAGAGAATGCAAATAAATTGAAATGTCTCAGTAGTCTTGGAGTCACACCATTTCTACCACCACCTGCTGGTCCCATCGCAGCAATCACTGATGTGTCCACGATGGTACGCCATGTCTTCTCTTTCAAATCATACCAACCACCATTGTCAATCAATTGTCTTATCAATTCAATAGGTGGCTGTGCACCATATGTTTCTACTTCAGGCATATTTAAATCATCAATAAAAATAACTGATTGTTGACCAGATGGAGGCCCATACACACCTTTTCTACGCTTATCTAGTTTACCATCAATGATGTCTTGAGTCATATTTGCTGATGTCTTTGCAGAGAATCCAAGACAAAGAGGCTTGAATTTACTCTGAGGAAGTTTCACAGAGATAGAATCATAAACATATACAGATTTACCTGTACCAGTTGGTCCACACATAAGAACATTTTTATTTTGTGGTATTAATAATTCAATCATAAAGCTATATTGAGCTGTGTAGATATTCGGAACAACGATGTTACTATAAGGAGTATCAGGGGGAATGACATATTGCGGTAACATATCAGTCCAATGTTTCCATTTACTATCTTCAGCAATATATAAACAATCATAGAAATCTGTTTTGAAAGGCATCGGTAATGTCATCACTCCTTTCATAGGTGAAGTAAAGAAATCAGGCTTTTTCCATTCACGCATTTGAAGCAAATTCCAGATGCCTTGATAATTCTGTTCAATGCAATCCACATTATTCATATAATTATCTAAGAAAGTACAGAATTTACTTTGAGAGTCACTTGTACCACTTTTCCCAATAGACCAAATTAAGGAAAAGAAAAAACAACATTCAATATCTTGAATCCTCTGCTTTAATCTCTTCGCATCAGTTACCTCTTCTTCTGCTCCAGTATCAGCGTTACGATACTTTGGTAATGCTCTCATTAACAATGATTCTAAATTATTTAACATGGACATGATCAGATTTGAGTCTACTGTTGGAGACATTTCAGACTTTTCTTTACGAACGAAACATAACGATGGCTCAACTAACCAATCAAACAACGCTTGAATGTATTCAATATCACTTGGATATAGGATAAATTTAACATCCTCTGGATCAACATTTGCAGCATATTTCCCATTAAGTAAATAGGTCTGTAACCATGCTTCTAGCAGAGGTTTCCAACCTAGCTTTTCAGGTTCCATATAAATCATACCACATCGAGAGACAGTCGCAGGTGATGCCACAAGAAGATCCATGGGTTCAAACATCATACTCATAACATCTGTCATCGCAATGATCTCACCTGACATCAAACATAACTTTTTATTATCATCAAGTACAGTATTCATATTTTCAATCCAAATCGCATCAACTGGTCCATCAAATAAAATCCATTTACGATCTTCTGGAGTTCCAATTTTGTTAGAAGCTGCATTGCGATAGTTGATAGCTAAAACACCATCAGTCCATTCATGTGAAACAGGATCAAATTGACCATATAATTGTCCCATTGTTATCGATTTGGGATTCTGCAGGATAGGAATCACTTTGGACCATCTTTTATCGTCAGGATATCGTTGACATAACAAACCAAGAACATCACCAAGTACTTTCCATGCAGAGCTTTTACCAGAGAATGGTAATCCAACAATCATAAAGCCATGTCTTACAACCATCATATCATAAATCTGAACAACTTTATCCCAAAAGTATTCGTCATTAACTAAGCTCATCTTTTTACATACATCATCAAAGGCAGTCTTCATAGCATCACGATCAGGTGGATCAATCTTAACACCTGGGAATAAATCAGATACGATACCTTCAAATAAAGGAACATCAGGTGATAAGAACTTAGGTAGATTGACATCAATAATAGATCGCAATACTAAGACATCTTCAGGGAGATGACCATCTGATCGTTTCAAATTACCAGCTGCACGAAGTACAGCAATAACAGCACGCATACCATAATCATAATGACTTTGAGAAGATAGTTGTTCAGAGCATAACTTATAAGTAGTAACAATCTTCACTGATAAAGGCTTTGCAGTTGTGTAACCAAAGCTATATAAAATAATTTCAGAAATCATTGCATAATCAGGAACCATCATTGCTACTGTACGAAATAAAACTTTTAAATTATCAGGTAATTCCGCTCTACCAGCATATCCTGGATTCATTGTAATGAAAGGACAACAAGTTGGCATCAATTGTAATTCAGTTCCTTCAAATATAAATTTTTCTAAATTTTTCATTTTTGCCATTTGAATTTGCATAATTTGCTGAGCTACAACTGATAATACCTCAAGTTGAATACGATTGAATTCATCAAAGCATGCCCATGCACCAGATGATGCAAGACCTTTGAAGAATTTTGCCATGGCAAGATAATCAAGTCCATCGGAGCAATTTGTCACGACACATTGAATTGCTATCGCCTTCCCAAGATCTTTCACTGTCTCTGTCTTTCCGGTACCAGCGGGCCCTTCTGGTGCACCCCCAAGATTCAAATGAATCGCACCCATGAGAGTACGATAGCAACGATCAGTAAGAGGAGTAACTACTAGACGATCTTGGTTACCAATGTATTCATATGCATAGAGGGCAATTGCATTGATCATTTTACAAGTAATTGTACAAGGTTTACCCGATCGTGATGATTCTCCTTGATCATTCCAATAGTAACGAAGTTGAGCAAGCCAATTGAAGTCTGTTAATGAACTTATCTTCATCATAGCCATTTCTTCGATTGTATCGCGATTATGAACATCCATTACTACTAAGGCACCACATGCAATACGAAGTTGTTTGGAAATATCACCACGTACTAACTCTACAGTTCTCATCAATTCATCACAAAGTTTTTTCCAATATCTAAGTAAGCCGATACCATCTGGTAGATCAGATAACACCTTCTCTACATCGAAAGACCAACGGATTTGATTAATTGCTATGATTACTTGTCCTTGCCAACGCTGAACCCAATCAATACGATCCGATGATAAATAATCACGCATAGAGGAATCAATCGCATAAGCAAGACTTTTCTTCATCATTGATTCCACTTCAATCAACCACTTCTCTACATTACCACCAGAATCATTTGGATTAATCTTACGATGACCAACTTTCTCATATGGAAATAATAGCTTCTCATTCTTTGGATCAAAGCATGCAGTGATATCTAGATTTGCTTGAAATTCTAATTTCGCAATACCATCAAAACATTTCTTTAAGTGAGGTTGAACACGTAAAGGATCTTTAGTCTCTGCTAAAATCTCTAGTAACTCATCATTTGATAGGAAGAAAAATCGTGGGAAAGCAAGTCGCTTCGTCTCCAAGTAATCATTCAATCCCTTCTGAATTTGCTCCAACTTCGCATTAGCATCAATTAAAGACTCTAAGAATCCTTGTCTTCTAGCTACCTTCACACAACTAGGTTCAGCAAATGTTTGAGCCATTGATAATCTCCAAGTATTATCTACTGCTTTGAACATTTTCCCTTCCGTTGGCATCTGTCTCATAATATCTTCAGAGCTGAATATAGGTTCTAGATACAACCAAGTCGATTGTACTTTCAACCAATTATCTAAGATATCTTGCATAGAAGTTAAAGTCTCTTCCCATTGACTAATCTGTGCTAGGAAAGGTTTGATGAATCTAGAACCCTTCATTGCCTGTGTCTTAACAATTTGATCATCAAGTAACTGTTGAATCTCATCTATACCTGACAAGATTCGAGTACCACTCGTACGATATTCCTTTGTATCAAAAATCATATCTTTCCACTCTTTTTCCATCTTATCCATAGCTATCTGTAATGCATACTCTTTACTAGCTGATACACAAATATCTTCAATAGCCTTCGCATGATGTTGTAGTCCTAATTCAAGCATCATATTCACAGTGTACACTTCGCCTTTAGGGATTTGAATTCCAGTTAGAACTTCTATATCGTTCCAATGACGCTCTCTCATACCAGGATTACAAATCAATAGCATCAATGGAACACTTTCATTGATGAATTCCTTCACCTCTACTTGCAGACTCTCTGCAATTCTCTTAGCAACTTGTCTTTTCTCACCCATCTTATCAAATTCTTTTCCTGATTTAACTAAAGTACGATAAAGCTCATCTGAAGTCCTTTCAGCTTCTTCAGGATCGATTTCAGCAATATTCGATTCATGCCAATAATGAGTCTTCTCAACAAAAGATTTTACTGTAATCCACAATCTTTCTAACGGCTCTAAATTCCCTTTAATTTCTTCTAATCGTGCGACGAAATCAGTATGTGGAATCTCAAGTAATGTTTCACGTTCATTAATCTCTTCAGCTTTTTGAATTTTATCGTCTAAATCTCTTTTAATTGCATTAATTCTTTCGACATTCTTTCTAAAATCCATAGGACTACCATTTTCTGCTATTAGTTCTACTCTTTTATATAAATCAGCACAATCATTCTCTAATCGTCTTTGATCTTCTTCTAACAATTCCTCTAATTCACGCTTTCTCGCTGACATGTTCTCGAATGCTCTACGTAATACACCTTGGATTTGAATAGGCCAATTGAAAGTTGTATTTAATAGTTGAATATCATCTCTAGCAAAGCGATGTTTATGATTTAATAAGAACCTCACACGCTCAAAACATGTGTTTTGATATTGATCATTAAGTTCTAATAAAATAGAAGCAGATTTATTTACGTAATCTTGTAAAGCTTTCAATTCTGAACTATCAGTAATGTCTTTAGTCATAGTTTGCATGATAGTCGTATACTTCTCACCCATATTAAGCATAAGATTTCGATTCTCTTCTACAACAGCATCCATAACTTGTGAATGTAAGAATCGACATTGACGAATTAACAAATCTTTCAACTCGATAGATCTCACTTCAAACATAGGGAAATGACTGACATCTGGAATCTTTGTCTTGATTGCTTCAATCATTGTTTCTATTTCACGACTAATATTACCTAGTTTTTCAAGATTACCTATAGTATCATCCGTCCCAATACAATCTCGAACAGTCTTCAAAACAGCATCACATTGTGCACCAGAGAATAATTTCTCCAACACTGAGAATTTATTCAATAATGCTGCTGGAGCTTTGAAGAATTCTACAATTTTCTCTTTAATTCTACTTTTGACATCCGCCACAATACTATCAGATAGCGCAACACTTGCTTCATTCATCCTTTTATGTTGGGAATGAGTTTGTAGATCTCTTATCATGTAGTTATTCTTACCACCGAAAGTAGATTTCAATGTCGATACTTGTTCAGGTCTCTCATATCCTCTGGAAGCATTAACAATCATATTCACGGAACTATTCATAGAGTGAATGATATCATTCATGTCAGGTTGAAGACATACTTCAAGTGGATCAGAGAAATCAGTTGTTATATCCTTCGTACCGACTCTTCGAATACGAACATTAATGATGAATATACAATATGCTGCTGAGTAGGGTAGAGATAGATTCTCGAATAGCGAACTTAGTGCCAATAAAGATGCTTCACACATACCTCTCAATTGTCTAGACATTAATACAGTCGCACAATCAATCACATTCTCAGCTCTATTTAATGGTTTCTTCGAAGCGGAGGCTCTACCATCACTAGAAGTCATTCCTCCCTTACTACTGAAATTGCTCATACTTTTCTTACTCAGTAATCCTTCTGTTTGTGCACGTCCTCGCAATGTTTTACGTGCTTTACGATCATTTATCTTTTCAAATTGACTAGAAGCCGTTGAAGTATTTCCAATACTATGAACTTCAATGTCATTATTTGTACCACTAAATTGATGTAAATCAGCAACTTGAGAATCTTCAGTCATCAAGTTAGTTGATTGGTCATGGGATAGGTAACTAACAAATTGACTTAATTTACTTGCAACTGTTACAAGCCAATTAGTTTCTAAAGCATCCTTGACCTCTTTTGCTAGATTCTCTACATGCATTAAGAACTCATCAATATGAAAGGGTAGTCTTGAACGGAATTTCGTTTGTGTCACATCAACAAATAAGAATTTATTGTAAGTGCATCTTTGAATAGATGGAATCTGATCATCCCATACGATATTTGGTAAAGTCCCATCCATCCAAAGATATTGGATCTCCAACATGATAGGCAAAGTAGTGCATAGATTTTGATCCATACGATGGAAATTCTTTAAGATATTCTTAGAGTCTATATTTGTTTGACGATAGACACGCCACTCGGTAAGCTGATAGATCTTATTGGTCCATAATTCAACACAACTATCATCAAATAGATCTGATGGATCAATACCGATTTCATTTTTTAACGCTGGATCACGTATCAAATACTCCAAAGAGGCTCGTGCTGCAAAATAACGGTAGTCTTCTTTGATCAATGCAATCTCTATACCGAGACAAGAGCGCAAGTATTTATCATCAAGGAATCCAGGAATGGATGATATTCTTGCGATAATGCTCTCTAGATTCTGCTCTTTAATATCAGCTACCGGTTGTCTTACACCAGAACCAGTAGCAGTGACAACTCCTTTGTCAACAATCGATTGTAAAGATTTAAAAAACATTTCCACAGCATGAATCTTAGCTTCATACTTAGTAATATGGGAATGATGATGGCGAGCATCATCATCATCATCATCATTCGTATCATCGCTTTTATTCGTTGGGGATGCATCAATACTCTCGGGATCCCAATCATCGAAGTCTTTTACAATAGTATCATCATATTTCTTAACTTTCCTGGCATAAAGTATCTCATATCCCGGTCTACCGCGTTGTAATCTTTTATTCTCTCGGATTTCACCAGGTGACAGAAGAGTTGGTTGCTGCTGTTCTGTTGCTGCTGCCCATGCAGTACCATTACTTCCTCGTTGTCCACCCTTGCGCTTGTTAGGACTACTACTACTACCACTCTTACCTATCTTCGCGATATCATGGATCTTTTGAGTAGCATCGAATGCATCCGGTGCAGTGGCTGATAAGTTGATGCCTGCTAGCTTGGATGTATTCACTGCTTTCTTATCACTTGTCGAAGTTCCGATTACTTTACCTAGTCTGATTGCTTCTTTCATGGTTAATCCATATGAGTTCAATGAATAAACACTTGCAATACGATCAAATGGTGAGAAGTATGAGTTATGATCTGCATGACTATATACACTAGCACCAGCTAGATGAATAGAGTAGCTTAGAGATGGATTCGTTAGCTTGGCAGAGCTATCGAAGTAGCGAGTCCGAACTAAGTCAGTAGACGATCTGCTAATGTTAGTCGTTAGACTAGTAGGTAGGTAGGTAGGTGGGTAACAAGATATGATATTAGTTCTATCATCTAGGTAAATAAGGCACATATAAGTAATTAGTAGTTATATGAGGGATGTCATTCATGGAACTGTAATATACTAGCTGGTAGGTAACAAAAAATAACATTCATTAGTCATCCTATGACATGTAAATCATCATATGGTACTATGGAATGAAATGATACCTCGATATCGAAGCTAAATCATCAAGGATCATCTTATTCCGTTCATTCGTTCCTTCTACTTTAGATTGAACAGCTGAAGAAATATAAGACTTGCTTCTTTGTCTTAAATCGATGGATGCTATTGAACAAAGAAGAGATATGGATAACTTGATATGAGTTTAAGTAAAGTATGATATTACGCTATGATAGTACCTCGTAAATGTTGCTTCTGTGATTCAGTAAAAGTTATTCCGTTGTAAGGTGCAAAATTATTTCTATAGAATAATAGTAATTGATGTCAGAACAATGAATAGATGAATTCAGTAGCATGTAGATATACATACATAAAAATGTTAGCAACATGATAAATTATTTATTGACTTACTTATTTTCATCTGAAGCATCATCATGATAATCTGTATAATTATAATTATTCTCTGAAAACATTTTATCTATATTATTTTTAAATAAGTTGAAGTTATTGATAAATGTAACTCTGTTGTCACTAATTCACAATCTGTCTTCACAAATTAATGATTTCAACAAGTTGTTGTGTTGCTATTTATATGAAATTAACGCCTTTATTAACAGGATTTGAGTTGGTATGTCACAATAATTGTCATACTTTCTTCTTGCAAAAATAAAAACGAAAAATGAAACGGCCTACAAGTAAAACCCGGCCAGGTACAGTATCAACAGTTTTTTTGCAAGTGGATAAAAAGTCAAAAGAGAATAGCAGTATTATATCAGTGAACAACAGGTGTTGAAAATAAAGAAACAGGTTATCACAACAACTCTATTGTCATCATCATCATCATCAAATGCTTAGTAAAAGTTATCGATCACTCCATAATCATTATCATCATCATCCACGATGGATCAATGAACTTAGCAGAATCAAGTCATTTCATTTCATTTTAGATACTGATGATTTATTTTTTGATCTTTTATATCTTTCTAATGGTTTACGAGTTTCTGTTGTTGTTGTTTCGAAAACAGGATGATCACTGATTGATTGTGATAAATTTATTATCGTTGGATCAAGGTA
>Ga0164295_10002834_pt1 | contig 14121 bp, 12 predicted proteins | sample GEODES006metaG_FD_111798 | JGI IMG/M metagenome (GOLD analysis project Ga0164295, IMG submission 111798) | Oligotrophic lake water microbial communities from Sparkling Lake, Wisconsin, USA - GEODES006 metaG | ecosystem: Environmental > Aquatic > Freshwater > Lake | place: USA: Sparkling Lake...
AGCCAGCCCCGAGGAGCGTGCCGACTGTCTCGCCGCGCTCCACTTTGCAATCGAGACGCCAGCCAATGATTTCCGCGCTGGGTTCGCCGGTATCCTCGGCGGTGAACTGGTAGCCGAGGGGGAGCAGGGTTTGGCCTATCTGCGCGGGCGGGGATTCCTGAGCCCTGCAGGTCGCCCGATCGACCAGCGGCATCTGCTCGCGGCGCTGCGATTTGCCTGGGAAAATCTGGCAGAGAAATTGCCGCCGAGCGCCGTGGCCGCGGCGACGCTGGCCCTCGTGGAGAGCCCCGCCGTGGCGGCCGAGGCAATTGTCGACTCGGCCCGGTATGGAGCCTGGGAGGGCTTGGAGAGCGTGGCCGCGATCTGGCACACCGCCGGGGCAGACGACCCGCAACTGCGGCGGGCCGTGGCGGGCTATCTATCGGCCTGTCCGTTACAAGAGGCGCGGGAGAAGATTGCCGCGATTTCCAGACAGGATCCTCAGCGGTGGGCCGAGGCGCTTGAGGCAGCGGCCTTCCCGCGGGCGGAAACGCTGCCGTAGTGGGCGTTAAAAAACGACGATGCACAATCCCAAAAGCCGCGGCTGCAGGGTGCGGGCGGGGCTGGCGGGGGGTGCCATTCGGGCCGGCAGCGAGGGGATCAGACAGAGGGGAGGCAGGGAGGAGGGGAGACCGGGGGGAGGGGAGGCAGGGAGGAGGGGAGACAGGGCAGTTCGGCGGGAGCCGGTATCAGAAACACTGTCGCTCCCGATTCTTGACTCCCTCTCTGGGGGTGCGATAGAGTGGGAGCAGAGGGCGGTAGGTGCCCGGAGAGCCAATCGGTTTCTTGGCCTCAGCCGAGGGCCGCAGGGGAATTACGGGCTGTGTAGCATTCGGGGGTACGGGGTTTCACGCCCAAGGGCGGGATGCTACAGCCCGTCAAAATATACGTGTTGCCTGAGAGGGCTTTCTCATCATGCTTGCAAAAATGAAGTGTTCTCATTGCGGCGCCGAAATATCGAATCTCAGTATGTCTTGGGGCTGGAAGAATTATCTGATAATGATTCCCGTTATGCTGTTGGGATTCCTGCCTCTCATGAAAATGACATTCTTCAAAGGCGATGTCACCAAAGAACTGACGATCAGTGATGTTCAGAGGCGGAGCAATAACGGAAGTCTTGAGATTGTTGGGCTCATCACAAACTCAGGAAATAAGACTTGGACCGGCGTGACGATCGAAGCCGAGTTCTTTGATGCTTCCGGGGCTTTCGTCGATGAGGCCACGGAGTATCTCCGGGCAGATATTTCAGGCAAATCGCAGGAATATTTCAAGGTGAGCATTCCGTTCCCTACTGCTGCGGCGAGCGACCCAGGCACAAAGACGATTGTCAAGGTAGCAGGTGGTCATACATCGCCATTCTGAACACAATCGAGAAGAGCCGTTGGGCTCTCAGGGAAGGCAAACCTAGCGATGCAGCAGACTCTCAAGAGCGTCTAGCTGGCTGTGGAAAAAGCCATCCATGGCCATTTTCCACGAAGTCGACCGCAGGAAACGCCGAGGGTTTCCTGAGTCGACAATCTCCGCATCCTGCGGCGAATCACTTTATCCACAGCCTGCTAGCGGCTTCGCTTTGCGTGTTGGATCCAAGTTGCTCAAACTTTTCTCTAGTCAGCCATGGACAGTTCAATGGGCGAGAAGTCTGTCGCGTTCGTCAAAGGTGGATGTGGATGCCTTGTCGCCTTTGTAGCGTGTGCGCTTGTCGCTGTTGTTTTGGGCGGCGGTGTGGATATTGATATTGGCGGCGCTCTTCTGCTCTTTGCCATTGGCGGCGTAATTGGACTCATAGTGCTATCGATCTACAATAGAGGTAAACGCGACGGGCAGCCGCCGGCCGAATAACCAGCCGTTTGTATGGTCCAGCCCGGCCGTACGGTTGGCGGGTTCCGAAACCGCGGTCGGCTCTGTGGCTGGCTATTCAAGGTCGACTCGGTATGTCGCCAAGCGAGGAGTTCACGATGCAGAAACATGCTGTCGCTCTCGGCTACTTTTTCCTCGCCGTATTCAGCCTGCACTTCAGCCATGAGGATGATGTTCCTGGTTTTTTCCCCTTCCTTCTTGCCGTGTCGATGACTTCTTGGTTGGTTGGATTCGCTTTCTTCTTCGCGGCATCTGCACCGTTTATTCAATCTTTTGCAACCTCTACCAAAGAGTTCATTCGCAAAGCTCGGCAGTCGTCAGAATAGGAAAAAGATGTTAGCCACGAAAAATGGGCAGTGTCGGCAGCTTGTCTTTACCCATCTCTCCTGGATTTGGTGGCTGGCACCTTTTCTTCTCTCGTGCTTTACGTAATTCGGGGAAATAGCAGATGGATAACAATGACATCATGAATCAGATGTACTATGTGAATATGCTTTGCAATGCGAGCAAAGCATACGGCACCATCGTGATGCTCTCTCCGACTGACTTCCTGCAGATCGTCACGCGACAACAATCGCCGCTTGTGGTTGTCGCAAAAAAAAGCGATCTCTTCTCCACTCATTACAGATATTTGACGAGTTACCGCGGTCTGGCTTTTTATTGCAGGAGTAGAAGTGAACTGTCTCTCCCGAGTGATTCAGAGGTGATTTGGGCAGCGAAGATAAATATTCCGGAGTTCTAGCTTTCCCCCCGAAACAATCGCCGCAGCAGCCTCGCGAGAGCGGTTTGTGATGTGGATAATCGATTTCCCGCGGGCTGCTGAGCTCAGTCGTTCGGCGGGACGGCAGGCGAACTTTACAGTGCGCGATTGATCGGAGCGCCACGCATGCCACTGCGATTCGGACAAAGCCTTCTCGAATGTGACCAAACATGGGGTCTCGTTCGACGAAGCAAGTACGGTATTCGCCGATCCATTGGCGGTCATTTTTGTCGATGACGAGCATTCCAAGGACGAGCTTCGCGAAATCATCGTCGGGCATTCTGGTCTTGGGAGGCTGTTGTTGGTCTCGTTTAAGGAACGCGATAGGATCATCGTGCGGATCATCAGCGCGAGGAAGGCAACCCGACGGGAGCGAAAAAACCATGAAGAAGCCACGCGCTCGTAAACCTGCGGCAGCGACAGTCGACCAACTGAGCGATGAATATTGTTTCGACTATTCCCAAGCAAAGCCGAACCGATTCGCGTCGCAAGCGGATACAACTCGGCTGGCCGTGATTCTAGATGCCGACGTGTCTCTGGTGTTCTCCACGCCAGCGGCGGTGAACAATGCGCTGCGGTCCTTGATTGCCGCAATGCCAACGCCCGTCGCGCCGAGCAAAGCGGTGAGCCGGAGCCGCCGAAAATAGGTCTCGTCAAATCATGGTCTACGAGCGGTGGCTCAGTTACCGCCAGCGGTGGGCGGAAAGACACTCAGGAGAGGATTCCACGGATGGGATGGCCGTGGACGTCGGTCAGCCGACGATTGACGCCGTTGTGATAGTACGTCAATTTCTCATGGTCGATGCCGAGGAGGTGGAGGATTGTGGCGTGGAAATCGGGGATCGTCACCTCGTTCTCCACCACGCCGTAGCCAACGTCGTCGGTCGCGCCGTGATGGTGGCCCCCCTTCACGCCCGCCCCTGCCAGGAAACAAGTAAAGGCCTTGGGATGGTGGTCGCGGCCGGTCGCGCCGACTCCCTGCGTCACCGGACTGCGGCCGAATTCTGTCGACCAGACAACGAGCGTGTCGTCGAGCATGCCGCGGTCTTTGAGATCCTTGATGAGCGCCGCAACGGGGCGGTCCATTGTCTGCGCCTGAGTGTCGTGGTTTTCCAGCATGTTCTCGTGGCCGTCCCAGTTGATCCGCGGACTGCCGAACGAACCGCCGTTGAAGAGCTGAACGAACCGCACGCCGCGTTCGAGAAGCCGGCGGGCCATCAGGCAATTGCGGGAAAAACCCTTGTTTGTCGGGTCGTCGATGCCATAGAGCGCCCGCACGGCCGCCGGCTCATCGGCGAAGTCGGTCGCCTCCGGGATGCTCACCTGCATTCTCGCTGCCAGCTCATACGACCGGAGCCGCGCCGCGAAGTCAGTGTCGCCGGGGTGGAGCCGGGCGAAGTCGCCGTTCATGGTTTCGAGGAGGCGAAGATCGGCTGAGCGATCGGCCGGGGAGAGGCCAGCCGGCGTGCGGAGGTCGGCGATCGGGTCGCCGCCGTCGGTGCGGAAGGCAACTCCCTGATGGTTGGCGGGGAGGAAGCCGCTGGTCCAGTTGATCGATCCGCCCGCCGGCTGGCCGCGGGGATCGGGGAGGACGACGAAGGCCGGGAGGTCTTCGTTGATCGTCCCCAGGCCGTAGCTCAGCCAGGCCCCCATGGAGGGGAAGCCGTTGAGTGTAAATCCGCTGTTCATGTGGAAGGTGGCCGGCGTGTGGTTGTTGCTCTTGGCGACCATCGAGTGGATGAAGCAGAGATCGTCGGCGCAGCTTGCTATGTGCGGCAGGAGGCTGCTGACCCACGAGCCACTCTCCCCATGCCTGGCGAAGGGATAGACGCTCTTCATGAGCATCCCCGGCTGGCCGAAGAACCCCAGATTTTCCCCCTTCCCCTCGAGCGACTTGCCGTCGAGACGTTCGAGCTCGGGCTTGTGGTCGAACGTCTCGAGATGGCTGACGCCGCCGCTGCAGAAAATCTGCACAACGCGCTTCGCCTTGGCGGGGAAGTGGAGGCCGGAGTCAGCACCAGCCGGATCGTGTTTCGGCGCCCTCGCCGACACCTCCCTGGCGAGCAGCCAGGCTAGGGCAACGCTCGCCAGACTCCCGCTGGAGCTGGAGAGGAAGTGGCGCCGGGGCACAAGTGGGGGTGGTGCCATGCCCTGGCCCGAGGCGGGGAGGAATCCACGCGACAGCGGAGAGTCATTGAACATAGAGAAACTCGCTGGAGTTCAGCAGGGCCCAGCAGACACTTGCCAAGCCGCGATCGCCCGCCGCGGTGACGGCCCGTTGCCGCTGGGCATCGGTCGGCCGCCGTCCGAGGACGCGCTCGTAGACCCGATCGATCGCGACGGGCAGTTCGCCCCCCGCGGCTGCGAGCGCACGCTCGGCCAGCCGGTCGGCCTGCCGCTGGACGAAGCTGTTGTTCATCAGCGAAAGCGCCTGCAGCGGTGTGATCGTCTCGCCACGCGTCGGCGTCTTTACAGATGGGCTCGGGCAATCGAAGGCGTCGAGCAGCGGTTCCTTTCCCGAGTTGATATTCATCCGGTAGACGGTGCGGCGGTTGAACTCGGGATCGTCGGAATCGAGCGGGTGGTAGAAGGTGGCATTGAAGCTCGTCGTTGTGAAGGGGCGGAAGCTCGGGCCGCCCAGCGCCCGATTGAGCTCTCCACTGACGGCGAGCATCGCGTCGCGCACCGCCTCGGCTTCGAGTCGCCGCGGCGGATAGCGCCATAGGAGGGTCGTGTCGGCATCGATTGCCGCCCCCTTCTCGTCGTGGGTCGAGGCCTGCCGGTAGGTTGAGGAGAGCACGATAGCGCGGTGGAGAGCCTTGAGCCGCCAGTCCGAACGCACAAGCTCGCCTGCCAGAGAGTCGAGGAGTTCCGGGTGGCTCGGTCGGCCGCCGTTGAGACCGAAATCGCTCGGTGTCGCCACGAGACCCCGGCCGAAATGATACTGCCACACCCGGTTGGCGATGACGCGGGAGGGGAGGGGATTGGCCGGAGCAGCGATCCAGGCGGCAAAGCGCCGCCGTCGCTGGGCCTCGGGGGCCTCAGGTGTGAGCCCTAAATCGGCATCGACCGCGGTGATGGCGGAGAGTCCGGCAGGCGTCATGATCGCACCGGGGGATGTGACGCTTCCCCGCAGGAGGAGCGCCGTCGGCGGGGGCTCGACACGGACGCCGACATACGAGATCTCGGCTGTGGCGGAGAGAGCCTTTGCCTCAGCTTCAAGTTCCTCGATCCGCGCGGTCGCCTGGGCGTGGCTGGCCCGCTCCACGGTGTCGAGGCAGGCGAGGATCTCCTCCTGCGAAAACGCAACCTCCCCGGCCCGGAAAGCGGCGGCCACCTCCGCGTCGTCGAGGGCCTTGGAGTGGAGACCGGCCTGGAGAATCTCGCCATCGAGGAAGCCGTTGCCGGCGCCGTGATGCCGCAGGCCGAGGAGCACCGTCGCCGCCCCCTTCTCAAATGTCCGCAGCCCTGCGGCGGGAACATACGGGGGGGCGTAGCGCTCGCCGTTGCGGTAGAGCGTGATGCTGTTGTCGGCGCGGTAGACCGCCGCCATGTGGACCGGCTGCCCGGCCGGCGTCGGCTCCTGAGGGGCCTCGAGGTCGTGCGTTCGCGCGAAGCCGCCGCTGCCGGCGATCCACTTCCGCGGCTGCCGTTCACCAAACACGATCGCGTCGAAATCCCGGTCAGAGCTGTTCTCAATCGAGATCACCCCGCCGCCGCCCTGATCGGGATCCACGAGCAAGACCCACGCTTCGAGTGTCTTCTCGCGGATCGTCTCGGGGATTGGATCACTTTCGAAGTACGACTCGGCCGCCTTGCGGAGCCGGAGCCTGCCAGCGATGACCTCGGCTCCCCCGCGGAGCTTCCCGCCGGCTGGCGTCGCGGCGTTCTGAAACGTCCAGCGGATCAGCGGTGCCGGTCCTGGGGGCGCCGCAGCGCGATCCGGATTGCGCTGCGCGGCTCGCCGCGCCCCTTCCCGTTCGAGGGCGGCGATCGTCCCCCGCTCGGCGGCAATGATCTCGGCGCGGGCCACCGCCTTCTGCTCGCGGGCCGCGAGTTCGCCCGGCGAAGTGATCGGCCGCTCTCCATGCTTGACGCCGTCGAAGATCGCCTTGATGCGGAAGTAGTCTTCCTGGGGCACCGGGTCGAACTTATGGGCATGGCAGCGGGCACAGTTGAGCGTCAGGCCGAGGAAGGTTTGGCCGACGACGCTGATCATGTCTTCCATCTCTTCCTCGCGCGTGATGGCGCGCTGCGTGGCATTGGCCTGGGAGTTACCGGCCCTGTCCCAGGCGCCGCAGACGAGCATGCTTGTGGCAATGATGCCGTCGCTGGTCACCGGCTCGAGAACGTCGCCGGCGAGTTGCTCCTGCATGAAGCGGTCGTACGGCTTGTCGTCGTTGAAGCTCCTGATGACATAGTCGCGGTAGTGCCAGGCGCGGTCGCGCGGATGGTCGTATTCAAACCCCTCGCTCTCGGTGTAGCGGACAATGTCGAGCCAGTGCCTCCCCCAGCGTTCGCCGTAGTGGGGCGAGGCGAGGAGCTCGTCGACGAGGCGGGCCCAGGCGGCCTCCGAGGGATCGGCCATGAAGGCCTCGACCTGCTCCGGGCTGGGAGGAAGGCCGATGAGATCGATAAACAGCCGCCGGATGAGGATGGGAGGATCGGCGGGTGGGGAGGGCTCGAGGCCGGAATGCCTGAGCCGGTCGAGCACCCAGGCATCGATCGGGCCGCGGGCCCACGGATCGCGCGCAGTGGCCGGGAGCGGTGGCGCCGCGATCGGCTGGAGCGACCACCAGTCGCGGCCGGCCCGCTTCTGGGTGCTGGAGGCGAGGGGATCGAGCGGCTGCTTTCCCCAGGGGCTCCCGGCATCGAGCCAGGCCCGGAGGAGGGCTTTTTCTTCCGGTGGCAGCGGGAGATCGGGGGGCATCTCGTCCCCCTCCACCCGCTGCCAGAGAAGGCTCCCGGTTGTGCCCGGTTCAAGGGCCGATCCACGCTCTCCCCCCTTGGCCGCGGCGGCGGCATCGACGAGCGACAGCCCTCCGTCGGGGGCGGCGCCGCAATGGCAGGGGAGGCAGCGCGTGATCAGGAGCGGGGCAATCTGGCGATCGAAGTCGATGGCGGTCGGCGCTGGCTCTTCAGCTCGGCCGTGCGACGACAGCGTGACCGCGATCGCGAACAGAATCAGTGGCAACGGGCGGCGGCTCATGGCAGATCCCCGTGTGGTGCGCAGGACGCCCGCGAGGGAGTCTCAGGAAGCGGAGCAGACTCGATTCTCGCGTCCCCGGGGAGAAACCGAGCCTCCGGTACCGATCGTCTCCTCGGCCCTGACGAGCCACGGCGGACGGCACTCCCTCCTGAGGGTAGATCGACAGTGCAGCCGCGTCAACGATGCCGTCGTCGGGGGCCTGCCCAAAATCCCGGTGGCTCTCCGCTGGGAAGCTCCAGGGATAGGCGGGTTCACAACACTTCCGTAAGGCGGTTTGACATCATGATGCAGACTTCCTACATTTTGATGCATGAGGACGACCATCACCATTGGCGACGATCTGCTGAGGCAGGCGCGGCAGGCTGCGCTCAAGCGTTCATGCACCCTCAGCACGATCGTTGAAGAGGCGCTCAGGAAGGCGCTCGCGGCCTCTCTGCCGCCGTCATCGTCGCGTCCCACACGGTTGGTGACGTTTCGCGGTCGCGGACTCCGGGGTGGGATCGATCTCGATGATTCCGCAGGCCTGCTCGACACCATGGACGGGCGATGATCCTTCTTGACGTCAATGTGCTCGTCTATGCGCACCGGGAAGATGCGGCACGGCACGTCGAGTTTCGCCGCTGGCTGGAGGCCACGCTCGATTCCCCTTCAGGGTGCGCCGTGTCGGAGCTGGTGTTGAGCGGCTGCCTCAGGGTGCTCACCCACCCGCGGGTTTTCGATCCGCCGACGCCGCTCGTCCGAGCGATCGAGTATGTCACCCTGCTCCGGGAGCACCCGAGGCTCACCGTATTCTCCCCCGGACCGCGGCATTGGGAGCTCTTCCTTGATCTCTGCCTACGGGCTGAGGCACGCGGCAACCTCGTAGCCGATGCCTACCACGCGGCATTGGCCATCGAGACCGGCTCAGAGTGGATCACGACCGACCGCGATTACGCCCGATTTCCGGGCCTGCGTTGGCGGCACCCGCTCGATCCGGCGTAAGCAGATCCTCCGTCGCAGCATCACCGCAGCTGGGTGGCGGCCGCCTCAGAGGGGACTGTGATCGCCCGACCGCTGGGCGTATTTCCAGTGCGCCAGGCAGAGACGGCACGCATCGCTCCTCCATGGTCGGTCGACGTTGCACTGCCGGCGTGGCTGGCTGGCGGCGGGATGGGCACAGCAGCCGACGTGCGGGCCACCAGGACAGAGCTGGGGACGGCCCCGGTGATCGGAAAAGCCTGCGGCTGGGAGAGGAACGCGGGCGGCAGCGAAGCCTGCGGGTTGGGGAGGAGTTCCTTGGAGCCTGGTTTCTGCTGGCCGTCGGGCTTGCGTGGATCGGCTTCCTTGGCCGGTACAGCCTCGGCATCTGCTTCGCGGGTGGCGGGATCGCGGGGAGGCAGTTGCACCGGCTCGGTGCCGGCACCGACGGCGGCAAAATTCTGGGTGGTCTGCCCGCGGCTGAATACGCCTGGCCGCGAGTGACCGTAGTCGAGGTAGATGCTGGCATCGCGCTGCCGGGCCCGGCGGTAGGCATCGAAGTAGGCCTTGCCGGGATGCGGGCCTTCGGTCAGGAACACGCCGTTGTATTCCAGCAGCGAACCCTTGCGGAAGTGGAGCTGGGCGATCGAGCGGTTGTAGTCGACCAGCGAGCGGTAGTAGGAGCTCTCGGCATCGGCCCGCCGCCGCTGGGCATCGAGGAGTTGGTCGAGCGTGACGGTGCCCGCCTCATAGGCTGCCTGCACCGCCTCGACCTGCCGTTCGGCAGCGACGCGGCGGTTGAAATTGGTTTGCGAGAGGGCAAAGTTGGTGTCGACGTTGCGCACCGCCTCCACCAGGGCATGGGAGGCTTCCAGTTCCTCGTCCTGCAACCGGGCCCGTTCGCGGGCCAGCTGCAATTGGAAGTGACGCACTGTGGCCAGCTCACGGCGGAATCCCAGCGGCATGAGGAACTGCGAGCCAACCTGCCATTCCTGAAACTGCCCGCTCAAGAGCGACGAATAGGCATCGGTGCCGACGAGCGGGTTTGTGCCATTGGCGTCGTAGGGCGTGTAGTTTTGGTTGATCAGCTCCTGGCCCATGCCGAGGAACCGCCAGCGGCCGTTGAGATCGAGCCGGGGCAGCAGCAGGTTCTTGGCGGCGGTGAGCTCGAGTTCCCGTTCCTTGATCACCCACTTCTGTCTGCGCAATTCGGCGGAGCGGGAGAGGGCCTCCACGAGCGATTGCTGCCAGTCGAATGAGATTCGCGCGGTTGTCGGCTCATCGGCGGGGCGGATCAGGCGGCCGTCGGAGGCGCTGATCCCCATCATGTAGCGGAGTCTGTTTTCGCAGCGGTAGACGTCGGTGAGGGCCGATTCGACATCGCTACGGAAGAAGAAATACTGCTCGCGGGCCTGCGCTTCCTTGTCGGCCTCGCCACCGCGCGACTGCTCCACATAGAGGGCGTGCACTTTCCGCCACGCCTCCAGCGAGCTGTCGCGGCCGGCCTTCCTGGCTTCGAGATTGCGGTAAGCGAAGTAGAGTTCCCAGTATGACTGTTCCGTGTCGCTGACCAGATTCCGCACGCCCGCCTCGAAATCGGCCAGCGAGATATCGGCATTGATGCGGGCCAGGAGCACGCCGCGGAAGATCGGCCGGCCGTCGATATTATTAAACGGATCGGGGCCGGCGATCCGGTTGTAGGTCACGCCTGCTCCCTGGAGCAGCGGCTGGTTGAACGTGAAGTCGTAGTTGGTGGTGAAGGTTGACGGCACGCCATCCTGCCGGATCGGGGAGTTGTTGTTGTCGTAGAACGTCTGGTTGGCGACGCCGAACGTGGCACCGGTGGCGGTGCGCTTGGTCAGGCCGGTGTTCCATGTTCCCGTGTCGCCGTTGATCTGCTGCTGGAAGATCGAGGTGCCAATGCCGCCGACGTTCTGTGGCCGGTTCTGCCGCTCCCAAGTGAGCGAGGTCGTCAGCTGGGCATCGAACAGCGCCAGCGCATTTTCCACACCCCGGAAGGGCTCTGTTTCCACGATGGCCGGATCGTAGATGGTGGGCGTGAGGGCGGGGTTGGTCAGCAGCGAGACGGCCGGTTCGCCCGTCTGGGGCCGCGGCCCGCCAAAGCTCTGAAAGCGGCCACCGAGATTGCGCAGAATTTTGCCGTTCTCAAGCGACGTGCGAATCGCCTCCTCCAGCGACACTTCCCAGATCTGATCGAACTTGGCGTTGGAGAGCGTCAGCGGTTCGACGGTGCCAGACGCCTCATCCAGCGGCTGGTGGATCGTGTCGGGATATTCGATCTTCTGGATGGCGCCGACGTAATGCGACAGATCGCCATCCTCAAAGAAGTAGAACGGCTGGCGCGGCGCACAGCCGCTGGCTAGCAGCGACACGCTCGTCAGAACGACCCAGAGTGTGCGGATGATGCGCGGCACGGGGGATTCCGTTGTGTCCGGTTGATGTGCGGTGCAAAACACCGCCGCTGCGCCCAAGGGGACTCCTCGTGCAAGCACGATTGGTCCCGGTTGCAGTGCCCCCCGACGCTGCAACCGACTCGCGTGCACTTGGGCGCAGCGACGGCAAAGGAGTTATCGTCGCTCCAATCGGCAAACTTGGGTGAATCGGCACAGTCGCTCCAGTCGGCAGTCGTTGCCTGATTCACCAGCCAGCCCAGTTCGCCAAAGCTTCCGTGGCCTAGTCTCTGCTGGGCGCCGCAGGGTCTGTGGGCAGAGGATCGAAGACAGGGGGAAGGTGCCCCGGCCACCTGGGCGACCTGCTTTCGCACAGCTTCCCCTGTTCACGCCAGATGAATCGGCCCTGGCAGCCGGGCGTGGCGGCGATACAGGCCATCCCCGGCACCGGCCCGAGCACGCTGGCAGCCGTCGCCAACGCATCGGCCGTCGTGGCATCGGGGGCGATCACAGTCACGGCAGAAAACCCCTCCACTCCCAGCCCGGTGCGGGGGTCAACGATGTGGCTGTAGCGCCTGCCATCGATCTCGACCCCTTGGTGGGCGTCGCCGGACGTGGTGATGGCAGCGTCGGCCAGCAAGAGCGTTTCCGGAGCTGTGCCAGCGGCGGGATCGAGGGGGGCGACGGCGATTTTCCAGCCCATCGCATCGGGGGGGGCTGCCGACACGCCGATGTCGCCTGAGGCATCGATCATCGCTGACTCCACCCCCCTGCTGCGCAGCAGTTTGAGTGTGCGGTCGATCGTAAAGCCCATGCCGATTCCCCCCAGATCGAGACGCATGCCGGGGTTCACGAGCGTTACGGCCTGCTCTGTGGAGAACAGCCTGAGCAAGTCCGGTCCCACAGCCGACCGTGCGTGAACCAGTTTTTCCGGCCGGGGCAATTCCCCAGAGCGGCGGGCCTGCCGCCAGAGCGTGGTGAGTGGCCCCACGGTGGGATCGAAGGCGGCGCCGGTGGCATCGCGGATCTCCACTGCCCGCGTAAGCACCTGCCACAGATCGGGACCGACAGGCTGCGGCTGTGCGTGCGGCGCCGTTGCTGAGAGTCTGGAAAGTTCGCTGGCGGCATCGTAATCGGAGAGAATGGTTTCCAGCCGGTGCACCTCGGCAAATGCCGCGGCAAGCGCCTCCTCTCCCTGCGTGGCGGAGGCGGCATGGAGCGTGATCGTCCAGGGCACCCCCATCAACCGCCGCGTGCCCGTACACCGAATGGTCTCCTCTGCCCCGGCGTCGCCTCCGGTCAGGCAGACTGACACCAGCAGCCAGCAGGCCGCTGCCAGCGCAGTTTTTATCGGGTAAACTTGTGGCATGGTCACTCCCCTGCCGCCGGTATCGATCACGTTTGACTGCACACCCCTGCGGGGCGTGCAGCGAGCGGAGATTTCGCCCGATGTTTCACCCGGCTTTCGGGCCCGCATCGAGCGTCTGCATGCCGCCGTCGCCAAGCACGGCAGCCGCAACACCTATTATCTCACCAACGCCACATGCACGTTTCGATTTACCAATGATCCCGATATCGGCTGGGTGGAGTTTGCAGTGGAGGGCACGGTTCTCACCGACGAAACCGACTCCAGGACGGTGGGGAGCGATCTGACGGTGAAATTGGCCAAGGAAACCTGCGACTGGCTCACGCAGCCGGCTGTCGCGTGGCTGGCCAATTCTGCCCAGCGGGCGGTGGAGATCGAATTCGACCGCTACATCGCCGCCGGCGATCTCTCCCGGGCACTTGCCCGGCTGGCCCGCGAGCAGGCCGCCAGCGATGCCGCCGGCGGATTTCTGGGCATGAATCTGTAAGCCGATTCGTTCCGCGAGTGCCGGCCTACCAGCGGTGATGCACCAGCGGCCGGATGCTCTCGTCGTAAACGTCCTGCACTGCCGCGAGTGTGGCGGGGGGAAGTGGCGCGAGCCCTGAAGCGTGGGCGTTGTCGAGCACCTGATCGGGACGCCGGGCCCCGGGGATCACGCAGGAGACCGCCTCAAAGGAGAGGATCCAGCGCAGGGCAAACTGCGCCAGGGTTGCTCCCTTGGGCACCAGCGGTCGGAGCCGTTCCACGCTCGCCAGGCCAGTTTCGTAATCGACTCCCGAGAATGTCTCGCCGCGGTCGAAGCCTGCGCCATCGCGGTTGAAGTGCCGATGGTCATCGGGTGGGAAGGTGCTCTGCGGAGTGAACTTGCCGCTGAGCAGCCCACTGGCCAGTGGCACTCTGGCAATCACCGCCACCTGCCGCCGCAGCGCCTGCTCAAAGAAGAGTTCGGCCGGGCGCAGACGGAAGGGGTTGAAGATGATCTGTACCGACTGCACCCCTGGATATTCGATGGCCTTGAGCGCCTCTTCCACCTTCTCAACGCTCACGCCATAAAATCTGATCTTGCCAGCAGCCACCAGATCATCGAGAGCACCGAACACCTCAGGGCGGTAGTAAACATCAGTGGGCGGGCAGTGCAGCTGCAGGAGATCGAGCCGCTGGGAGCGCAGATTGGCAAGGCTGCGATCGACGAAGGCGCCGATATTTTTCGCGTTGTAGCCGTCGGCGGTGTGCGGGGAGAGCCGGCGGCCCGCCTTCGTGGCCACGAAGAATGGCTCGGGGCGCTCCGCCCGTAGCCGGGCGATGAGGCGCTCGCTGAGTCCATCGCCATACACATCGGCGGTGTCGAAGAAGTTGATGCCGGCATCGAGTGCCGTGTGGAGAGCGGCGAGCGACTCGTCGTCGTTGGCGCCACCCCACTGCCCTCCGCCGATGCCCCAGGCCCCAAACCCGATCTCCGAAACCTGCCAGCCGGTGCGACCAAAAGTGCGTGTATTCATAGTGGCAAGAGTGTGGCCGATGG
>Ga0164295_10002835_pt1 | contig 14114 bp, 2 predicted proteins | sample GEODES006metaG_FD_111798 | JGI IMG/M metagenome (GOLD analysis project Ga0164295, IMG submission 111798) | Oligotrophic lake water microbial communities from Sparkling Lake, Wisconsin, USA - GEODES006 metaG | ecosystem: Environmental > Aquatic > Freshwater > Lake | place: USA: Sparkling Lake...
CAGATGGCATCGACGGCCGCATCAGCGTCGAGCGTGTCGATCAACGCTCGAGCCTGGTCGAGCACGTCTTCGTTGGGAGCGGTTGTAAGTGAATCGATGAGGCTTGCCAGCTCCTCCATTGCTGCGGAGCGTAGATCTTCGGGCGCGAATGAAGTGGCCAATCAAGTTTGAAAAAGTTTTTCCACCCTTCGGGACTCGAACACGATTGTGACCTCTTGATGGACTGCAGCGTTGGTGAAGGCGCGTTCGTAACTACAGTCCCACGACCGCGCCCCCGTCCCACGGCGTCTTTTTACCGGTCTGGCTCGTGGTCACAATGGCCGATGAGCCTGAGCCAGCTATCCCGGCCGACCCGGAACTCGTGAAGCGGATCACGATGCTTGCTGAGCGTGTAGCGAAGAAGCCAGATTTTGAGTCTATAATGCGTGAGAAGCAGGGGTCCGATCCTGACTGGGCCTTTCTCAACGATGGCGAGGGCGCGGACTTCTACGAGTCCGAGAAGCTCCGGCATCAACAGATGCTCGCGGCGCAGATGCGGGAGCAGTTTGCCGCAGCGCCCCCCGACCTCGCGCGCCCCGACCTCGTCATGCGACCTCCGCCTGGCTCAACGGGGTACCCGGTGCCGCCGCCTGGCCCAAGACCGCCTCCCGGCCCACTTCCTGCCTACGGTGTCAGTGCCGGCTACGGTGGACCGTCGCCGGGCAATGGAGGATCGGCGCCCAGCTACGGAGGGGGTGGAGGCGGCGGTCGTTCGGGTTACCGGCGTGCCGATGACGGCATGGGGCGTGTGGACGAGGCACGGGTCGAGCAGCTGCTCGTCGAGCGCGAGGGCTACCGGCGGCAGCGCGACTATGAAAACGGCGACCGCATCAAGATGTCGCTGACCGCCATGGGCGTGCGCATCGACGATAAGGAGAAGACCTGGTCACTCTCTGGCGGCGGCGGCGGCGGCGGCGGCGGCGGCGGCGGCGGCGGCAGCGGCGGCGGCTACGGCGGTGCCCCTGGCGGCTACGGCGCGGTTGGCAGCTATGGCGGTGCTGGTGGCAGCTATGGCGGTGCGTTTGGCGGCGGCGGCGGCGGCGGCGGCGGCGGCGGCCATGAGTATACTCGCGAGCCCGGAGATTACGCGCCGATCGACGTGGCCCGGGTCGATGAGCTGCTCAATCAGCGCATCGCCGCCAAGAGGGCACGCGACTTTAACAATGCGGATACGCTGCGCGACACGCTGAAGGCCATGGGCGTTGAGATCAATGACCGCGAGAAGACTTGGCGGGTCGGTCGTGGCGGCGGCGGCGGCGGCGGCGCCGCCCCCCCCGCCGGCGGCGACCGAAACTCGTTCCGACGTGATGACGACGGCTCGGTACCGGTCGACACGGTCAAGGTCACGGGCTTGATCGCCCAGCGGCAGCAAGCCAAGATGGGCCGAGACTTCGCAACGGCCGACTCGATCCGCGAAGTGCTCCGCGGGATGAATGTGATCCTCAACGATGAAGAGCGCACATGGAAGATGCGGGGGGCGGGGGCCGCCAGAGGAGCTCCACCACCGCCAGCCACGTATGGCGGCGGAGGCAGCAGCGGCGGCTTCAGTGGTGGTGGTGGAAACGGCGGCTTCGGTGGTGGTGGTGGCGGCGGCGGCGGCGGCGGCGGCGGCGGCTTCGGCGGCGGCTATGGCGACCGCGGCGCCGACCGCGGCGCCGACCGCGGCTACGGCGGCGATCGCGGCGGCGATCGCGGCGGCGGCGGGGGTGCCTTCGGCGGTGGAGGCGGTGGAAGCGGCTACGGAGGCGGGAGCCAAAGGCGCAAGAACACTGAGGAGGATTTTGGCGACTTCAGCTCAATGCGCCGGCAACGACAGGATCGCGACGACGACCGCGACGGGCGACGACGGGATGACGACCGCGACCGCGACCGCGACCGCGACGACCGTCGCGGCGGAAGCAAGTTCTCTTAGCTAAAGAGACGTTCGGCGTGACGCTCGGACCACGCAAAGAGAAACAACGTGTGAGGCCGCACACAACAGGGCCATGGGCGGTGCTGAGGCGCCAGGATGAACGGGTTGGAAGAAAGCACAACGCCGACGCGAAGTCATGTTCGTGTGGTAATCATGGTGGTACCGCATACAGCCTGCTGTGCTCGGGCGGCGGCCCGTCGGGGCTTGGGGGAAGTACCGCGCTGTGAATCGGGGGGCGGGCACGGGGCAGCACACACGGCATTATCGATCAAAAAACTTCAATTTAATATTATTCAGGGAATCTGCAATCTCCAGCGTCCAGGGGGCCGTAAAGCGTAATCGACTACACGACATGAAACGAAAATCGAAACGCGATAATGGCGCGGCGCGTCCGGGTGCGCGGCGGCGACGGTGGGACGTCAAACACATCGGCTTAGGATGGAGAACTAAGTCTCTAAGTGCTCTAAAACCGGTCGTCTAAAACCGGGAGAAACGGACCCCCCTATAAGTGGCGCGACGAACGTCGCTACGAAGTCTAGGACGTACTAGGAGCGTGGCCGGCTTGTTGGTGGTTTCTTGCCGGTGGGCTGCTCCTTGGTCGCTCGAGGTGTTCCCTTCGGGATCGCCGAGGCAGACGCAGAGCCCTGAGCGGTTTCAGAGGTGGCACTCTTCGGAGACACCATCCGTGGCGATTGTACGGACCGTGGCGACGGATCCTTATACGAATTCTCCATGCTGCCTTTGATGGCGCCTTTCTTCTTGGGAGGCGCCGCTTTGTCGCTCCTCTCCACGGGAGGCGAAGGGGTCCGACCGAGGAAAGATTCACCTCTAACCACGGGAGCTGGAGGTGCATTTGTGTCTGCATCCTCGGCCCCATTGTCCCATTCAGCAGCCGCTGCAGGCGCCTCGGCCAATGCCTCCGTTGGTTTCTCGTCCTTCGGCTCCTTCTTCTGGCGTGCAGACTTTGGTTCCTTTTTTTGAGGACCCGCGAACGCATCTGCTGCGGCAGCCGCAGCTGCTGCGGCAAGAGCTGCATCTTCCTCCGGGGTCCGCGTTCTGCGGGCCGGCGGATTAGGATCGACACGAAGGTGATCAGGACGCACAAATCCGCCGAAGTCGGCGGGACATTCGAACAAGCGACGTCCCTTGACCGCGCCATCATTTTTCCCCACTTGGAGGTCATATAGCACTCCCACCCAATAGCCAGGCGCTATCTCAGGAATCTTGCCGACGTAGCGTACCTCGGCCAGCCGGCCGCCAGGGTCAACGACCACACGCTCGCCGATCTTGAATTTCCTGGCGATGTCAGCCATGTGCTCGTCGTTGATTTGTACTTTTTGCGGAACTTGGCTCATCATCCACACAGCCGGATTAGCCGCGAGCTCCGCATGGTAGCGCATCAGCCTCGGCGAAGGCGGCGCCTCGGCCATGCTCTCAGTCGGATCGGGATAACCGAGGAGCTTGAGAATCTCGATGGATTGGTTGCGCAACCAGTTGGCGGGCCCAAGTGCAATCGACATCAGGGGCCCGGGTCCTCCCACAGTTTTGATTACCTCTCGCCCTGCCTCGTCATTGGCCAGGCAGACCAGCGTTGCAGCAGCGAAGCCCTGAGTTTCGCTCTCAAAGTCCCGCAGCAACTCGACGAGCCGTTCGACAGCTCCTTCGGCGTCGATGATCATCTGCCTGTTCCGGGAATCCTGAGCCAAACCCCACAGTGCGCAGGTCGCATGCTTCTGCGCTGACGTCGAGCCCTCAAACATCAGAATGACCAGCGGAGCAATCGCACCCTCTTGAAAGATGAGCTTACGATTGGCCATCTGGCTTCGTGCGAGCTCGGAGAGCACGGCAGCCGCCGATTCCTTCGACTCCGCGATAGAGCGCCGATCCTGCTCATTCGATTCTGTTTCCTCGCCGCCTTTGAGCCCTTCATTTGGCTCAGGGGCGACGGATTTTTTCAGGAGAGCAACGAGCGGTGGGATGCCGCCTGCCTCAACGATCGCACTTTTGTTTTCAGCCGAAGTGGCAACTTGCCACAGAGCGTTCGCGGCATGGCGCTGCCCGTCCAAGGTGCCTGTGCTCAACATTGCCACAAAGCGCACGATGCCGCCTTTCCTCACGATCTCGTCCTTATTTTCGGCACTCGCGGAGAGATGGCGCAACGCGCAAGCAGCATAGGTCTGTGCATCTTCGCACGAGCTGTTGAGCATCGTGACGAGAGGCGCAATTCCACCAGCCCTGGGTATCTCGACCTTCGATTCGGCCAGCCGTGCCAGATCGGCAAGCACAGCCGCCGCACGCTCTGGAGGAGTGTTCTTATCCGCACGCTGCCCATTACCAAGTAGTCCGACGATTGGCTCAATGCCACCAGCCTGCACGATCGCCGTGCGGTTCATCAAAGTGCGACCAGACAGGACCGCAAGTGCCTGTGCTGACTTGAGCTGCGCCGCCGTGTTCTTGCCCTGGAGCACGCCGACGAGACGCTTAACTACTGTGCCCAAGCATACGGGGATGCTTGCCATGCAGATGAGCGCGTTCATAGCTGATTCTTGAGTCTCACTTTGTTCTGATCCCAGAAGGGCGGTCAAGGGGGAATGGGCGGCCTCCTGATGAAGCGCGGCTTGGATTTCGGTGACGTCAGACGCTAGCAGCGCCAACGCCGTCGTGACGTACCGCTGCGCAAGGGCGCTGCTGTTCGAAAGTAACGCAACCAAAGGTGGGATGCCGCCCGCTCGCAGAATCAGCAGCTTGTTGTCTTTGTCAGGCGAAATTGCAGCAATTGCCTTCGATGCATTTTCTTTGCATTCGCGCCGCTCATCAGCCGAAAGAAGCTCAACCAGAAGTGGGATGCCACCCGCTGCAGCCACCTTAGCCTGGTTGGCGGGCACGTTGAGCGCGAGCGTTGCAAGTGCTTCCGCTGCTATTATGTGAGACTCGAGCTGGCCCTGGTCTGCTGATGCTGAGCCAGATGGCTTGCTGATGCTGGTGCTGCTCCTGAGCATCTCGACTAACGGCGGAATAGCTCCGGCTTCAGCAATGCGCACCTGCAGCCCCTCGTGCTCGCGAGCGATGGCTGCTAGAGCTCGGGCTGCGCTATCAACAAGAATGCTCTTGTCCGCGCATTGAAACCATGCGACCAAGTGCGGAATAGCCCCAGCCTTGGCGATGAGCTCTTGCGTCTCCGAACTTCGAACAGCCATCCGGCCAAGGCCGAGAGCTGCCTGCTTCTTGGAACCAATATTGCTATTTGGTCCGCTGAGCAGCGCGACCATCTGGACGATCCCCGACCGCTGGATGATCTGTTCATCATTACCTGCGTCAATGCAAAGGCATGCCAGCACCATTGCTGCATGCTCCTGTGAATCCGCACTCAGCTGTCCCTTGCTCATGGACTCGATGAGGGCCGGAATGCAGCCGAGTGTTGCCATATCTTTGCACCGAGAGGCATCTGTGATCATCGACAGACTCCACAGCGAGTACTCTTGAGCCTCCACACGGCCGTCCTTCAGCCCAGACTGAAGCAGCTCAACGAGAGGTTGCACGCCTCCAGACATAACAGCATCCCGTTGAACCTTCTTGGTGTCGCCGCCGGCTTCGCCGCCTTCGCTGTTGTCGCGCAGCGCGGCGCCGGCACGCTGACGCACGTCGGGATTCGGGCTGCTGAGCAGAGAGACTAAGTGCTGCGTGACTTGTACGCGCAAGCCGGAGGACATGAGGGCGATCTGAGCGAGAGCATTGGAGGCCATGTTTTGGGACTTTTCTGATCCGATCTCTAGCTGTCGGACGATGTGCTTGATCGCCAGTGCTCGGGACAAAGCGTCTCGAACGGACCCGCCCAAGTTGTCACGATCAAGCGACATGGTGTAGATGACTCGAGTCGCATACTCCTGTGCCTCGACGCGAGTGACTGGACTGGATAGCAAATGGCAGAGCTTGGAGGCGATGATGAACTGGTTTTCCTTGTTTTCTATCGCAAGCGTGAGCAACGCCTGGACCACGAGCTCCTTGGTCTCAGCTGTTGCTCCATCGAAGAGTCGGACGAGGTGTTCGATCCCGTCTGCATCGGCGATCATGCCGCGATTCTCTGCACGTTGTGCAAGGACGGATAGGGCACCTGCGGCCGTCTCTTGGGCCGTGGCGTTCCTTGCTCCATATTTGATCAGCTCGACCAACTCTGGTATGCCCTTAGCTTCAGCAATGAGCATCTGGTTCTTGGGGTCCGCGGAGAGACTCCAGAGGGCGCCAGCTGCCTCTCGATGAGTCTCTGGGTGGTCACCGAGCATTGCGATCAGCAATGGAATACCACCCGCGTCCGCAATCATCACCTGGTTGTTTCTATTGTCTTTCGCAAGGCCCCACAGCGCTGATGACAACTCCCCCTGCGTCAGATGGTGCACGCCTGATGGGCGTCGCTCGGCATCAGATGATGCTCGTCTGATATCATCGTCATCATCTTGCTCCTCGCCTTCTTCCTCCTCAGTCGCCGATACATCGGCCATCTTCGAGGGCTGCTTTGAGGCAACCACCGGTGGACTCCACTTAATGGGTTCGAGAAGTGAGACTATGAGTTTGACGGCGCCCGCCTTTGCAAGTGCGTCCTGGTTCGTAGTGTTCGCCTTGGCGAACCGAGAAAGTGCCCGTGCGGCTTTTTCCCGTGTATTTAGGATCGCACTTGACTCGCGCAAATTCTCCACGAGGAGCTTTGCAACCCGGGTCTGATTCTCCGAGTGATTGAGGGCAAGGCTCGCGAGCGCCCCTGCCGCCTGCTTCTGGCCCCTGTCAGTCGATTTGCCGACCAAGCGCACGAGGGATTCGATGCCCTGGGCGGCGGCAATTGCGTCCTGATTCGCAAAATTAGTTGATGAGAGCGTCCACAGAGCTCCAGCTGCTTCTTCTTTGGGCAACTCAGTTAGTGCATGTTCGACCAGAGCGATGAGAGGCTCAATGCCTCCGAGCTCTGTGATTAACTTTTGATTGTCGAAGTGGTCACGCGCGAGTTCGGCGACAGCCTTTGCGAGGTTGGACTGCAACTTGATTTGGATATCGTCGATGCCAGCAAAAGTAATACTGTCCTTGGTTGAAGCCTTCAGTCTCCTTGTCTCCGCCCTTTGCAGTCTCCGCCCTTGGTCTCCCGCCTGTGCCACGACCACTTCGGGGGCGGCTGACAGGGATCCCTTGAGCAGATTGACAAGCAGCTCGATCCCACCCTCAAGCTTGATTCTATCCTGCGTAATCTTCGCACCGCCAGCGATGTGAGCTAGCGCAAGAGCCGCCTCGAGCTGCGCCACACGATTGTCTGTTGTGAGCAGCTTGACGAGGGGCTCGATGGCACCACATTCACCAACTTTTTCAGGATGGCCGACGGCGATTTTACCAAGTGTGCTCGCGACTTGAGCTCGTACATCAACAGTGTGGTCCGAGAGCAAAAGTGCAGCAAGCACTGGAATTCCTCCTTCACTTGCAATCGTCATGGCAAGCTCTTGATCTTTGCGCGTCATATCGGCGAGAACAATCGACACATACGCCTGAGATTCCGTGCCACCAGTGTTGAGCAGTGCGACCAATGGTGGGATGCCATTCGCATTTGCGATCGCATCCACATTCTCGGGCTGGTCGCCGGACAACTTTGACATGACTGCCGCCGCAAGCATCTTCACCTTGGGCGACTCGGCCTTTAGCTGCTGGACGAGCATCTTAAATGGTCCCGCTTTGGCTATCGCCTTACGATTGTTTCCATCAGCCTGACCATCGGAGAGGGTCAGCAGGAGCTGCGTCACATATTCCTGTGCTAGCTCGGTACCAACGCCAAGAAGTGCAACAAGGCCGACTGCAATCGCTATCTGGTTCGTCGGGCCGGAGTCTGCAAGAGTGTAGAGCGTGCGTGCGGCCTCCTGCCGCCCTTCTTCTGTCTTGCCGTTACTCAGCACGGTCACGAGCGGCGAGATGGCCCCCGCATTTACGATCACTGCCGGCGCTTGCTTGTGATCTTTTGCAAGGTTCTGCAGATCGGTGGCCGCACGAGCAACTACTGTGGCATCCTCGTGATCCAGAAGCCCGACAAGACGCTTTGCAATTTGTGCCTGGTTATCGGTGTTTTCAGTCGCCAAACGTGTCAGAGCATCAGATGCGTGCCGCTGCGCCGTTATAGTACCTTCGGCAAGCAGACTAACGAGAGCTTTGATGCCTCCGTTAGCGGCAATATTCGCCTGGCTTTCATTGTCAATCGCGAGATGCCACATGGCTGCCGCAGCCTTCTCCCTCCCCCCCGGAGTGCCGTTCTCGCATAACTTGATCAATGGCGGAATGCCGCCAGAGTCGTTGATTGTCACAAGCACGTCGAGTCCTCCTGGGATGGGTGGCAATTGCTGGGCGTTGTGCTTGGTCGCCAATTTCTTGACGAACGAAGGGTTCACATCACCGGCGGCGTCGAGGTTCCCCATTTCTGAGCCGAGCAGGGCTGCAAATTGCTCGGCGTTTTCACCTCCTGATCCGACAGCACCATCTAATGGCACCTCAGATGGCGGCATTCCAGAGGGTGGCATTTCAGCGGGCGGCGCCTCATCAGAATGCCTCTGCGCACGATCCATGCTACTAGCAGCTTCGCGAATGCAATCCAACCTAACAGCAGCTTCAGCAATGCTATCCATGGACGGAAATATGTCTCGCGAAGACTCTCGCGAACGTCCACCAAGCTTGCGCATCGCTATCTTCTGCTTTTCATTCTCGCGGCGCGCGTCCACTGCTCCGCTGGCCAGCTCGGCCAGAGCGGCCGCGGCGAAATATTTCGCCATGGGGGTACCATCTTTCACGAGGGCTACCAAGTCCATGATTGAGTTGCTTCTCACGATGACCCGCTGATTTTCAGCTGTCGTCGCGAGGTGACACATCGTCGCGGCTGCATGCTCCTGAGCAAGTTGAGTGCCACTGCGGACCAGCGAAAGGAGGGGCGGAACGCCGTTGGCCGCTATGATGGCATCCTGCATACTGATATCATTGCACGCAAGATCGGCAAGCGTCGCAGCTGCTTGCTCTTGCATGCCAATCCGCATGCCAAAGTCGGCCTGACTTCCTTTGAAAATCTCCAACAGCTCCGTGCAGCCTATGACTCCGACCCTGATTGCACCCCAACCGCCCACAGTAGCCGGTTTGTATGGCTCCGGTGGAAAGAGATTGGATCCATCGAGCATGGAAATCAACATCTGCACACCACCAGCCTGATGAATGCATGTGCGTCTCGCATCGGCGCCAACGATGTTGGCCACGGCCTCGTCGTCATCGTTGATGTTGCCGTCGCCGCCTCCCAACTCACTCTCGCAGCCATGCGCCTCACCCTCACCTTCACCACCATCAGCTGTGTCCAAAGCTGCGTTCGGCGTGCTTGACTGATCCGCGACTATCGTGGCGGCCTCCTCAGAATACTCTACCTCGTTCGAATCATCGCGTGCGAGGTGAGAGAGCGCGCGCGCGGCCGTCTCTGGGGTCCCCAGTGTTTTGTCGGTCAGGAGCTGGATCAACGGGCTGATGGCATTAGCGTTTGCGATCACATCGCGGTTCTTTGCTACTTGCCCTGCCGCGGCCAGCGCCGCAGCTGCCATCTGCTGTGTGGCTTTTGAGCCCTTGCTCAACAGATTGACAATGAGCTTTATGCCACCGGCTTGAGCAATCTTCAGGGCCACCCTTGAGCTACCTTCTGCCAGCCGCAAGAGCGTCATGACTGCCAGCTGCTGTGCGACGTCGCTCTCTGCCACCAGTAGCCGCACCAGCGCTTCAATAGCACCTGCCGATTCGAGCAGAACCCTGTTCTCCGACAACGAGGCAAGATGCCACACGGCGCAGGCAGAGTGCTGCTGCGCCTCGATCACGCCCTTCACGAGAAGAGTTACCAGAGGCGGGATACCACCCAGCTTGCCGATACTTGCCTGAGTCGTGACATTGTTTCCTGCTACAGAAAGCATCGCCTTCGCTGCCTGCGTCTGCACTTCCTCACTGCTGTTCACGAGCCAGGTAATGAGGTGCTGAATGCCGCCCGATTTAGCAATTGCAATCTGATTGGTGGGTTCGTTCTCGCAAAGGGAGGCAATGGCCGAGAGGAGGCGGACGGCTCGTGCAGGTGGCGCCTTGCCGCCGAGCACACCGACCATGCGTTTTGTTATTGTGAGCCGGTTGTCAGCATGCTGCGTCGCCAGAGCGGTGAGGGCTCCACCAGCGTTGGCTGACGACTTATCGGTGGATCCATACATGAGCATATTGACAAGCGGCTCAATGCCTCCGAGCTTCGCGACTGTGGCCTTGTTGATTTGGTTGTTTTCCGCCAAGGCCCACAGTGCTGCGGCCGACTCTTCCCTGGTCTCCGGAGTTCCATCGCGCACGTTCGTGCACAGCGGTGGAATGGCACCGGAGCGGGCAATCGCGGCTTGATTTTCGGGGTGGTCTTTTGCGAGGCTGGCGAGCGCTCCGGCCGCGTTTGTCATCACCTCCGGTACTGGGTTGGTCACCAATCCAACCATGGGGGGTATGACACCTTCTTTCAAGAATGCCGTCTGGTTAGCCTTGTTGTCGCAAGCCATGTTCCAGATGGCAGCCGCTGTCAGCTCGCAGAGTTTGACGCCCGTGGTCTCCTTGGCGTTCGACGTCGCACTAAACAAGGTCTTCACGAGGATCACAATGCCACTTGCGCTGGCTATCGTCTCTTGATTTTTCGCACTCATATATGCAAGCTGAGAGATGGCACTCATCGAGTTCTCCTTCGCCTTGGCCGATGGGCTGCCGCACAGCGCAAGCAGTCGAGGAATTCCGCCCGCTTCGACAATGCTCTGGCGATTATCTACGGACTCCTTCGCCAGATTGGCAAGGGCAGCAGAAGCCTGCTCCTGGGCAGCCACCCGGTCCTGGTCGAGCATGCCCACGAGCTGTCTGATAATGATGGCACGATTGGTGGTCTCAATCGACAGCCGCACGAGCGCGCCTTCGGCGTGCTGTCTCGCCTTATCGTTGCTGCTGCCCAGGAGCAACACAAGAGGGCCGATCCCTCCCGCTTCGGTGATCGCAGTGCGATTACTCCCATTCTCCGCAAGTGCCAGCAGCGCGCCGGCCGCCTCTTCTTGCGCCTCCCCACCCGTATCGCCGCTGAGCAGATCAACAAGTGGGCCGATGGCACCGGCTTCAGCGATGATCTGGGAGGCTGGGGCCTTGTTGGGCAGTCGCTTGATTTCGCTGATCTCCTCCTGTCCGTCACCCTCAGCAACATCAGCAGCCGCGGCACGCTTAGTTTGCTTCTTCCGATCCTCGAAAGAGAGACGGGCCAGTGCGGCGGCTGCGTACTTCTTGGACGCGGGAACGCGGTGCTTATCGCTGAGCAAACAGACCAGAGGCATGATGCCACCTGCTCGATCGACCGCCATCTTCCCCATGACGATCGAAGCAAGCTCCGAGAGCGCTGCGGCGGCGTACTCCTGACACCGCTCCTGTTCGTCCACGTCAAGCAGCGTGATGAGTGGCTCGACCGCCCCACTCTTGACGATAGCCGCCTGTGTTTTGTTGTTCTTTGAGGCAAGCTGGTAGATCGCGCACGCCGCCTGCTCGTTGCTTAAGCTATCGTTGGCGCTCAGTAGGCTGACCAGCGGCTTGATACCCCCCGTGTCAGCGACGACCTTCTGATTGTCAGCATCTATGGAGAGTGAGAGGCTCCACAGAGCATAGGCTCTAGCTGCTGCCTGCTTGGCAGTCAGCAGCCGCACGAGCGGCTCAGCGCCTCCCGCCTTAGCAATAATCACCTCATTGCCACGGTTCTCGTCGACCATGCGCCACAGCGCCTGCGCTGCACGGTTCTGGGCATCGGGAGTTGCCTCCTCGAGTAAGCCCACTAGCAGGCTGGCGATCTCAGCTTGGTTGGCGCTGTTGCCTATTGCCAAGGACGAGAGGGCGTTTGCTGCGTTTTGGTGCGCCCGCGGCAGCGGTGAGGCCAGCTGCGTCATGAGCGCTGGAATCGCGCCAGCACCTGCGATGGAGACCTTGTTCACCGGATTGTCCTCGGACAGTGCCCACATGGCACCCGCTACCTCTGCCTCCACAACCGGCGCGCCAGAGTGCCGCAGCAGTGCTACGAGAGACGAGGTAGCTCCAGCATCAGCGATCGCGGTCTGGTTCTCCTTATTGTGGCGTGAGATCTCAGTGAGCGCGAGAACTGCCTCCGACTGCACTTCGGTTGGGTGAGCTCCATACGTACACAGGCCGACAAGCGGCATGATGCCGCCCATCTGCGCGATCGCATCCTGATTCTCTCGGTGATTGAGCGCCAGCATGGCGAGCGCCTTCACAGCGCTTCGCTGGGCGCTCGGGTAGCGGGTCTCCACCAAAGCCAGCAGTGGCCGGATGCCACCGGCCTTTGCGATCACGTCCTGCTCGTGCCGGGTAACAATCGGCCGAAAGAACTTGGCCGTGATGCCGGAGCCCGCCACTATGAAGCTATCCTCGTGGAGAATGACTTTTTGAGCCTCCTTGTCGCAGCCCATAAGCTCGTCAAACTCTGCCTGCGGGAACTCTGTCTTTAGATTGAGCGCGTATTTTAGTGCATCGTTGTGAAGTTCAGTGCCCACGGCTCGATAGTACCTTACGAGGTGTCCTTCGCCAGTGGGCATAACAACCTTGATGAAGCTGCCGATGGTCAGACTCTGTACCTCGAAGGCGTCGAATTCGGCTCGGCTGAACTCGAATTCGAGGTCCGAAACCAGCTGGTGCTGCAGATCCGGAGTGAGCTCTGCATCACCAAGTTTCTGAGAATGGATGACTTGGTTCATTCTCTCTAGCAGAGCCCGATGGAACGCCTCATTGACAACTGGCGCGCCTTCTGTGGGCTTCTCAGCCCCCTTATCCTTCCATAGCAGCCCAAGACGGGAGGTGGCAGGAGGCTGGAACCCGAGAGCCTCCCTCCATTTGAGGCCGAGTGAACTATCTCCCTCGGCAAGCGAGGCGAGCGCAGCAGCCGCCTGCGCTTGGCACTCGACATTGACTACACTAAGCAGAGCGATGAGTCTCGGAATGCCGCCGCGTTGCGTGATGTCCGCTTGAATAGCCTCGCTCCCACACGCTAAGCGAGCGAGGGCATGGGCTGCTGCCTCCTGTGCCTTGCCACTGCCCAAGAGCGAGATGAGCAGTGGCAGGGCGCTTCCGCGATGGATCGCGTTCTGTCCCTCGGTACTTTCGTTTGCAAGGTTGGCAAGCGCCTGCGAAGCATGCACCTGCGTGTCTGCGCTAGCGCCCTTTAGCAAAGAAATGAGCGGAAGCACACTGCCAGCTTGGATCAATGTTTTTTGTGACGCTGGGAGCTGGGACACGCCTGCAATCGCAGCCGCAGCCTGCTCCTGCAGACCAGAGTCGCCTCCTCGAAGGACAGTAGTAAGGGCCAGCACGCCGCCGCTGTTGACGATTTCCTCCTGGTACTCGGGGTGGCCGGCGGCCAGTACAGCGAGCGCAGCACAGGCGTTCGCCTGCGCAACTGGGCTCCCAACCACCACGCACTGAACGAGAGGCTTGATGGCATTGGCGCGCGCGATCAGCACCACGTTGGGTTCGGAGACAGTTGGGTCCAGGCCGGCAGGCTGCTCTGTCAAGCTCCTAAGGAACATTGAGCCACGCTCTTTCATATCCATGTTCCCGACCCGGACCATGTCGACGAGCTGGTTGATCAGCACGACGAGGCTGCCGCCCGCTTGGGCAACGTCTTTAGTGGTTACGCGTCGAGACATGGCGTACTGCTCGATGCAGTAAGGGCCATCGGCAGGTGGCGCGAGCGGGACGGCAGACCAGGCGTGAGTCCGTGCAGGAGCCTGGTTTGGCCTGGGGTCGACCCGTGCACACCGCGCCGCAGACTTATCGTACTGTACAGGACCCGGTTCAAAAATACCGGGGGTATTACGGTGGGAGCCGGGGGTAATACGGGGGGAGCCACGCTCTTTCATATCCATATAAAGGAGGAACAGGCGCATTCACACCACGACAATTTTCTCACCTGCCGACTTGCTTGCCGACTTTTGCACACCTGCGCGCGCGCGCTCTTGCTGCCCAGGATAACACCGAAACATGCACACGCCTTGCGCAAGCGGGCGCGTGTGGCTGCTGGCAATGCCGTGTTTTGCCTTCGCGTGCTTGCACAGCGGCTCAGACAGTC